>Ga0126339_10003228_pt1 | contig 11826 bp, 9 predicted proteins | sample OrbTmetagenome_2_FD_92532 | JGI IMG/M metagenome (GOLD analysis project Ga0126339, IMG submission 92532) | Coral microbial communities from Petempiche,Puerto Morelos, Mexico - Orbicella T R C metagenome | ecosystem: Host-associated > Invertebrates > Cnidaria > Coral | place: Petempiche,Puerto...
AAAATAATTTCAACAATGACAATGACATGACGACAGGATGACGAGGATGGTGGTCTGGATGATAATGGTGACGATGACATTATCAACATTTTACCGAGTTTTCAACTATTTCAGAGGAACTGCGCAGTGTATCTCTTAAAACTGTTACTTTTAATCCAGTTACAGCAACTATTAAGTAGAACCAACAGGTATTTGTTTACATCAGCCACTATCATTATAAAATAAATGAATCCCTTTCTGAAGAAGCACATGGACAAAACGAAGGCTGTCTCACGGAAGTGAGTAACTTCCAGCATCGACATTTAAGTGTCCAGTAATTCTCTCTTCATACCTGTACACATTTCCCAGATAATGGGTCCCAAAGTCTGGCTGTTTTGTCACTGCTAGCTGTCAAACATCTAGTGCCTTGAGGACTGAAAGATATCTAATAATACACAATTGAAAACGAAAATCAAACATGGCACAAAAAGACTCACAAATATAGCCTGTTATCAAACAACAAGTAAGGCAGAATGGCCTGTTCACATCACAAAATGTAGTTAAACTTGTTGTATTGCTTAATAACTTGCTTTTCAATTTTTTTTAAAATGTTATATTTCAGCCATCAAATGCTTCCCTCCTGTACCTACATGTAGGTCAACATCTCTGACAAACCACAATACAAGGTAACACTGAAATTTATAGGAAGTTCACACTCGTTCCCTCAATATCAGAACTCAAACTGTTATCTCAACAATAACTAGCATACCTTTGAAATTTCCCCTTCATGGCCTTCTAGTTTTGAAACACAGTGATGAGTAAGAGCATTATACACTCTTCCAGTACCTAGATAAACCAGACTATATTAGGGGACCTCCTGTGCACTGAAGGCGTGCAAGCGGAGCCCCATAGCTAGAATTTGATCACCCATCAAGCTAAAAAATTTAGTTGTCACGTGACTCTCCGTATGTACTTTCGTACGTACGTCCGAACAGGATTTGCTACTTGACACTCGCACGTAGTCAACATACCAATTGCGTTTATGTAGATTTCCTCGTTTTTTTGGTCAACTCATTTGGTTTAGTGAAATGCTTGTTGTCGAAACTCTTCAAAGGTTATTGTGTCGAGTAAATCTTAATGATTAGCAGTTTATGAGAGCTCCGCTTTTAGGCTTGGCTAAATCTTTTTACTAAAAACTAGATCAGTGATCAACTGGATCAGTTTAAGAGTTTTCATTGCCTTAGCCATATATATAACAGCCATTATATCATGCTCTACAAATATGGTTAGCGTATTGCATAATGTTTTGGTTCATTTTCATTTCTTTTAGTTTTCATTATTTTGGTGGCGTTTTTGATAAAACAATTTTTCCACTCGCTTGTTGGATACGAGATGATTATAGCCAACTTGGCGCTGGGTGCCTCATTGGCTATCTACCATCTCATATCCAACACGCGCTCGTGGAATAATTGTGAAATTATTTCAAGTGAGACATCTTACCATCTGCAGAAGCTGTGGCTACGTACTGACCAGTAAAATCAAAACACACATCCAAAACTTCATCGTCATGACCTCTGCGTGGAATTGAAACAACAACCAACCAAACAAACAAAATCAAGGGTGCTCATAAAGCCACTACATGTAATACAAACAATCAAATGAGAAATAGGATCAGCAGTCCAACCAACGTTAATCGCCATCTACAACTAGGATTATTTAATACAAATATCTATCAATGTATATACTGATGACCTCTTTGCAATGGCTGAATAATTTGGGCCAAAGGTGGCTGTTCTATAGGGAGAGACACGATGAATAAAGTCTCTGAATATAGTGTGCAAGCCCTCGGCAGGATCAATTCATTGTATTGCTTACTCTTACAGTGCCTCTCTGCACAAAAGCAAATGAGTAATTACCAGTAAATGCTACGTGGTTACCAAGTGATGGAAAAGCATTTATTACATCAAGAGTGGAGTAAACGCATTTTTGGTTGATTAATGCTACAGAGAACAGGATTCTCTCTGGCACCTGTGGAAAATGTTTGCCATGCAATCTCCACCATTGTAACTACAATGGTCCATGGAGAAATGCAATGCATTTATTAGTAAATTTTGCTGTCACTTTTTCCTCACACAATAATTATATCTTCTTCCTTGGGTAGTTTGTGTAGTTTAAACCCACCTTTACATACATCATTTTAAGCTGTCGTGAAAAGACAGCATACATCTATATATATAATATTTAACTTTCAATAGATATTTTACTATTTAACAAATATCTCTATTAAACCACTGTGATATATGTTAAATAACAGTCTCATTTCGTACCTTAATGTACCAATACACTGTCCTGTCCTGGAGTCCCAAATTTTGCATGTCTTGTCCTACAAACCAACAATCAGAGTATCGCTTCACTAACAGTGAAATGTACCATTCCAATGACTCTAACAATAGCTTAAGGTGGCTCGATCGGATTTTTGAGTGACGATACCGTTCAACTTTGAGCAACAAGAGCAGCACCATTATCAATACAACAGAAAATGGAACGTTACTGGTGTGCTAGAGAAAATGTGGTACATTTCACCAGGATCTGAGTTACCATAGCAACGAGATGACATGATGCCTCATTTAACATAAGACTGAATAACTTGCAATCAGGGATAATTCTGGAAATACGACGTCGGGATCTCGGACTTGACATGGTTGTCTTAATGATGGCAAAATTTAAAAAAACATCTGTAAAAGCGTTTTCGAGAAAATTACGAGTGAAATTTCAAGGTGTCAACATACAACAAAACCAAACCTGTTTTAAATGTTATTGTTAACTATGTCCACAAGACTTGACTAAATAGTATTCTGGTCTTAAATGAATCTTATAACATCTAATTACCTCGAGTGAAAATCTCAGAGAAATCGCTCCGTTTGACGTTCAGAAAAATTGGCTTGAATATCAACTGGTGTGGGGTGTTATTTCGCTTTCTATCAAAAACTGCCCTTAAACTTACTAAATTGGGCGGGAATTAAAAAAACACTCGATGAATTTGTTTTAGACTTGGCCTTCAATGAGATTAATTCATATTCAATGTAATCCCGGAGTTTCAAATTAATTGAAACATTTTAAGGCTGCTATTTTTCAGCGTCAACTCAGGACTTGAAAATATTGCACTAATTTTCGCTCATGTTGTTTGTTGTCTTTATTATAATGTTCTTTTGTCTCGAATCACCATGCTATTGTACATTTTTGTATATCATGAATTCATAAAATGCGCGATTGCTTTCCGGCGCTTTTCCGAAGCATGCTAAAATATCCCGAGCTAGCAGGACAATAACAATAAAATATAAGTCTTGTTGATGTTTATGTTAAACATAAACAAGACATCCATCATAGTGATTTTCCGCTTGCGCTGACCACTTACCCTCGGCGTGGCCGCGTTAACGCGAGATGAGTGAAAGTGTGACATATTCATCGAGTGTTTTTTTTCATTCCCGCGCGACAACAAACAATGTGACTCGCTCCGCGCGCAAGTATTTGTTTAGGCTTTTGGTTTCAATGCTTTTAAATTCTTTTCACCTTTTTTAGCTTATAATTATAATTTTGTTTTCTTGCAACTATGCATACCATTCGCATTAAGCTTTTTTTTTCAACTTTTATCGCCTATTGTTCCACATACATATTTCAGCGTTTTTAACCATATAATTTATGCATATGATTTCATACTTTTTTCTAGCTTGAGTATTGAAGCTATAGATCTGAAATTTAACAAACATCATCCCTGCATCATTGACTTTAAAACTGTCTTTTTCTGTTTTTGGATTGACTTATTTATAGCTGAGTAATTCGCAATTTTGTTAAGCGTCTCTATGCGCCATAGTTAAAGTCCAAATAATTCCTTCATATTGTCGTGCCACACTACTATAGCTATAGCTCAGTTGGTAACACGCAGGAGCTAGTGCAGTATTGGTTTACTGTCCCGGGGTCACTGGTTCAAATCCAGTACAGAGAGTTTACAAGAAAATCCCTCTCATAATCTCATAACCAAAATATAATGTCTTGACAATAAACTAATTCTATTTGGCTACTTAGATGCAGGAACGTTCCAGCAGTCCAGTACAATGAATTTTTAAGCATACTGACTCTCCTCTGACTTACACAGTCTGATGATCACCTTGTATTTAAGTTTGCTGGCGGGAGCTATGTATAAAATAATCATTTCAAAATCAAAACTTCTGGGCTCTATTGATGCAATATTGCTTCTACCAATAGACAATACTCTAGCCAACTTTGAGACCAGATGTTTGACTATATCTTGTTCGTGCGGTTGCCCGGGTTGGATAATAAATAAACAAACAAACAAACAAACAAATACACAAATAAGTAAATAAATAAATGAAATAAAATCTGAATTGGCACAAATGTCTATATCTAGTAACTGGTTAATAAGTCACAAATACCATTGATCCAGTCACGATAAATGAACTATCAAAGTTGAATTGTGCATTGGAAATTTCCCCTCTGTGACCAATCAGGGTGTGCACTCTCCTGAAAAAGAATATCACATCAGTGATTAAAAATACAATTGAATTTCTTGAAGTAATAAACCCGGGCAGTTCGAGAATGCGGTTGTAACTTGAACTGGTTGCTAACGAGACTAAGCTCTTGTAAGCGACCACAAGCTGAAACAATTCCTTAGTCTCAAGGCAACACTCATTCTCCAGCTGTAAATTGTCTTGAACTTTTTGTTTAAAATCTTTGTCACCAAATATCGTCAAGCGTTGTTACATGACTATGGTACACAGTCAAACCCTTATTAAGTGGACACCCTTGGGACCCTGACTAGTGTCCGCGTAAAGTGCCTATGAAGTAAAAATTAATTGCTGCTTATTTGAAAGGCCTTTCAGAGTAAAGAAGAATGGCGTTTTCCTTTTTGGAATATCTTTTTTCGTTTTAGAGATATTCACGTTTTTGTATTATGCAAATGAGGAAAACGATGATGTCATACGTGGTTCCACTAAAACAGCACAACACTCAATCGAGTATAACTCCAGAAATATTAAAGCAGTGTTCTTCAAACTTGGCACCAGCAATGTACATCACAAAAGAAACAGAATGAAACCTACTATGTTGTTGCCATGGAAACACTCTTGGCTCCAGTCTCTTTCTTTGAAAAACCAAATATCCCCATTTGCAACCTTTTAAAGTGGGACAGAGGGTCTTGCTCGGAACACACATGGTTTCCATATTGTCGTAACTCTCCCCATTAGATTGGTGGGAGTGGATGATCCTTGTTTAAGATAAAATCCAGGAATTTTAGTCTTAATTAAAACAGAACCAGCGGCATAACTGTTGTCATGGCAACAGCCTGATGGGCATCATTATGTTTCTTTTGTGATGTAAATTTCTGGTGCCAAGTTTAAAGAACACTGCTTTAATATTTTTAGAGGTATTCTCGATTGAGTGTTGTGCTGTTTCAGTGAAACCACCTATGACGTCACCACTCATTTGCATAATACAAAAACGTAAATATCCCTAAAACGAAAAAAAGATATTCCAAAAAGGAAAACGCCATTCTTCTTTACTTTGGAAAGCCTTTCAAATAAGCAGCAATTATTTTTTACTTCATAGGCACAGGGTGCCCGCTCTAAGCAGGTTCTAATATATTGTGCAATAATGGTAATTGACAGTGAAGAATGATCATCGCAGTTAATTTTCCACTGTCACTGTCATCTACAACCGCAGTTCATATATGAATTATTTCATATAAACTTCACAATAATGGTAATTATTAACCCTTTAGTAACTCAGTGTAACACAGTGTAAGATCAAAGACTGCTCATAGCACAATGTTCAGTCAGTCAATGCATCAATCTGGGAATAATCCAGTTATCTTTCAAAACGACATCGCTGAACAATGTTAAAGGAGTCTGAGCTGAGCTTTCAGAAGTAAAAAGCCCTTAAAGTGTCCACTTATTGCAGGTTTTGTTCAACAAAATGGATAATGTTGGTGTCTGCATCCGCTTAACAGAGGTGTCCGCTGAATGCAGGTTTATTTTACAGTGAATGTAGGAAGAAATTTTTGGGACTCAAGCTAGTGTCCACTTAATAAAGGGTGTTCGCTTAATATGGGGTCCGCCTAATACAGGTTTCACTGTATGATCAAGATGTGTACATACAGTTAAACCTCTCCACAACAGCCACTTTGGGGACAGAGGAAAGTGGTGGTTATGGGTAGTTAGGGATGTAATATGAAACCTGTTTCTCTCAGGGGCGCAACATTTTTTTGACCAAAAAAAAAAATGTTTCTTTTACCATATATAACTCAAAATGTATTAATATAACAGAAAATAAACCGAAACAGAGACCAACCCGTGGAACAGATCAAGTTTGATGATCTTTTACAATAATAAAACATGGTTTTGTATAAACCGTTCGTCAGTTGTTGATTAACTGGCCGTTGCTGAGAGGTCATTTTGGCTGTTGCCGTTGTAGAGACATTAAAATAAGCGTGAATGTATGGACTGTCCGTCAGGACCAAAAAAAATGGCCACTGTAGAGGTGGCCATTACTGGAAGTGCACGGTCATAATCATACTACAGATTGTCTCGCTAGTTATTTCATATGATTTTGGTGGCGAGCCATTAATAAGAAGAACTAAGAAGTAAAAACTAACCTGCCAGTTGCTGTGTCCCACACACTTACAGTATGATCGAAGGAGCCTGTGAGCAGTTGATCTCCAGTTGTGTTAAATGAACAAGAAATAATTTCTGCTGAATGGCCCTGTGAATGAAAAGAACATTTTAAAATTTCATCTTAAGCTTGGATCACATTTAAGGTGGACTGTATTTTTTCTAACCCTCTATATTTAATGTCAATGGGCTGTCTAAATTTTTCAGAGGTACAACAATCCAGTGATGTTACCATAGCAACAACACCAGGACAAAAAACCTTTAACTTTCCCAATTTACTCATCCACCAGACAGATAATTTGCAGATTTTAGTCAACTACGCATACAATCCACTTGTCCAAAAAAATGACAAGAAAAAAAAAAACGTACTAACAAAAGAACAGTAGATAAGTACTTACAGATACTTTTACACTAATCACAGTACCCTGTATATGCAATAGACCATTTTACAGTTGTTTGCTCAGTGACCTGGCCTTTGAATGACAGTGAGGCTGGAGGTGACCTTGTTTTGATACAGATACAGACCTCACTGCTTTTGTAGTGTAAATCAAGTTGTTCTTATGCTAACTAGTTTGCATTTAAAAAAGAAAAGCAGAGAGGTCTGTATCAAAGCAAGGTCACCGCCAGCCTCACTTGCATTCATAGGCCAGGTAACTAAGCACATAACTGTAAAATGGCCTATTCCAGACAAAGTGTACTATACATATTAAACAATTCTTTTAGTCTTATAGTGTAATCTTTACACCCTTTTGACAACATTGGTGTCACTATGCTAAACAACTCTCTGCATGGTTAGGATCTGCAGTTACAGACCAGGAAGGAATATCAAGGCTATAAATGTACCAAGAAAACAGACAGGACAGCTTGTGATCAATATCTCCTACTTTGTACATTATCAAAGTAACATAATATTGTACATAAAGGTTTTGGAAACATGCACAAAAGATTTCAGATTTCGGTATTTTATTGTTTTGCACTATTTACATATTTTTACATCGTGCGAACACAGATGGATTTTTAGCTTTTGTTTGAAAACGAAATCACTTAGTGTCCCAACAAGCACATATGGTTTAATACTTTCTTCTAACTTTCACGCACATCTGCAGCTATACAAAGTTTCCGATGTTAGGCCTCCTATCTTTTCTTCATTTTTTCTTCTTTTTTTCTTTCAAAACAAGATGGCTACAGGGCGAAAGTAGCTTCCATCTCAAGCTGCATTGTAAACCCCCTCTCGAGGATATCGTATTTCTTGACAGTATTCAGCTCAAAACACAAAATATGCTGCTTAAATCTTTCATAGAAAACTTTTAAACAGTTCTTCAATATCGGTGCTACTATTTTCACTTGCCTCTCAAGGTCAATGGGGAAGGATTTTTCTCACAAATATCAACTTTGAAAACTATTCACTCAGATAAGTAATCAAATTGCGCACATGCGCAGAAGAGTGTTAAATGCCCTTTAAGCACATTTTCAAATTTGAGATTAAAAGATTGTAGTACTGTGTAGCAGTATCCTTACTGTACAGACACATCTTTTCTGCTTAGTATAATTTTATGCAACCTGGTCTTACAAGCACTACCACAACTTATGATACTATAAGTTTGGTATGGATAAATGAAATAGTAGAATTGCTTCAATATAAGAATATCAGTTCTACATAATATCTTAATTTATTAATAATTAAATGTAGAAATAGCATCAACTCAGAAAAAATCTGAGTTTCAGATGGGATTTGAACCTACAACCCTTCCACGATCTAGCTGGATGCTCTAACCACTGAGCTACTGGAGACTCTATGGTGAGCAAGGGTGAAATGCTTGAATTAAGTTAATGCCATTTCAGCATTTAATATTCCTTATATTACTCACTTTGGAGCCTGGTTATTGATAAATAATTACCCTATTTTTTTCCAAATTTATAATTTAGATTTCCAGCATAAATTTTGGTCCATACACTAAAACAACCAGATACCATGAAACTTGGACAATAGTGGGTAGGATTTAGATCAACTTACAATTCTGTTAACTCAAATAACTTGGAATCAGAAATTGTATATAAAATTGTGCACTCACTGATAGGGTAGATATCTCAGCTCCTTTTTGCACATCCCATAACTTAGCTGTTGTATCCATACTTCCAGTTGCCACCACTGTACTTTGTGGATTGAATGCCACACATACCTAAGCCCAGGGAAAGGAATCAAGTTTTATAGGACAGGGTAGGTACAGCAATACTGTCTTAACAGTAAACTTAAACTTAACTTGATAAAAAGTTATATAGGGAGCCTTCACTCATCATAAAATATTCCCTCCACTCTTAAGAAGACTATTAATTTTATGAACAAAGTTGTCCCACCAAGCAGAAGACTAGTGCATCCTGGCCAGGGTCCACCCCAGAATCTTTTGGGGTCTTTCTTCTTAACACAGCAATACAGTATTAGCTTGATTTAAGTTATAGTGGAAACCTCAACGCATCCTAAAACCCCTATTTAGTAGTTTGATAACTCCCATTCTTGTGACCAGGAAAACATGCTCCTCAAGGGAATAATTTGGATTGGCTCCCAAATATGTGGTTTCAAGTTATATATATCTATAATAATTAGAAGCATTTGGGGGTTGATGTTATTGCAAGATGTTGGTAGCACACTGCAATTGAGATTGCCCATTTTAAAATACCTTCACTATTACCTTCTCTATTAAAACTGCCAGCAAAAGCTTCAAAATGTTCAGAAGGTCAGAAGGAGAGTCACCAGGTGTTGATTACTTAATGGTGCAAATGCAGTCCTTGGTTTTGTAATTTCAGTCGATCAGACATTAGGTTAAGCAATATTGCCATTGGCAATGTCTAAACTCTGTGATTCCATTTCCTGATGTGGAATTCAAGGACCACATATCATATTTTCTGGTTCAAACACCCCCAGGGTTTATTTGTTTGACTCAAGCAATTTTCTTGCGCCCTGTGTTCATGATGCAAGGATTTTACGTCATTATTTACAAAATATATTTAGCCATTACAGCTACAACTTATCATTTCTGGAATAAATGCTAGAGGGGCTAATCTTCAACTATACCTTAAAGACTTGACATTTATGCAGGGCCCAAAATTTCACCAAGAAGTAACCATGCACTGTAGTAGTAATTTGCAATGTGCTATCTGTTGTTGTTGTTGCTGTTGTAGTCGTTCTTCTATTAGATGTTATGGACAGAATGATAGTGGAAATACAAAGTGCTTACAGTAATTATCATATATCAGGGTACAACAACACTTACCGGTAAGCATGAACCTCATAGTCAACAATGACAATAATTACTGAATTAATTAGAATGAGCAGGGATCGACACTAACACTTATCCGCTTTCCATTGGAAAGTAAATTTACTTCTTAGAAAGTAAAAAATCAAAAATGAACCAAAATACTTATCTGATCTGGGAAGTAAACTTTGGGCCATGCGGTAAAGTAAATTTTACGTTAAAAAGGCTTACAACTGTAAGTGAAAAACCTTCGTATAAAAAATGATCAAATGATAAAAATAACCATCCAACAATGATTTTCCACTTTCAAAAAGGATGAGTCTACACCATTCTAGCATTCACCGATCCGCTGTATTGGAATATCGAGAGAGCTGCCGATCGAGTAGGTCTGGGTATAATTAATACACATGGTATTGTGCAATCAAATTCACCATTTTGGATTCCTCCTCTGGCCTCTAACAGACATGTATTGCAAAGGATCCCGTGTAGACATGGGTCTACTTCAATTTGGGTTTGGAAAGGAAAATTTTGAGATGGAAAGTATAATTTGAAATCTACTTTCCAAAGTGGAAAGTTGTGTAAAAAGTTAGTGTCAAGCCCTGATTAGCATAAACACAGGTGGCCCAAGGTCACAATGCAAGGAGTTATAATTTATTATTATTGTTTTTTACTTTTATGCAAACATTCGACCAGAAGATATATGGCCGACAAATACTATTACATAACGATCGAGTTTTAATACACAAAACGTGACTCTCACCTTGCAGCTTATGGAGGTGTTGTGTTACAATGGTTTGAATTTACAAAGGTTTGTATGGGAAAACAGTAATGGACATTATAGCTCAAATTGTGATATTTGGGGAATATAATTGACTTACCTCAATGCCTTGTTGTCTTTTCTATTGTCATCTTGCTTCTCAGCTCGATCCAAAGCCTTTTAATTGAGTTATGGATTTTTGATTTTCCACTCTTAAGAACAAGTTAAGGCTGCACACTTGATTCCATACTGCCCACCGTTCGAAGCGAAAAAAAAAAAAAACCATTGGAAGCATGCCAGTTGCCTCAATTCCTATGCAGAATAGTAGTACAGGGTAAAGCGCTCCTTTTCAGTAAAATTCCAAGCAAAATTCAACTCCATAGCGTACATTACAAAGTTCTGAATCGAAGCCAGCTCGCCATCTGGACTTTGTAAAGATACTGCTAGGACCTGCCATGGACACATTCAAAGTGTGGATGGAATGCTGGGTGAACAAATTGACCCTGACCAGGGAGTGCACAGTTCTCAACGTGATTTTTTATCAAATGTGGTACTACAACTGTCCACTTTTTGGAAGAAAAGAAGTTATCACATTATTTGAAATAAGTTTTCTGTATGAGGGTACCGACAGATCGTAAAGTACACTACGTCAATTTTATTGCCAAGATATCACAATTTCAGCTATAATGTCTATTACTGTTTTTCCCAAACAAATCTTTATAAATTCAAACTGTTGTAACACAACACCTCCATATGCTGCAAGGCGAGAGTCACGTTTCATATATTCAAACTTGGTCGTTATGTAATAGTATGTGTTGGCCATATATCCTTTGGCTGAATGTTCACATAAAAGTAAAAAAAATAGATAAAAAATAATAATAAACTCCCTGCATCGTGAGCTTGGGCCACCTGTGGTGTAAAGAGAAAGAAAACTTGTTCACTAACAATTTCTGCAGTGTGTCCTCGGTAAGTGTGGTAGCACTTTCCTGACTCAGCACTCCATAGCTACAAAAAAGATAGTAATGGCTTGAATCAGTCCCAATCTCATTTTATTGGATAGATGCAGTAAATCATCCAAAAGTAAACAATGAGGATTTTGGAACATCAGTCATAATCAAGGTCAAATGACAATTATATGCAAATTCTTTTGCTACAA
>Ga0126339_10003229_pt1 | contig 11825 bp, 8 predicted proteins | sample OrbTmetagenome_2_FD_92532 | JGI IMG/M metagenome (GOLD analysis project Ga0126339, IMG submission 92532) | Coral microbial communities from Petempiche,Puerto Morelos, Mexico - Orbicella T R C metagenome | ecosystem: Host-associated > Invertebrates > Cnidaria > Coral | place: Petempiche,Puerto...
AAAACCTTTTTATAAATAACAAAACTTCGTAATTGTGAATGTGTTTATGCATCCTTTACTTTCTAGCGGTGATTTTCATTGCAATGCTTGGTAATATTAAAAAAAGTGATGACCTTATTTATATCGTGCATTACAGTCCACCGCTGTAGATTGTGAAAACATTTAAATAACAGTAGCAATAAAAACTAGCTCAAGTCTACTGAAAATCACCCCAATAACTGAAAAATCTAGCGTTCTAACTGAGACCCCATCCACACTACGCCGGAGAAATTTAAAAACGTAACAATCTCCGGTCTTTGGATTTGTGTTTGAGGAAAACTCGGTCAGGTAAAATCAATTGTTTATCGTGACGTCATCGTTTTTCGAAAGGCTCCGTTTTCGTGACGGATTTGTGTGGACGGTAGGCCTAACTGGAGAAATAAAGCTGTGTTCTCAAATTTATCCGGCCTAGTGTGGACGCTACCTGAAAGAAGTATTGCATGTTCGTAGCGCGTGATAGTTCTCTGCACTGCAGACGTGAAACCTTTGATTCCTTCGGAAAATATATTATACAGTTAATCATGATTTCAAAACGAACGCTCTACGTTCGTGAATTGCTGATGCCAATGTTTTTCTTTTGGATTAAAACTCCGCACATATAGAGCGGCCGTCGCGATATGTCATCTTCAAACTCCTTCAGCCGAAATCCGGATATTGTCATATGGGCTTGTATTTGCATGGAAATCCCGCTATACATGTTGAACCTCAAAATCTGAAAGTAAAACAATAATCGGTGGTTAAACGAGTACGTAACAAGTTCTTTTGCTCGGGCGGATGAGAAAAACATTTTCTAACTACATATGTACAGGAGAAAGCCGAATTTCTCGGGCCACGTAGGAGAACAGTAATTCATTTGAAAAATCGGGAAATTTGAAAATGGCAGGTTAAATCTCTCTTAAAGTTTTTTTTTTTTTTCAAAGATAGCTAGTGAACCTTGGTATTTGGCTAGTTTTGACTCATTGATTGCAATATTCAAGGTAATATTGGTTTTCAAAAACAGCCGAATATTTGGGTGCCGAAAGCGCTATGAATGAGCCATAAGTTCGTTTTAAAAAAAAATTGGAGCTTTTAAGCCCACGTCGCACAAAAAGCAAGCCATACATCGGGCTCAAATTCCTTGGGACAGTTTTATCCCTCTACGCCCTCTCCAAATTCATAACTGAAATTTTTGTAGCTGGCTCAGAAACTGTATCGCTTATGTATATGTCAAATATTGTAAACAACGATTCCTCTATAGGCGAATCAGGGACTAGTGGCGAACTCGTACGATAAAATAATCAGAAAAGGAATTTAAGCGAACTTACTTCACAGTTTGCTCCAGTCTGACATCTTGATCTTCTGTCCTGTTATTTTCCTTCCTCTCCTTAGGAAGCACTTTCCACAAGATAGCGGGCAGTGAAGTTCCATGAAAGCTTTATTTTCAGTTTTCTCTGAATTGCAGAATCTTCTAAACCGACGGCACAGATGCAGATGATCTTTACATTCTATAGCAGAGGAAGGAACAAAATAAATTCCAGGTAAGCTAGGGCCGGATAAACGCTTGGCCATCATTTTTGGATATTATTTATGACGCGTGAAAAGGCCAAATATTTTTACGCGACTGAGTTTTACAAAGGGGTATAGGGGACCGTCTATATAATCGCCTCTCGTGTGCAATAGTAATATAAGTGTTTACATAGCGCCAAATCCACTAATATGTCCATGGCGGTTTACATTTAAGGTTATTAAAAAAAGTAAAAAAAAAGGGGGGGGAAGGAAAGGCAAATAATGTAAAATGATGAACAATCGAACTCAAAACTTCCACTTTTTTAAGGGATACCTGAGAAAGCTCCTCAATAATTTTGGTTGTGCTGTGTGAAAGAGAATAATATATGAATTTTTTTTTTCATACAAACTAAAGCTTTTTTCCAACCAAACTGGTTAAAATTTATACCGCCTAACCCTATTTTAAACCAAAACGGCTCAGCTTGGTTTTGATTCTTTCATAAACAGTGGGGTTTTCTTTGCGAACGTTTCAACTTGAACTGCAAGGTGACGTGAAACTATATTTTTCGTGTTTTGAACTTACCCGGACAGCCTACTCTGCCGTAGATATCTCCTCTGGGTGTATAAGCGTCCCAACAGCAGCCGTACCTGCTTGTTCTGCAACCTTGCAAAGGTTCTCCACCTGAAAACAGCATTGAGAACTGTCAGCATATACAACATTCTTCTTGGGGTCTGAATGCATTTCTGCAATTATGTGTACGGAATGGTGCCCTTGGCAGGTCATAGCGGTTATTAAATAAAAACCAGCTAACAAAACGATAAAAACCTATATAGGGATGAGGTAAACTCTTTTTTATGAGAATATTGTTTTTCCAGTCGAGGCTAACTATTCTTATTTTTCTGCCGATTTTTGGCTGAAAACATTCTTGTAAATATTCTTTAATTACAGCGTATGACATTTCGGTTTTATTGACTTTGGTGGCGTTGAAGTAATTTTGGAGCCCTGCATGCTGAATAAAGCCTGATAAGACACACGTAACCTCTCGCAGAAATGTTATTAACATCGGACATACGACTTGGGTTGTTTTTGGGCTAGTTTTGCCGTTTAGAGAAAGGAAGAACTTATACTCTTTGGTGAAAAACATATAATTGTGTTGTATTTTATTTCAAATGTTTTGGAAAACTTCAACCTCGATACTCTTATAAAATATATACTTTAAAAAAGTGTGCTTGACTCTGTAATCTAAAATGTCAACAAGAATATTTTCAAGCTAGAGGCGGCCATGAAAAATGTACATTCTTATGAAATATGTACTTCAGTCGCGCTACTTACAGTAGTGACAAGTGTTGGCACAGCTTCTCGCGAGTTTAGCTCTTAGCTGGCTGACCTTCGTGTGGCACACTTGTACGCCCAGTTCTTTGACTAGCTTCGCGCACGTGTCGTTTTGCGCTGTTTCGTCTTTGCACTCTGCGAGAAAGATTGAGAAAGTGTGATCAATATCTTATTTCTCCTAACAGCTCCATACATTGTCAAACAAACAGGTGATGAGAATAAAGAAAAAGATCAGTAGGAGATTGTGTTAGTAAATGAAGTACGACCAGATAAATTATCCCGACTGACATAAAGTATGGCCCTGCGCTTCGTTCGCTCGTTCGGCCACTTTGCGGCCTAAAACCTTGCAGCTTTCTTCGCTCGCCTAGCTATTCTACCCCGAAACTCATACTCTGAGACTCATGAGGTTGACTTGTGGCAAGTCTAGAATACGACGGGAACAGACGTGGTTCCCCTAAATATCCTGGCATCGTAACAGCCAAAAAGCAATTCAACTGAAATTCGTACGATACTAATTACGTGTATTTCAAGGACGCGTGGGTGTTGTTGTCGGCCACCCGCGCGTCACGCAAGATGACTCTCGCACGCTAAGCCCGCAAACGCCGCGCGCGGCCTGCGCGATCAACTGACAAAAAAAAAATCATCATTACATTTCTTGTCTTGGGCCTCTGTAGGTAAATAGGAAATAAGACATGAGCTGTTCAAAGGGGAAATTTGATTATTTTTTTGTCTGTTTTATATCACTCCAGCAAAGTACAATACTCGTGTGAGACATCTACCATCGCTTATGTTTTTTTTTTATGCCAAGCTATTTGACTCGGGTGGATTATATTAAAAGACGGAAATCTTAAGTGGCGATAAAGATTGCAATCATGCTTAAACTGCATCCAATAAATTCTTAGATAATTCTCTACGGGTAGCGAAGCCGGGGGTGCTGTGATACTGGTTCAACCACAAATCCCATAGACTCAGTTAAACTACCGTGAAAAGTGATTTTTCATAAATTTACGCATCGATAACTCATCTCTTTTGGATGTTTTTCATGCGTCACACGCTTAGTTTTACTCTCTTCACGTGTTACGCATTAAGCCTTTACCGTCCTCTCAAACGATGAAATCTCATTTTAAAACAAATAGTGATGAAACGAGCTTCAGGTATTTTTCATGAGGTCCTTATTCGACTTCCTGAGTGGCATATGGTGTAAAACATTTCGAATTAAACGTTTCCTTCAAAGACAATGGAGTACCTTGCGGTCTGATTTGTTTCATGTTTAAAACTGCCAAAATGCTTGTAAACATCTACCATCGAAAAAGGCAACGAAATTGGAAAATAGTGAAACTTTCGTTTCTTTTTGACCAGGCAGAAGATTTTCGCTATTAACTTGCAGGCCTCGACAGAATTCTTGCTTTTTACTCTGAAATCCGATGTCGTCGTGACTCAAACTCCAAGTGTTTTCGAACCACGTTCCAGACAAAAAATGAATTTTTGAGGACAAATCGATAAATGTGGCGTTGCAGGCAAAGGTTAAACAAATGCGTACTTTAATTTGGTCTTACATTTTCACTGCCGTTTGCGTCAAGTCGAAAAAACGCTGCCACGAACAAGACAAAGTAGAAACAAATGTACTTTGTTTTTTTAATCGACGAAATTCTAAACTCGAAAAGTGTCCTAGAAAACGACGTCTCGAGCTTAAAACGTTGTAGGAAATTTTGGCTTGTGTTGCGTTCAAAATTGTTAAGAACGCATCAAGAAAGCTTCAGATCAGTAGAATTTATGGATCGACTGTGGTGCAATACCTTTTCTCCTGATCGTGCCAGAACTGTACCTCGTCCTCGCTCCAGGCCTTCTGTAAGTTCTGCGTGAATATGAACGTTGTCCGATAACTTCACAGAGTAACAAAACTGCGACCAAAAGGTGCAGGACGGATATCTTCATATGACTTGCCATGTCGAAATCTGCTAGCTCTCTGTTCCTCTGTTGCTTACTCGTCTGCCGAAAAACACAAATCATTAGTGGTTTTATAGTCTGAGTAGGGGGCGTGGGGAATGATTGGATTGAGGTCGTGTCACAAAGCCACGCGCAGGGTGTCCTGTAACGGAATGATTGCCTTGACAGAAGCACGTCGCGTACTCGACTATTACATGCCAGACATCGACAGGAAAATAATATGCCTAGGTCAGTCGTTTCACTTATTTCTGTTGATGTTACCAAAGAGCGATTGTGGTTGATTTGTAGAACTTTCCAGACGTTGGCTAGAGTTTGTTTAACCCTATTTTTATACACCTCCAGTGTGTACTTTAACGTCTTCCGTCTTAGATCACTATCACAAGATGTTTTCTTCTCTTTGTTCTCCGACGTGCTCACAGGAATGTAGAAATCGTCAGTTATTTATCCTTTGCCAAATTTTTAGCACAGTTGGAGTTCCGGCTGCTATTCGTGAAGTTCAGCGCTCTGGATAATATCTCTGACAAGTCCTTCAAAACAATCAATGAATCGGGCGTGGAAACGAAAAATCGTACGGGATCGAGAGCGCTTGTCCTGCTGTTTTTATTTGTTTGATTATCCTGTGTTTTCGTTTCTAGTGCTTTTATCTGATCTGGTTAATGTTGAAATGAAAATGCCAAACATTCCTGACGCGATTTCGAAGTACAGTTTCCAATAAACATTCAGTGCCCATCGTACACGTGCAAAGTACCGTGTGATTGCACAATTAAAACTGTCGTTAGTCTTCATTTTCTTGCATCGATCTTTTAACGACTTGCGGCGACCTTTCTTATCTCCGGCCATCATTTTCACCCCTCTTTTGTCTGGGTAAAAGGATCACCTTTAAACTCAAAAGTCTGGTTTTGGGGTTTATCTTTACTAAAAGATGGTAAAACGAATGATTAATTAGAAGCTTTCCTGAATTTCTTGACGTAAATCACCTATGACCGGACACGTATTAGCTTTAAAGTTTCTCTAGCGAAACGAATCCCACACGGCTGCCAGCGCTAATTAATTTAAGTTAGTTTTTTGAGGGGCCAAGCCGCTAAGTTAAAATGCAAATGTGAAAAGGGTTGTAGTCAATGGTTTTTTTTAAAAAAATTCTTTCTTGGGAAATCCACGGGTATAGCCATCCAGGATGTTCATTTTACTTCCCATTCGTCGTCCACGTACCCCTACAAGAACACCTTTGGGTCTGCGGTGCAGCCCAATTACCGTGTCGCAAAACCTTCGAACTCAAGAAAAGCTGTATGTACCTAACTAAGGAACAATGAACCACAGAGCGCCACCACGAATGGTTAAGATTCGAGGAGATCGAGATTGTTTACAACAACCTGGACAAATTTCAAAACTTGGGGCTAAATTTGTTCCCATGCGTCAACGCTGACGTAAACGTTTTCAGTTACTACCCAGGTCTATCCAGCGTGGTTTATCTTCGAACCACTAATCGCTACTAATCGAATGAAAATAACCCAGATAACATCTGAAATTAGAGTTCCGTTTATCTACGTGAAGTTTTTATCCGGCCAGGCATAAGAATTCAGGGTCGTCTTCCGTGTAAACAAACATGATAATATTTAAAATCCGATGGAGAATGTATGTACGTGTACACTTCCGAGATCACCAAACTAAGAAACACGCGATGGTTACGTTGATTTTCTGAAAAGAAATAGCGTCATTTTATGCTGACAAAAAATCAAATTGTCAATGAATTATTTGACGTGCGAGTTTTTCAGACAAACACTGCATCCGGGCCTGAGGGGAGATTTTATTGTGAAAAGAAATTTCGTGTAAATTACTCCGCCACCCCTCTAACTCCCCCGAATTTAAACATACAATATGTAAAGTAATGGGTTTTAATCTATTTATGTAGTCCTCGATAGTTGAACTGGTCTCTTGATTGAATCCCAAAATTAACGTTTAGTTTTTAACAGGATTTCCGTACACGAATAATAGCCCTCCCAACTCCCAAATTAGAGCAGTACACCCAAAAATAGGCAACAACCCCTACCGACTCCGTCGCACTGAACCAAGATGGCATGCATTTATTTGCCCGAGATTTGTTAATTGGTTGGTATGGTTTTACTTTATTCCTTCAAGCCTGTCGGGGGTATATTCTCTTTCTTTGATTTCCAGTGGTATAAAAACCGCTTTATTCTGTAGGATTCATCGCCCCTCACCGGTGTAATCCACTTAAATGCGCGAATTATTTTTCAACCCTAAGGTGGTCAATGTCAGGACTATCAACTTCCCTTGCAGAATTACTGTGATAAGCTGTCTCTTGTAGTTGTATCGTCTACCGGAGTAATCACGAAATCGTATTGTGTGCTGACCCACTGAAATAATATCGCAATTTGGCGGTACTTTCTCGTGTATTAGCGTTTAGCATGTTTGTTATGCTTTGCAAGATGCCTCCAAGCTGAGAAACAATGAAGCATGGAATAATGTTTTTATTTTGTTCGGCTCAATACCCTAGAAGGTACCGCAAAAGTTTGAGGCTGATCACCTTTTATGGAGGTACCAATTCCGCTTTTTTAACTGACCCCTGAAAGGTACGACGAGCACCCCTGTTCTTTTTGTATGAGAGCCCCCCCTCCCCCCCTTCCCCCCAGGAGATCTCGCTATTTAGCAGTGCTTTCTTACAAACAAGTGTTTCGAATATTTATTATACTGTATTGCTACATAATGCTTCCAAGGGACAGGAAGCTTCATTACTTCTTCTTAGAGTTTTCTTCCAGACCTACCAAGGTGGCACTGTCACGTGTAGCTGAGGCGATTTTAACTGTGCAGTGGGTGGATGAAACCCTAGTGTGTGACCACCGAGGGGGGTGAATAGAGGTACGCAAATCCGCCGATCCGTGTTTTTTTTCTTCACCAAATCCGTCGATCCGCCAAAATTTTTGTTCAAATCCGAAATCACAACCACATCCGGAAACAGAAGTGTAAAAGTTCAAAGGTAAACTGGTAAATGTGAATGCCATTGTTAATTTCGCACAAATAGTAAAGAACAGGCAACATGCTAGACGACTATCACACAGTACAATTCCAATAACAGTCTCACACCTGTGTTTAAATGAGGTTTGTTTGGAAAAAAAGACATAATTTGGATGAACTCATTAACATACCAACCAAGGCTGACGAAAGATCTGTGATCCAAATTTCATTTAGGACCCAAGATCTAAACATCAAGACAGGCTCAATCCGGAATCCGCGCCAAAATTCACAGCTGATGCACGATCCACCGTGTTTTCAAAATCCGCGAATCCGCTCGATTTACCGGAAAAATCCACAATCCGTGCGCTTTTCAAGATCGAATCCGTCGATCCGAAAACCTATTCACCCCCCTCTTCACCTTCACGTGGAACCGTTTATTGTGCTGTACAAGGCCAGGTGGTTGTAATTTATAAGTCAATGGATGAAAACGCCAAAGGGATAAATGCATGACACGGGATAAGGGCAAAAATTGGCGCGTGACGCGTGAAAAACAGCTAAAAGACATGCGTGATGCGTCGTGAATTTAAAGGGAAAAAAAGGAAAACATTGTCACAAGTATATGTTACGGGTGAATTTTGTTTAAATTCGATCTTCTGTCTGCGAACGAAACCCTAGTATGTAACAATTCAATAGAAGTTTCTACTTTTTATTTCTGTTGTACAAGGTGGTACACAAGTCTGTTACAAATTCCGCGAAAGACATTTTGAAATATACTTGAGTTCGCGCCAAAACAAAAGCACTCGCGCGCGAAATCCCGCGAAATCCACTTCTCTCATCCATCGCTCTTTCAGGTCAAGTGAATGCTAAGTCGTCCCGTATCGCTCAATATTTTCCAATTCATTTAGCTAACCGACTGACATTTTTTATATTCTAGATCTGATACATGTATTTCTTCGTGAAGCAACATTGTGACTAGTAACAAGAATGGTATTGTAATCACGAGAGCATAGATTGTATAGACACTTGTTATCATCGCATACTCTAGATCTTATTGCCAGTATAAAGCGATGAAAGAACAGCAATTGACGTTTAAGTAGATGTTTGCTAATCAATTGTGTCATTGTACCTTAAAAGGGTTCAGACAATAAGGCCCTTTCATCAGACCCAATCGGTCCAAATTACAATGTCTATTTAAAAAACACCGCCTTATTCAACGAAGAGCCTTTTTTAAATTAAACATGTTTGTAATATCACCAATGGTTGTCAGGCTCACTTCCACACACTTATATTTAAATACACATGTTTGTCATATCAACCATGGTTGTCAAATTCTCACGTCTACACACTTAACTACACCTAGCATTTTTGAAACTTACTACTGCTTTACACCCGAGCTCTTTTCGCGTCAGAAGGCACAAAAAGAAGCAAATTTGCTCTTAATCGATTGGCTTTTATACATTGCAAAACTACCACTGATATCTCGTTCGTAAACGTGTTATGACTTTTCAACATTTTTCAAGTTGTTACATTTGTCCTCTTCAATGATTTCACACTTCCTTATATGTGATTTTCGTTTTATATGTTTTTAGTTCTAAGCCAAAGAGAATCCACATGGGAATTAAAAGTACAAACAGTTTCACTACATTCGTATATGCACCATGATAAAGCCCGTAAATTCATTCGGTCTACCCTTCTGGATTTTATTAAATCGATTTTAAACTTAGGTAATCTTATCCGACTGATCGCCAATTCAGATTTCATAGTTTTAATTCTTAGTTCAAACATTCCTGTAATGTGTTGTTTTAAAATGATAACGGTGGTTACGTAATCAGCAGAATTATTGTTCAAACTCGACGAAAGAACGCTAAACTAGCGATTTTGCAACAATCTCGGTACAAACCGCGCAATGGAATGTTGGTTTTTACAATTACAGTTATTGTAATAACAATTAAACGAGAAATTCAAAGCGAGAATTATATAACCTTTGACATAAAGGTGTTTTGTGTTAAATGTACTTAGCAGTAAATAAGGCATTGTTTTTACTCAAAACTCTGGTAACTTAATACATGCTGCCTTAAACTTTTAAGTGTACTTAGGACAAAAAAAAAACTTAGGTCAAGTGCTGTATCTTCCTTTGGTTTTGGCTTACACCAAATGTTGGCTTATTTCTCAGTGATAAAAACACGACCTAGTACTAGTGTTTTGTATCAGCGACCGTGAACAGATGCTAAAGATTTAAAACACAAATTATTATTTAAGCGGTTTGTTCTGTTCTGCTGATTGCATAATTCTCTGCAGTTGTAAACGAAAACCATTCCCAGACAAAAAAGATTCAAAGTGCAATTAGGACAAAAAATCTTATGTCAAGTTCTACATCTGTCTTTGGTTTTCTATTTATTGACCACATGTTGGATTTTTTCTCAGTGCCAAAAACGCGACCAAGAGTTTTCTAACGGGGAAAGTGTACAGGAGGTAAAGAACGTCCAAAATAAGTAGTTAGTTTAGCATTCTTTGGTCGAATTTGGCTGTTCTGTTGATTAGATAATTTGTAAACGAAAACCATTCCCAGAGGAGAATTGTTCAAATTGCAATCAGGACCAAAAATCTAATGTCAAGTGCTGTTTATTTCTTTGGTTTCAATTTCTAGACTAAAATGTTGGCTTTTACCACGGTGGTAAAAACGCGAACAAGATTTTTCTACCGGAGAACGTGTATAGATGGCAACAACTTCCAAAACAATTATTCGTTCAGCATACTTTGGTCCAGTTCGGTCCGTTCTACTGATTACATAATCGAGTGCAGTTGTAAACGAAAACTATCGCCAGAAAAGAATTGTTCAAATTGCAAACAGGACAAAAAAATTCTTATGTCAAGTGCTACACCTTTCTTTGATTTTTATTTACATTTGACCACATACGTTAACTTATTTCTCAGTGGTAAAAACGCATCCATAAGTTTTCTATAGCCGAAGGTGAACAGATGGTGAAAACTTTTCAAAACAAATTATTAGCTTAGCTTTCTTTCGTCCAGTTTGGTCAGTTCTAATGATTACATAATCGACTGCAGTTGTAAACGAAAACTATTCCTTAGAGAACAATTGTTACTTTGAAACTTCAGCTGGTTGGCTATAGATTTACATCAGAATCTGTCGATAAATGGGTAAAACTCGACAAGTGATCCACTCAGACACAATTCTTAGAGATCCACAAATAAGTGAAACAGCTACCTCAGTCTCACTACCTGTTTTATCAGTCCTAATTTGGCAAAAAAGGCTCAACAGCAAAAGGTGGTTTGGAGGGACACCTGTCCCTCCAAACCATACAAAGCTCTCTTAAATCACAGCTTTTCAAAAGTGCATTACATCTTCGTGTTTGAACCAAAAACACTTACATTTGGTAAACTTATAACTTTTAGATGCTCTTTTAGACACGAGCCTCAGTGTTTCAAATTAACCGATTTCAGGAGCCATAATCGGGGACGGAGACCGTCAGCGCGCGCCATTTCAAGTATTGGGGTTGTCCCCATGATATGGGACAATAATTCTATTTTTAGAACAAATTGCGCCATCACCTGCGGCACACGCGCGTAAATGCTGCGAGGATTTTTGCGGATGTCGCGCGGGGGAAATGGCGTCCGAAATTCCCGAAATTTTTCATGTTTTTGACCCACAACTGAACGCGTTTACGTCTGTTGGAATTTTGCTTAGGTATTTTCGTCGTAAGCTGCTCCAGTTTGAGTGAAGTAAGACAGTGTCGAAGCTAGGTATGTTCCGCTGTAAGCTTATATATATCGCTGACCAAGTTGTGTTCCGACGGATGCTTCTTTTGCATGAGCTGTACATTACTCCACTCTATATTTCACATATGTTGAAGATTAACAGCTTTTCCATTACACAGAAAAAAACTAGCTGGATACATTAAGATATAGGAGAGCTTCAGGACTTCATAGTTTCCTAGCTCCTCTTGCCACACGCTTGCGAGGAATTTGCCAGTCTATCGCGACCGAAAACTAAACAAAATAATTGCTAGTTTGAGTTTCGCTTGAATTGTAA
>Ga0126339_10003230_pt1:2500-11824 | contig 11824 bp, 6 predicted proteins | sample OrbTmetagenome_2_FD_92532 | JGI IMG/M metagenome (GOLD analysis project Ga0126339, IMG submission 92532) | Coral microbial communities from Petempiche,Puerto Morelos, Mexico - Orbicella T R C metagenome | ecosystem: Host-associated > Invertebrates > Cnidaria > Coral | place...
AGAAAACCTCACTGCAAAGTTAGATGAAATCAAAATTCTACATTTGCCTGGGCTAGCTTAATCGGGCTCTGAACAACGCGGCCCAGGAGCTACGCTTTAGGCTGGCCTAAATCTATATTAATACCTTGCCAACATTGCGCTATGAAAACGTTAAAAAGAGAATACCAAGGAGGAAGGTGACAAGTTCGGGAAACCGAAGTCATGACGCCAGAGAAATAGTTCCATAACAAACAAGAGATGCTGTTGATTGCCACACGACATCAAGAAATGGAGATTATTCGTGAATAGTAATTATACCTATGACTATACTGTATGGCAAATCATAACAAGCTATTAATGTGACTTTCAGTTTACCCAAATTGCAGTAGTCACTGTTTTTCTGTATCTTGCGATGTTGAAGGGAAATCCTCCACTGGCGGGTTGTCCTTGGTGTTGCTGAGCTTGAATTTGATTATGGCGAAGCGTGAATAAGATTTTCAAATAACAGATGAGTGATATAAGTGATATAAAATGTGTAGTTATAGCTTATTCCAATCGGAAAATGCCAAGTTATTATCACTGCGAAACCAAGCCTAGGCCTGACAATCTAAAACAATACAACTAATGCTCTAACTCGCCCCAAATTTACAATGTGTCTGTATCTCAATCCCAACAGCAGGGCGAGAAGTTTATCGACACTTATCGTGGTCATTGTTAGCAAAGAAACTGCAGACAGAGGTTTGAAACGAACTGTACAAATCCTTGCAAAGTAAAAACAAAGATCAATCGAGCGGTGTTCTTTTACCTAGAGCACCTTTTGTGAGGCAAGGCTTGGTTGTAAATTAAGGCCTACCAACAGTGATTGCAAGGCAGCGGTACGGAAGTTTTGATGGCGGATGCAGGGAAGACTCCTTGTGCAACGCAAGTGGTATCAGCGTATTCCCTAGGGTGGCAGTAATGGTAAAGAGAAGGTATGTATAGCAGAGGCAAATATCCAGTGATCTCCTGAAGAATGGCTTGTGCAAAGCAAGGACTGACTGGTTTTCTGGTATTCTTCAATGACCGATGAATTTTCCATTGCCAATTTAAGTTTCCTTGTCAAGATAATGGTGGAAATTGTCCTCATTGCTTGCAGTCAATACATATTACATCACAGCAGTTGGTCACGTGGGCCTGGCCCGAGGTTATTGCTATCTGCTTAGAACTGGAGAAAACAGTTTCGCATCAGCAATTAGAAAACACCGCCGATTAGCTGTCGATCTCAACAGTTACTAAATTAACATCCATGCCGTTTTAACGCGGCGAAATAGGATAATTAGTTGATTTAATTAGGCCAATTTCGATATATTAAGATCCTAACATGTCTGTGAGGCTTTAGGGGACTAATAGACAATAAATTGAGGTGGTGTAGGAACACGCATAAACAATTTGCTTGTTTGCTTAAGACTCGGACTCGTGGTAAAATTGTTTTAGGTCAGAAAATGTCATGTCTGCAAAATTATTATTATCCTTTTCGGAACTGAAAGTAATATTAAGCCCAATTGCCTTGTTACAAAAAGCAATTCTCCCTGACGTGTGGTATTTTCTGAACCATTCGACTTGGAAACACGAGCTGCCTGAGTCAACCACCACGCAAAGAAATCCAGATGGAATAATCTAATTATTTTAACAGAACCTGCTAGTCGTTCAAAATCTGTCTAAATCCTCTACGAAGACACTTCCAAAATGCAATGAGGCACCGCCATTTTGGTAACAACCACACACTGCTAGGCTACTCACTATCTACAATACAGTAGAAGGCGAGGAACGTAACCAGTGAGACTACAGCATTTGTGTTAGAGCGCAAATAGTTTTATGTTATCGATAGAAACACGGAAAAATTCGCCTATTTTATGTAGAAAATACTGCTTGAATGTGAGGAAAATAACTCGTTTATTTTGATTATTGAGATGTCAATTCTCCTCTTTTGTTTTTATTTTATATCAATAATGTTAATTTCTTGATGTCGGTTAACGTTGGAAACTAACATGAATTCTTGTTTGCTTATTTACTTTGGCTCGATTCTTAAATGCAAGATCATAAAGCCAGAAAATAAGTCATGTAAAGAACGATTAGGCATTTATTATGATTGGTATATTGGTTTATTATTACCTTCTGCTCACTGATATAAGGCTGTTTGCTTGAGGAAATGAAGATTTGCATGATGAAACAGCTCTAGTATTTCGCCAGTATTACGCTAATGAACACGGTTAAAAGAAATGCCAAAGAGGAAGTTGTCAAGCTCGGGAAATTGATATTCACTACACCAGTAAAATAGTTCCATAAGAATTAATCTGTCATCTTTACTTACACATTTGCCTTTTATCATTATATTTCACGTAATTGTGAGTACATTTCTTTGATCGTTTCCCTTAAATTGCTTGTCAACTCGAATTACTTAAATTGGCTAATCAGTGCAAAATTGGTTCGTTCAAAACCTAAATCAAGCAAATGCACCATCATGTTTTTAAAAAAACAGCCAGGCGCATGAAAAATTATAGCGACAACAGCGAAGGGAATTAATTATTGAACATCTGTGTTCTCACGTATTTGCATTCTGCTGTGACATATTTGATCTGGCTAAGACGGGAAAACGTCCTTCTTTATGAAAAACTCGCTGGTCTTTTTCTTTTTCTTGTTTTTTGTTTTTTATCTTAGTCATTAGGTAGAGGAATGATGGATGTCTCGAGCAATTTATCATTTCAAATGACGAAATAAATTGGAATGGTAACTAAAGTTTAACTCGTTTTATCATGTTAGACTGACAAAATGAAATGCATCACTTGAGAAATTAAACAGTCAAATTGAAAGTTGTTGTATCTAATATGAAGGCTGCCTGTAAAAGAAAACACTGTACGGAAATCAAATGGACAATGCAAACTTTTTTTTCTATTACTTGAATTTGAGCAAGTCATTCCTCATGGAAAATGGCCCAGGTTTAAACCACTGAAGTTTTCACGATAGAAGATCGAGCAAACACACCAATTTGCGACTTTATAGGTTAAAAAACAAAGGCGCTAAACGAAACTCGATTTGAATACAACCTTCATGTCAAGCTCCATATGTTTATTCATTAATTCTTAACCTAACAAGTTTGACAAACACAGAATCTGTCTGATCGTGCTCTTTACTTCTTGTTTCACCTCTTTGATCCTCCAGCAATAAAGAACTGGGTTGAGGGATGAATTTAAACAGACAAGAGTTACCGTTGATTCCCACATGACATCAAGAAACGGAGATGATCCTTGATTAACAATTATACCTATGACTATACTGTATGGCAAATAGCAAGCTATTAATGTAACTTCTACCCAAATTGCAGTAGTCACTGTTTTTCTGTATCTTGCAACATTGAAGGGAAATCCTCCACCGTTGGGCTGTCCTTGTTGATGCTGAATATGTGTTTGATTTTGGCGAAGCGCGAAAAATATTCTCAAATAACAAAAGAGTGAGACAAAAATGCAAAGCAATATTAATGCAGAGTTATAGCTTTTTCCAATCGAGAATTCCCAAATCATCATCACAGCGAAAATAAGGCTGACAATCCAAAAAAAAGTAACCAATACTAGAATTCGCCTCACAGTTACAATTTGTCTGTATCTTAATCGCAGTAACAGAGCGAGAAGTCTGTCCACACTTATCGTGGCCATTAATAGCAAAGAAACTGCAGACAGAGTTGTAAAACTTACTGCACAAATCCTTGCGATGTAAAAACAACTATGTTCAGTCAAGCGCTGTTCTTTTGCCAAGATTGCGTGATAAGCAAGGCTCGGCTGTAAAACAAGGCCTACGAACAGATCAGTGGTTGCGAGGCAGCGGTACAGAAGTTTTGATGGCGGATGAAGGGAAGACTCCTTTTGCAAAGCAACTAGAATCAGCGTATTGCCAAGGATGGTAGTAATGGAAAGGAAAACCAACACAACAGAGGCAAAAATCCAGGGATCTCCGGATGAATGGGTTGTACAAAGCAAGGACTGAATGGTTTTCTTGTATTCTTCAATGGCAAATAAATGTTCCATTGCTAATCGATTTTTCGTGTGCTGAGATAACGAATTGAAATCGTCTGCAATGCTTGCCGTCAATTTACTTTATGTCGTCGTGGTTGATCACGTGCACTTGGCCCGAGGTTCTTGCTGCCTTCTTTAAACCGATTTAAACAGCTTTTTCTCAGGAATTATCAAACAAAGCAGAACATTGGTCGATCTTGACAGTTACTAAGTTTACATTTATATCGTTTAAAGGCGGCAGTTTTTCCAGGCGAAATAGCATAATTGATTGATCTAATTCGATACACTGAAATTCTATGAGGGCTGTGAGCATCAGGGGAGTAAAACTAAAGAATACAAAATGGCGTTGATGCACGCGTAAAATAGTTCTGTTTTTTAAATCTCCTTAGCCTTGGGCCCAACGTGGCATTTTAATAAACAATTATTGGATGAGGTTTTTGTGATATTCAGAATAATCAAGGTCGAGGTAGGGGTTACCCTTACCGAGACATTGATTATTCTGGATATCACAAAAACCGAATCTAATAATTGTTTATTATAAATTAAACGGAAAACCAGGAAGTTAGGTTTTTGCTTTTTCACTGACGGCGAGCAACACAAAGCGCGCGCGCGAACTTGACACGATTAACCTTAGAAATTATGCACCACGGTCACACATGACATGATTACCCGTGACCTTGAGTGTCCTTGACAGGTCGTGATTATTGTGTAATCTGCGGCCAGATGACGTCACGTACTTAATTAACAAAAGAAGATGTCCTCCAAGTTCTAATATCTCCCATATATCCTTGAGTAAACCTTTACGCGTATCTTTTTTATTTTTAAAACAGTCTTCACCCCAGGCGAGCTCAAATTCCCGCGAAAGCATATTGTTTTCACTGACGTCCGCATATCACTTCTAAAAAAAACATGGCGGCCGACTCCCATATTCCTGTTTAATTCGGTCCAGAAGGCTGTATTTACAGGCGAGAGACCCTGGTGTCTAACTTATTGCTTGTTAATAAATAACTTGATTGACCTCGAGCGTTGGAATCCAGAATTATCCCTCGCGGTGAAGCTTTGTGGTAAAGCTGTTTTACCAGCTTTGTCGTTGTTTTTAATTTGTTCCTTTCGCAGTGACTGTCCATTTGTTTTCGAGGCGCTTTAGTCATTACAAGAAGTCTTTAGATTTCGCTCTAGCAGGCGACGATGCGAGTTCGGGTGAAAGCGGTAACTCAGACCGTGGCAGTTCGTCTAGCTCACATTTGAGTGAGAAACTCGGCAATGATGATCATGCTGTGAGGTTCGACCTAAGGGAAATCCTAGGAAGAAAGCTTCAGGGGAAAACGAAGTCCATGTTAGCTGAGGTTGATTTACTCAAAAAGTGGCATTCTGAACTTTCTGTTACGGGTTTCAGCTGCGAAATATTAAATCTAACGACCAAACATTCACCACTTGCGGAGACCGAGGCTTCTGCTCATTTTCCTGAACGTGTGCTTGTTTTATACCCTTCGAATGTTTATACATGTGCTTCGCAAACAGGACCATTTCAGCCTGTTCGTTTGATCGTTTATGTCGATGGAAAGTGGAATCTTCAATGTCCCATCTACGAGCACATGGTTGTGAAGTCGGGTACCCTTGAGAAGGGATCGAGGTGAATAGGTTTTCGGATCGACGGATTTGGCCTTAAAAAGCGTACAGATTGTAGACTTTTGCGGTAAATCGAGTGGATTCGTGGATTTTGAAAACACAGTGGATAGTGGATCAGCTGTGAATTTTGGCGCGGATTCCGGATTGTGCCTGTCTTGATGTTCCTAAACGAACTGATTTGGATCATAGATCTTTCTTCAGCCTTGGTCGGTATGCTAATGAGTTCATCCAAGTTATTTCTTTTTTTGAACGAAGTTCATTTGAATTCAGGTGCGAGACTGTTATTGGAGATGCAGTACTGTGTTATAGTCATCAAGCATGTTGCCTTCTTTACCATTTGTGCGAAATTAACAATGGCATTCACATTTACCATTTTACCTTTGAACTTTTACACTTCTGTTTCCGGATGTGGTTGTGGTTTCGGATTTGAACAAAACTTTTGGCGGATCGACGGATTTGGCGAAAAAAGGCGCGGATCGGCGGATTTGCATACCCCTATTCAACCCCCCTCCTTGAGAAGTTTGTGCCAAGCCGCAGAATGCCTTGCATTCTCACGGATTTACTACTGCGCTAGCAACTTCTGGCGTACAAAGTATTTTGGAAATACCGGCAACTGATGAGATCCACATATAGGATGATCTTGCCTTATGAGATCCACATGGATCCATGGTCTTGCCTGAACTAAGCCGAACAATGGCATATACAACACGCAGAACAGTCAATAGACTTGCGCGTAAACAGCCACATTTGAATCGTGGTGCCAGAACAACCAAAGGAGGTATAAACCTATATATCGAACTCGAGAAACATAAATGTCTCTAGACAAGCGTAAAGCTTTCTCGAATCACAGCCGGGCCCGGCGTCACAAGAGCGAATGCAAGTAAACAACATGTTCACGGTAAATTTCGTATTTTGTCCTTTGAAAGCAAATACTTGGAGACTTAAAAAACATAGCTTGCAATAGAAATGAGCCAAAATAATGCATAAACTCATGGCAAATTACAGAGGCGCCAAACTCGACGAAGCGACATGCAGATAACAGCGGAAGTCATGCAGAACTATGACCTATAAAAATTTGTCATACCACGATCAAACGGCTCAACTCTACTTAAAATTCCTCCTTATAACACACCATGAAGTACCCTTCATAAACAAGAGTGAAGCGACAAAAAAGGTCGAGTGACCGAACAGAGAACAGCAAATGTACAAATGCAACGAACCGTAGAAGTCGTGTAGGTTAGTCAACCCCATTTTACACTGATGCTTTCACAAGATGTGCTTAATCCTGATGAAGAGATCTCGTCATAATCTGAGCTTTCACTGCCTTCACTGGATGAATTATCCACGTTTTCCGCCATTCCTGTGACAGTTTTTGTCGAAACTAGCGCGTGACGTTAGACGATAACTTTGTTCTGATTGGCCGTTCGAATAGTGCGCGCGAATCAAAAACCTCCGCAGGTTTCTAAAAATAAAAAGATACGCGCAAAGGTTGTCTCATAGGGTTTGCATGGGAGATGAAGGCTCCAGGTGATGGGCTCCTGCTACCCTTCAATTTGTTATCCCTTATAATTACCTAATACTATGACGATTAAACTAACCCAGGATAAGCGAAAATTTTGATTTGAGTTTTGTAACTTTGTGGTGAGGTATTCTGTTTGTATTCTTTGGCCTTCTGTTTTGAGTTTGAATAATCTCAAACTACAGAAAACAAAAGCAGTAGAAACATTTTCTACAAGAAAATTTTTTTACTTTGGTTAACTTTTCGAACAACCCAGCGCTGGAGAGTTCCCCCACCCCTTCCCCCCTCCCTCCACTCCGCCATTAGCAATCTCAAGTACATGGTCATATTCAACAGCTGAGAACCAATGGATAAGGAATATCACTGAATGTAACCCGGTATAAAAAGACAGTTTATACTGCCACGTGGGTGAACGTGATACTAGTAGCTTGTTATCTGCCGTACTGTCTTACCATAGCTATTGTTCTTAGCCTCGGATTATCTACATTTCGCCATGAAATTTGGGCGTATTCAGCAACGCTCGTGCGCGTAAACTCGTCTTTAAATCCGATTATTTATTGCTGGAACATTACAGGAGTAAGACAAGAAGTAAAGAACAAGTTAGGTAGGCTTTTAGAACGTGTTGTAACGGAGTTCCGCTGTAAAAGGTAACATGTGATAATAAGAAGCTTTATATAATCTACGTAGTTAACCTCCCTGAAGTTTTAAATGTACATTAAATGATAGAATTTAAGAGTGTTAAACTTTAATTTATATAATATTAAAATTAAGGCGTTTCTTAGGACAACATATACCCTTTTATTTCTTTTCATTGTTTGCCAATATTTCAATTTTAATTTTTTAAGACAATTTTAATATACTATTAATGAAAATTTTTAGGTAGAGTTAATACAGTGTCCCCAGTAGTCCACTGGGCTAAATACATTGACACTTAAATAAAGTTCTTACTTACTTGAAGTTGTTTTGAACAAATAAAGACACTAAACGAATCCGTCTATAATTGTTTGGTTGATGGTTTCAGCGTGCATTTTAAGTGCCCCGCTACTGCAACCTCGAGTCAGCGAAAGCTGAATTCCCAGCCAAAACGTGTTCGTTTACTCTTCGGCAGAAATGACAATTTCCCAGCTCGTTAAGTGGCTCACACTTAACGAGAATATATTTTATAACAAGAATAACTTAACAAGAATATAGGTTTTAGAATATTATAAGACTAAACCGGAGGCTGAGATTTTGAAAACAACATGATTTTGTGCGCTGAAAATTTGTAAATACAATTAGTATAGGTAATCATATGGTTTCGAGTTCAATTTGGAATTAATTTGCGCGTGTGAGTTTTTCAAAGAGTTGAAATTGCACGAGCCGCTTCGGCAAGTGCAATTTCAGCTCTTTGAAAAACTTACAAGTGCAAATTAATTTCAAATTGAACGAAACCGTATGATCAATTATTAATAATATAAACATGAAAAAATTCGCGTGGAGGAAGTGCCGGAAGATCTTTCTAGAAGTCATTTTTTCTCATTCGAGAAAACATTTTTCAAAGTTTCGGCACAAAATTCTCGTCATCATTTTACGTGATATCGTTGGCTTAGAAAATTTCCTATTGTATTTCATCCAATCATAATCCAGAATTACGATGTGTAATTTGTACTGCAAGTGTTTCCCGTTTTGCACTAGTGTTACACTTGAACTACACTGCCCTCAGCCAATCAGAATCGAGTAATTTTTTCATGTATATTATAATACAATTAAATGTTTTTAACTAAACCGTATACAAATTTTCCCTTTCTCTAAACGGCAAAAATAGCTAAAAGGCAACGAAAACAGCACTAGCCGTATGTTCGATGTTAATAACATTTCCACAAGAAGTTATGTACGTGATATCTGGCTTTAATTCCTGCAAGCTGGCTCCAGTAATATATTCAGCCTAAAATCGGCAGAAAAATAAGAATATATATATGTCTGGATTTATGAAAACGGTGTTAAAGACTGAATCGAGTGTTTTTTGATTTAGTTGTTTTTTTTTTTCATTTTTTTTTTTCTGCTTTCGCTATGACAGCAACTTGTAAATCTTACCTAGCATGGAATGTAGAAACTCCCTGCCGCATGTTTCATTTATTTAGGTATTTTTTTTCATCATTTATCGACCACCCC
>Ga0126339_10003231_pt1 | contig 11823 bp, 5 predicted proteins | sample OrbTmetagenome_2_FD_92532 | JGI IMG/M metagenome (GOLD analysis project Ga0126339, IMG submission 92532) | Coral microbial communities from Petempiche,Puerto Morelos, Mexico - Orbicella T R C metagenome | ecosystem: Host-associated > Invertebrates > Cnidaria > Coral | place: Petempiche,Puerto...
GATCTTCCTGAGATTTTACTTAAATGATGTATAAGAGCAGCTGAAAACTAATATTCATACAAATTTTCGCTCCGAATGGGTTCTTGGTTTTGCGATACACTACGCTTGAATTTCTAAGCTTTTGCGTTACGCGGCATTTACATGACGGTCTAGAGAGCTGTCATGATGGTTAAAAAAGTGACCTATTTCGGGGAACTTGGCTATCTGAACAGCTAATGTCTGTTTCCTTTTTTAGAAACTGCACTAGGCAATATTTGTACCAGAAGAAAACCACGCCAGGTAATTGAAGGTCTGGGAAGGGGGTCTAAACTCCAGTGTATCTGACTGCTTTGTAGCCTCCTTAGGCGGTGGATTGAAAAGCGCGCTTTGTTTATAGGCGCTGAAGTGCTCTATAAACAAAAGCCTTCTGAATCATTTGGCGAGGAAATATCCTCGTATATTTGTCCGCGGAAAGTTCCGACAAGCGACCAGTTTTCCGAGAGCTTAGCTGGAGGAAAACTGTGAGCTTTTTGGAACAGATAATGTCTAAGGACTAATATCCGAGCCTATTTTCGCTCCAAATGGGGGCCATTGTGTTTATTACCCTTCAAATATTGTTTTGCAACACGCGCAGTTTCGAAAATAGGGAGATATCACTAGGATATTCCCCAGTGTTAGTTGGGGAATATTCAGACACGTGGCGCGTTTAGACCAATCGCATTTGTTAATAGAATCATCTGATTAATAAATGAAACTAGACTGAGAGCCGAGTTACAAATGTCTCAACTGACAACGGTGCGTTACTGAAAACTTATAAACAGAATGACGCGGTTTATCTTATGAAACTTTCAAATGCTTTAATAGCATAATCAGAGTATACTCTTAGTTAAAGTGCACTTACTTTTATGGCGAGTTTTCTTAACTTCCCCTGAGCATGATTATCATAGACCTGGGTAGCAGTTGAACAGTTTGAAAACACCGTGAGCCCTCTACGATACAACAACTGATCTCAAAAAGTTACTCAATTAGATTTAAAAAATCATGCACCCTTTTGGGCTTATGTCGTTTTTTTTTCTTTTTGAGAAATCTTTTAATACCTACATTGTTAAAATTGTTCGTGACTACGTTATCAATAAGAGTGTGTCAAACAATAGCTAGCTGCCTTGACATTTTACCTTACGTTGAAGTGTCACCGCGCAGGAGAAAACCCATTTGTCGCAGGACGCTCCCGTTGTAGGCTGTTTACCATTTGCCGTAAAATTCCGGAAATTTCGGTGAGAATGTAAATGGTAAGACAATTTTGGCTCGATCAACGGAAAACGTTCGAAATATATAAACAAAACGTCTTGAAAGGTAGGCCAAAATTCCCAACCGAAATATCCGAGTGGAAAATGTGGTTACTATTTGCAATTCTTCACCGCCGTCTTGGAATTATGATCAAGTCGAACTCGTGTAAACTGGGTTCTTTGAGCAAATGGTAAATGGTGACTTACCATCAGACATTTTTGCTTTCTATAGAAAAAATAAATCAAAAACCATCTAGTGGAAAAAGCTAAGATGATGGTGATGTTATAGAAGATAACTAAATAAGACACTTCTCCAGGTTTTAGGCCTATGCGTTTCCTCAAACTTCAGATATTAGTCGAAATGTTTCGCAGAAACTTACAGAGCTCAGTATGAAGACGCCATGGCGGCCGGAAAATAGTGTAAACATCTGGAACTTAGGGTAGTAGGGTTCTCAGATCCCGCCTTCCCGCTCATTTTTTCCTGTTAATCCCGCCATCCCACCCTTTGTTGCCTGGAAATCCCGATCCCGCCCACATTTCAAAGACGTTTCTACGTTAATTATTAATTTGTTAAATTAATAATTATCACAGAAACTTTTTAAAAATAGATATCACACAAAAGGATTCAATGGATAGCAGATAAGTAAGCACAAATGATAATAACGTTTCTTTTAAACAGTTCACTGTTTTGCTTTCTTTTGTCCACGTATCGGTGAAAGAAAAAGATTGTTCATTCCCATATTCAAGAGATCGCCCGTAAACACACCTGTCAGTTTCTTTCAAAGCTTTCAGCGTCTTCACTTTACTTGAAATCTGGGCTCAGTACTTTTCTTTCCGCATGAAGGCACTCCCGCTCGCACATCCTTTTCGAAACATATGACTATGCAATTGTTGATGTCGTTCGGTAAATCACTATCACCGCCATCCGGTGTGGCCATACTGGCCAAAACAAGCCATGCGCTCTGGAAAAGGTCGAAACTAGCTAAAAAACTAGAAAGGATAGGGGGCTCAGGATAACAGACACAAGCGTCGAAAATGTCGCTACAGTTTAATGATACTAACATAGTCAAGCGATAATGGATACGTATGACAGAACCTGACCTGACAGGGTACAGAGCCGTTGCTATATTCATTACTTGAAACCTGACACAGCTATAGGCACAAAAGGTTCGTTTCTGCCCTGGTTTCTGCCAGCTTGTGGTTTTTGCGCTGGTCAATTTATGAGGTCACGGAAGAATTGAAATCCCGTATCCCGCTCTGTTCCCCTTGCGAATCTCACATCCCAACCCCATAAAAACACGAAATCCCGCTTCCGCTCGTATTTGTAATTTCCGCTTCCCGTCCCTGTTTTCAGCTCAAATCCCAAATATCACGGCGAAAAAAAGCCAAATCCCGCATCCCGTCAAGCCTATTGGGGACCCTCTTACTTTGGCTGTCTAGGCGACTGATTATCAGTACTGAACAAACAAACATTTACATAAGCGCTTTTCCTAATGCTCTAACTTCTAAAAAGGCTCAAAATCATGAGATAAGTATATATTTTTCAACAATCTCGATCGTAGCCTTGTGTCTCGCACCTCCATAACCCTGAAATTCAAAATGCTCTGGTTTCCAGAGGAAGCACGCTATTGAGCTGTAAAATATTAAACAGATATAAATGTACCGCCTCTTATGCCTGATGAGGATAAAACTTTGGTAGCTGTTTTGGTTTCGGATTTTAGGAAGTGATGACGTCACGTGAAAACGACCTATTTGTACCTGACCGTCGACGAAGATAACTAAGGGACTGGATCTCCTGCTGGATGATATTTGACTGTACCTTTGAGGAGTTCGTTAATATTAAACATTTTGAAATCATAGCTAATGAAGAGCTGTTTCTTCCTACATTGTTTCCTACAGCCGAGCTTTTGTTTGAATGGCTTAACATGCGGCCAACGCCAACTTATATCTGCATGACAGTGACCAACTCGAAAGCTCATTGGCTACTTTGGTCACTGTACACAACTAAATATTGTTTCTTCTGGTGAATTTTTATTTGTATTTTTTTTCTGTATCGTTGAAGCCATCTTATGTTAAGTTGTTTTCTGTAAACAGCGTAAAAAATGTTACTGAAACACCCAAAAATCTGAGACAAAACTATCTCGAGACTCCTTATAATAATCGAAATGGCTAAAACAGTTGTTCACTCAAAAACATGAACACATTGTTTTGCTGTATCAGTAATGAATACTTGTCCAACGTTTGACACAGCAACACAAAAAAGGCATTGAAGTTGGGAGGGCTGCTCTGTTATCGAGTTCAGAAATTTTCCCTCCAGTGTAAAAACTTTACAATTTTCACCGTCGCAGACTAACAAGTTGTTAAACTTGTCAACAGCAAGTCCAAAAGATTCGCACAGCTTACCAGGCCCCTCTGTGCCAATATCATATAGAAATTCCCCTTCATTATTAAATACCTTGACGCAGTGACCAGAGCCATAGGAGACAAAAAACCTGTCTTGATGATGTAAAGCAACCAACGGAGGCTCATCGAAGCCTGGACAGCTGAAGGACTTCAGCAATTCTGTACCGTCAGGGGAGCAGACTTTGACTGTTTTGTCACCACGGTCACACAACAGCATGCGGCCATCACAAGTAATGGTTATGAATGGTGGTTTGATCAAATGTTTGTTGGAGATCTTTTCTATGAACTGACCGCTTTCAGCGAAACAAAAAATACCAAGACAATCACAGATAGTGACGTCACCAGACTTGCTGAATGCTACTGACATGGGACAATTAAGTGTCTTGGCGTCAAGTCCTTTCTGACCATACTCTCTCAAATAAATTCCATCTGAGTTGAAAAGCTGTACTCTATTATTATAAGCGTCAGCAACTGCAATGTTCGCCGTTTTGTCGCTTATTGCAATGTCGCAGGGGTCATCAAATTGTCCTTGTCCTTTACCACGTGATCCAAAAGAACGTACGGCATGGTATTGATGCGGCTTCACGTGAACATTCCATGGACTACTGGTCAGCGGTTGACCATTAACTTCAATCACCACGTCATGATGTCCGTCACATTCGGGTGTGTAGGTGACGCTATATTTACCATCTTCGTTGTCTGCAATGTTGGTGTCGAGGTCTTGTTCAGACAGAGTGCGAACTTTAACAACAATCTGATCGATTTCGTTATAACACTGCTGCCCCTCTGAATTCTTTGTCGTGATTGTTAGGCTAGCTTCTCTTCCAGCTTCTGCCTCTTTTAAGCCTTTCCCTTCCGCCACTGATTGTAGAGGATCAGTTGTAATGACAACAACTTCACCCAGAGACGCGCGTCTAACACTCTGGATATCCTCTTCATTTGCCTTGTATTGAACATGCGATGGTTTATAAATGGTCATTTTCTTCGCATTTAGGAGACCTTTGCACTTTTCCATGACACCCTGCTGCGATTCAAGTATTTCAACACTGTTGTTTCCTTGTAAAATTCTTTGGCAATGTTCAAAAAACATTTTCAGTTGCGTGGCAGATATCTGAAAGTGTTCTAACTGTGTTGAGTAATCTCTTTGCTGTTCGTTTTCAATAACATCCAACTTGGTCACCATAGCGATCTCGTGCTCCTTTAACACTCGAATGAGTTCTTCAACAGTGGTTAACACTTTGTTACGAGCGGCAGCAATTTTCTCTCTGTTTTTCTTCAACATTTCTGTTGTTTTCTCCATTTGTGTCGTGTGTTCAGTAACCTCTATTTTCATTTCCTGCACAAGCTCCGCCATCTTGAGTTTTTGTTCTTCGGCGGCTTGTTTGATATCCACCTTGGTGTGATTTGCATGACGTGTTTGTCCACACTTATCGCAAATGCAAACTTTGCAGTTCTGACAATAATGATTGAGAGGCTTATTCTCGTGATGTTTCTCTCTACACGTGACAGAGGTTTCCACTAATTCTTCCAGTTTGGAACTTGTACCTTCTTCGCTTGCACTAAGTGCTAGACCAAAAAATATCATCAGTGTCTTTTTCCCATAGTATAATTAGTAAGGCTTTCAATAGACTGCTCACAGCCCTCCACCGTTCTCGTATTCTTATTCGATCGTTGAACGCACGAATAGAATCATGAGCGAACTGAACGCCAGTGCAAAACGAGAGACTTGACGGGGTAGAAGGTGAGGCCTCGCTCGATTTTTCTTTCGCGCGCGTTGAATGGTAGAGAGACTGTGAACAGTCTAGGTTTTCGAAAGCTGTAGGTTTTTCGTCATCGATGGATTCCATTTGGTCCCAATGGATCCGAAGTCACTCAGCTTGCAAATGTAAGTATTGTTGTTATTCTGTAAATTAATTTAAACTTCGAGAAACAAATTCAAGAGGCCCGATCGGGGTTGAATTTGATTGGAAGAATAAATCAGGCGAACTAAAATCCAGCCGTGACCCTGGATAAGTTTATATGCGTATGCAAGATATTGTACGAACTTGTTGTTTCTTTTCCTCGTTGTTTGGCCATAGTTCTACGCCTCGTCTGTTGATGATTACCACCACTATCATCGTATTTTGGTTTCCAAGTTATTTTCTAGCTCGATTAAGCTTAGCTTAAATTACACAAACATACTACAATGATTCAATTTAGGACCCGAGGAACGAATTTACTTTTGGTAGCTTACAGGAGAATGCTTATTGAAGAAAAAGTGCTTACTAGTTACTAAAAGTGCTTACGGGGCGGTTATTTATTCGTTCGTTAGAAGTCGTTCCCTGTGAATAGAACCCGTCAGACACTGAGAGACATAACAATACACTCCAACCTCTATTAAGCGACCGCTCTCGGAGACGAGACCACGGCTGGCCGCTTAATAGAAGTGGCCGTTTAATAGAGGTTCACCCGAAAACAACGTTGGGCGTGGTCCAGTTTTCAGTTTATCAAATATAAGTACAAACAAATGAAAGTGGAGAAAAAGTAGAACAATGATGGTCCATAATGTCAACAAAAGCCAAAGAAACAATTACGTTTCCATATTGTCATTCTTTTACCTTCAGCTGGCTACAAACGTCCAAATTCAAATCTTCCTGGCCGTTTAATAGAGGTATAAAACAAAACAAAATCACCTGAATAGAGCTGAATAGAGGTGACCGTTGAATGAAGGTTTTTATTACAGTGTATAGCTGACAATTTTTCCGGGACTTTGGCCGCTGGCCTCCAAATAAAGTTTGGCCGCTTAATAAGGGGCCGCTTAACAGAGGTCCGACTTAGCTCTTATTAACCGAGCTGGAGGTCTGTATGGGAGAATCTTGACCGAGGTCGTGCGTACAGACCGAACGCAGTGAGGTCTCTACACACGACCGAGGTCAAGATTCTCCCATACAGACCGAAATAGTTCGGTTAATAGGATATTTATTATATGGCAAAGAAGAAAACTTTAATTTGTTTAATGTAACTGGTTTGCTGACAGTTTGCTTGCGAACGGCGATGAACTCAATTTAAACCTGCCGAAATTTGCTCGTCCTCCTTACTTTTTTTTTGTCATCAAGCTTTTTAGCACTTCCATAAATGATTGAGAAGAAAATAAAAGAAAGTGGTGAACATTTTTGTATTTTAGTTTGCTATTTTTTCAACGTAAAATGAAACCGGTATAGCTAGATGCCGGTCTAGATGGGAAAATCTAGACCGCGGTCAATATCGATTTCAGCCAATCAAATTCGTGAATTCGGTAGTTCCCAGTCTTTGTGAGACACAGCCATATAATAATGTATCTTATTAACCTTGTCTTCTGTGACCGTACTGTAAGTTACGGATCCTAGTTTTTTCCTCTTCGATTTATGGCCGCGCTCATGCATTCCAGGATCGAATTGGATTCTGGAAATACAAATTTCAAGAGGAAATCGGTCCCAAATTACTAAAATAATAAAGCACCCTTTTTGTATTAAAAATATTCATAAATTCCTCTCATTCGTCTCCAGCCAGAGTTAAAGTAAGGTATCTCCAAAAGCGAGTTATATTAACTCACTATACAAAGTTGAAATAACGCCTTGAAATTTGCTCTTAGTAGGAGTTATATTTAGCTCTCAATTAGAGTTTAGATAACTTACTTCAAAAAAATAGCTCCATTAAGCATAACTCAAATTTTATTAACTCCACTAAGGGGAATTAATTAAACTCTACTTTAGGAGTTATTTTAACTGCTTCAACGGCTTGAAAATTAGTGTGTATACCAAGAATTAACAAATTGACGTCAGTTTTTGATGCGTCTGTTCTGTTATTGATCATGAATTTCGTCATAACATTGTCAAAGTAGCTGTGGATCCACGAGGCGATATATCTCAAGCAGTTTAAGACCCACGTACAGAGGCTAGATCTAGGCAACATCTTAGATGGATCGATGTAGTGGCTGTCATCTTTGATCACACTATATTGCTATCTAAATTAAAAGCCTATGGCGTCGGAAGCAACTCGTCTAACTGGTTTAAATCCTACTTGGATAATCGTACGCAGAAATGTTTTGTGAATGGCTCTCTCTCGAATAGCCAAACTTTAACTTGCGGTATTCCTCAAGGTACTTTCCTTGGACCTCTTCTCTTTATACTCTATATAAATGATCTACCGAACTGTCTTGTTAACTCACATCCCAGAATGTATGTGCATGATACTCATTTGACCTTTGCCAGTAACGATGTCGCGCATCTAGAGGAAAATATGAACGATGACCTAACTAAAATTACTGAATGGTTAGCGGCAAATAAACTCACTCTTAATAAGTCAAAGACTGAGTTTATGTTGATTGGTTCAAGGCAAAGGTTAAATACTTTTGGTAGACTCCCGTCTTTTACTATCGAAAGTAATTCTATTAAACAAGTAGAATTTACGAAATCTCTTGGAGTAAATATAGATGAAAATTTAACTTGGAACGCACATATCGAACATATTTCCAAAAAAATTGCCTCCTGTATTGACATCTTGAAGAGAAGCAGGTCTTTTGTTCCTTTTGAAACGCTCCTATGTATCTATAATGCTCTAGTTCAACCTCATTTCGATTACTGTAGCGTCGTATGGGGTAATTGCAATAAATCTCTTTCCATTAAACTGCAAAAGCTACAGAATCGCGCTGCGCGTATTTTGACCTCTTTTTCATATGATGCCAATGCGGATGATCTCTTTGTTAGACTTGGCTGGCAAAAACTTAATCTTCAACGAGAACTAAAAACAGCCACTATGGTCTACAAATCTCTTAATGGTCTCGCCCCTGATTATCTGAAATTAATGTTTACTAATTGGAGTGCAATATCTACCTATTCTCTTAGGAATTGTGAGGGCAAACTAGCTGTTCCATTTCCCCGCACCAATTTTTTAAAAAACAGTTTTAGCTATAGTGGTGCGGTGCTGTGGAACAGCTTACCTACCAATCTGCGGCAAGCACAAACTCTTGCTAGTTTTAAATCCGGCTGTAGGTGTTTCCTTTTTCAAAATAAATAAGTTAGTTAATCACACGGCATTCATGGAAAGCAGGCACTTCGTTATTGCTTTTATTTTTGTTGTTATTAGATTTAATTAGTAGTAGATTTAGTATCTTGACAATGTAATTAATGCAATTTTAGTATTTACTTTAAGTCCTGATGTTTTACCCCTGTATAAATAAAGTTAAATAAATAAAATAAATAAATAAATAAATAAATAAACTCATAATTTTAATTTCTCTTATATAGCTTTTCTGTATATTATTTTTAGATAGTTCTAGTTAGGTGTCCCCTATTAGCATTGGGGATTCTCCACTGCTAGATGTAATTGACACGATAATTAAGTCATTATTATTATTATAGACTACTTTGACAATGTTATGACGAAATTTATTATTAATAATAGGACAGACGCATAAAAAACCTGTCGTCAAGGTATACACACCAATTTTCAAGGAGTTGAAGCAGTTAAAATAGCTCTTAAAGTAGAGTTAAATTAACTCCCCCTGGTGTCTGTCCGCTTATTAACAATGAAAATTAGCTAATGAGCGTGGGAGAATTGTAAAAATTACAAATGATAAATAGTATATCACGAGACAGATTTGCGTGACTATTTTATATCATGCCATAAAAAATTCAATGGCCAGCAAAATCAATGGGACATACGCGTGGCACGCGATGGGAAGGTTGAGTGTTATAACGTCGAATAAACAACGGCTTCTCGTATTCTGATTGGCTATATTTTCTTTGGCATGGTAAAAATACGTGTATAGCTTACATTAATGAGAGGCCCCACTCAACCCCTGTGTCTGAAGTATAAGTGTATATCGAGTTGATGAGCTACTAACAAAAATATCTTAACTCACCTCCATCACTTGATTCCTTTCTGTTAGTCATACTTGCTGCTTTTAAATCATGAAGTATTTTCTTGACATCTCTGATCTCGGTTCCGATTTCTTTCAGCTCATCTTTAATGTTATCCTCGTCCTTTTTCCATTCACTGAGAAGTTGCTTGCAGTGATCTTCAATTTCGGGGTCCATGCAATCAGTTTCCAAATTGTCAATAGCCGTCCTGTACCTAACACCTCCCAGTCTCACCAGAGTGTCCCGGATGTCTTGCCAGTACGCGTTGAACGTTGTGTCATCAACCGAGGCTTGTTCGGCATGCGCGCACACGGTGTTTCTAAAGTACTTAATACGAGCAATATCCGCCTCACGACTCATGTCCGTTGCAGCGGGAAGTGTGTCCCATCCGGTTATTGGAGAAGGCAAACCGCACAAGTTTCTTAAGAGAACCATTGTAAGGGTAGTGTCAAAGGTTTTCGAAGACACTGCAGAAGGAATGACAGGGAAGAGCTTGCCCCATTGCGTAGCATTGATAATTCTTCTTGATCTGAGACCCTGTAAAGTCGGCTTATTTGCCGCCAAAACTGCGTGAAGATTTGTTGGTGCGTGAATGGCATCAAGTGTGTCCCTAAGGGCCTGGGTACCAACATCAACTAGGAGACGACACAAGCGAGCATAGTTAGTCGTCTCCTTATTGGATGAAGTTGCCGGTGTTGCGTTTGGCATGACAGTAATCTGTTATCGGTCAATGCTAGGTAGAGAAAGAAATGAGATAGTTCTATGCTTGTTTTGCTTAATTTCAATGAAGAAATGGTAAGCGTGCAGCGTGCAACTATCGAGTTATGGATGCACGCGGGAGGTTGCTAAGCACGAAAAAAGCGTAAGGGTCGCACGAGGCGATAGCCGAGTGCTACTCTAGCTTCTTGAGTGCTTAGGATAGCTCCCAAGTGCATCCATAACTCGATAGTTGCACACTGCACGTTTACCATTTCTTTTATAACATGGAGACTTTTGGGTTACTATATATTGAATCTCGTCCAGCTTACATGAAGTCAAAAGCGCGATGAACCGCGCGAAAATGTTCACTTAGAAATATGACAAAGCGACACATCAAAATTTTACTTGCCGGATCGCGGCGAGTTAATAATTTCTCAGGCAAAAAAAAAAAAAAAAAACAATTTCAAACTGCTCAGTTAACCTAAATATCAAGCTGACAACAAACGAAAATTGCAGTCGGTAAAAGCGTTTCTCAAAAATTGGTTAAGCTTAAATTTGGACCAATTTTCCGAAGAATTGAAAACAAACTGCACATGCTTGAAGCTGTTGGTTGCTGAGCTCTCTGTCCTTCACGACCTCTTCAGCAGAAGAACAGAACAATATGGAACCAGACATTTCTTAAAAGCAAAAGTGGAGACGAAAGCGAACAAACAGCCCTGGCTTTGAGCTGTTTGAGATGCTCTTGTTCAATAGCAGGTTTGTGGGTTACGTTTTCCTTTCCACTTCGTTTGATGAGTTGCGCGTCTAAGGCTGACCTTGAACACATGAATGCCTTTTAAAAATGATCTCTGTCACTTTCGTTATTTGGTAAAATAACATAAGCTTAAATAAACAGAAGACTGAGGCCTAAAGGAAAATGTCAGGAATGTAAGCTTATATTTGTGCACGATGCAGTCTTTCCTTCGAGCGGCTGTTTCTTCAAGATTTCAGTTGACGATCGAGCGACAAGCATCATCATCATCGTCATCATCATCATTCCTCATCGTGTCCCGCAGGACACCTAAGGCCATAAGCGACAAGCTTTCAAGCAAAACTAAATCCCGGGAACTGAAATAATTCAATTCATCAGAGGCTACTAATATTTGATAAAAATTCCTTGTGTCAAGCTCAGAAAAACTATTACCCTTAAAGTTTTTGGAACAGATGGATTTCCTATGTAACACTTCACAAACAGAGATTTGTTAAAGCTCTCATCTTCTTGCTTTTGATGCCAGAAAAGTTTTACAATGAAAGTTTGTGCTGAATTTTATTGTCGTCAAATCACTAGAAAATCCTCTCTTAAATTCCCGCAATGCATTACTAACCTGGAAAGGTTGATACAGACCAGCTGTCTCCAAGTGCCGAGTGCCTTTGTTCAACCAGCTGATTCAACTCCTGCTCGCTTAAATTCGCAAATCTCTTAGGCGGAGGTCCCGGCAAAAAACTTAAAGGGCTCAGTCACGGTGTTTTGTCTTTTTTTTGGCCACGTACAAAATCTACTTTAAATGGAAGGAAACCTGAAAATAATAGTTTACTAA
>Ga0126339_10003236_pt1 | contig 11818 bp, 9 predicted proteins | sample OrbTmetagenome_2_FD_92532 | JGI IMG/M metagenome (GOLD analysis project Ga0126339, IMG submission 92532) | Coral microbial communities from Petempiche,Puerto Morelos, Mexico - Orbicella T R C metagenome | ecosystem: Host-associated > Invertebrates > Cnidaria > Coral | place: Petempiche,Puerto...
GGGGGGGGGGGGGGGGGAGAAAGGGGGGGGGGGGGGGGGGGGGGGGGGGGGGGGGGGGGGGGTTTTCCCCCCCCCCTCCCCCCCCCCCCCCCCACACACACACTATCTATAACCAGTTTTTTTCTTGCACATAGCAAGAGAAGAACGGCAATGGCTTCTATCACAAGCAACCTACATAATTTGTCATACATTTTGCTCTCTGCATAATTGTTTTTTTATGCCAACTGTATTTTAAAGAAAGCCTTGCTGGTTACAGTTAAGATCACTTGATCAGGCTAGAGGCTGACTGCTGGCTATTTTCACCAACTGAAAGAGGGCTTATCATCAGCTGAAATTTCTGCAAAACCATAAACTTGGGCAATTCTGAAGGTAAAAAGGTCAGAAAAGCCTAAGCCTGGAAATGAGCTAGGTTAGTCTTTTCTTTGCTAGATCTGTGCTTGATAATTTCAGAGTCAGTCAAATGTGTAAGTACCAACATTCAACTGTTCTAAATATAAATAATACTTTATTTATGTACTGATAGTGTTACAATTGTTTAAATGATTTTTGTAGGGTAATGTTATCAGTTTTTGTTGAAACATTCTGTGTTGTAGTTTCACAAGTAGTGTATTTTGTCATTAATTACTGTACCGAATCTCCCAAATGCGAACAAGCTATATGACAGGTTTCTTAAAATATTATGATTATTGTAATTATGCAAACACCCTCCGTCCAGAGTCACTCACCACGACAATTTCCTATAGGAGGTAATTGAAAGCCCCAGAAAGTGTCTTCACATCCATCACACTGCCGACCTGTCACATTTTGCTTGCATTCACACTGTCCTGTTGTTTGATTGCATGTACCATTGTTTGTGATTCCAAACATGAAGCAGTTACAGGCTGAAATGAACAATGGAATGTTAGCAAGTCTGTAAATGTACCCGCTCACCAGCAGTTATCCTTCAGATAAAATAAAAACCGTAAGATGACGAAATGCCTGACTAGTAAAATTTATGATTCATTTTGGAAGAAAATGCCAACCTATATTGTTTTATGCTATAAAACCCTTAAAATCAATAATACTTTCATGGCCTGCTTACTTTTGGCTATGATTGGTAGGTTCAAACAAATTAATTAATGTTTTAATGAAAACTTGATGTTACAGAAGAAAAGGTGGCTTATTCAATAAAAGAAAGATTGAACAAGCTGTATTTTTAAAGTATAAATATGAAAACAATGCTGCACTAAAAAGGTACTCACGTAGACACACTTCAGGATCATCAAGGGGCTTGCTCATGTTGCGATAGAACTTGACCACGCACTGCTCACAGAACATCCCTGTGGTGTTGTGGTAACAGTTGTCACAGATACCATGGTCTAGACTCTTATTATAATGGCAGCTATCAGCGTGTTTGTAACATTGGCATTCTGAAAAAGAAGGAAAAATAAAGTAAACCATGCCAACTACAACACTAACAGTTATGACTCATAATCAGAGTGTAATTTGGTAACTAAATAAGCTTAATCATGCTAAAAGAAAGTCCCTTCTGTAAGATCTTAAGTTTAAAACTCTGCCAAAGATATATTAATCAAATCAAGGTGAAAAGAGTAAGTTATAAAAATCTCCAGTTTCTGTAACATGAAGTAACTAGGAGTGTTTCAACTCCCTCTGTCATAATCAACGTCCATTGTTTGCTGGTACCTACTGTCCACCCTATTGCCCTCAGCAGAGAGAGGGTCTGTGTGAGTGAGCACACAATGACGTGGCCCGGGCTTGTGCCTTGACCACTAGGTCTGGGGTGCAGCTCAGTAGTAACGACTAGGCCACCCCACTTTCCACTGATGTTTGGGTACATTTGCCATTTCTCTGTTTTTTATCATACAGTCAAACCTCTCTACAATGGCCTCCTTGGGAAAAGACAAAAGCGGCTGCTATACAGAGGTGGCCGTTATGGGGAAGTAGGGGTGTGAACGTTCAACTGTATTTATATGAAAACACATAGTTTGCATCTAAAGTACATTTTTCAAATTGAAAAAAGTACCTATTTGAAAATCATGCATGTAGGATGAAAATGGGTCTCTAATGTATGGGTCTTATAATGGTGGCAGCAATTAATGTGCTCCCATAGGAAGGAATGTGGAGGCATGTGGCCTCATGGTTAGTGCGCTCGTCTCTGGATCAAGCAGTCCGGGTTCAAGCCCTCGCCAGGGACGTTGTGTTGTGTTCTTGGGGACGACACTACTCTCACAGTGCCTCTCTTCACCCAGGTGTACAAATGGGTACCAGCAAATTCAATGCTGGGGGTCACCCTGCGATAGACTATCCCATCCAAGGAGGAGTAAAAATATTCCTTGTCACTTCATGCTACAGAAACCAGGATATTAGCAACAGCTTGACGGGCCACTTGGCTTGTATGCAGACTTTACCCATAGGAAGGAAAAAGGCCGTAAAAAGGCAGTAGTGCCTAGATACAAGCATGCAAGCAGACGAGTGCCATTCTTATTAATAAAATTTAGCTCAGCGTACAAATCTTTGACATATTTACATAAGGAAAATATCGCTGACATGTGTATTTTTACGTTTCATGAAACGTGTCTCAGTTTTCCAACCAGCAGCTATTTCTTCACTTTTTCAAGAACTGAAACCACAGATTACATTGTGAGCCACTTTGCTGTATCTGCTTGTGTACAATAAACAGTATAACGGTAATTGATATCCGAATTCCATTATCGTCAGGGTTAAAATTCTTCTGCGTTGACTTATGACACGTACAATGTCGTACTTCAAAGCATTCAGATAAGTTGCAATCCAAACCCAACCGCACGCAAATTAAAATAAACATCGTACTGCGAGAAAACCCTAAGAATTTTATTTCATCTTTCTCCACAAATGATAAGTTAACGGTTAAATATTGTAAAACTCAAAAGGGACGCGTAATCTCTACGATGCAAAGCCGCAGACAATAGAACGTAAACTCAATCCAAATTTACACATCGCACGAGGTCTAGGAAGATTCAAAACATTTCGAACATTTTCACGAAACGATTTCCTTACAATTTAATTGCCAAGCAGCTCTCAGACATCGGTGCATTACCCCAGAAGAAACTGAATTCTTTACGAAACGAAATCTTTTGCTAGAGTGCCAGCCCCCATGGGTTTTCGACAACAGAGCCTTCGGCATCAAACTGCGTTATTCAAACGATTCAAAGAAAACAAAGCTCATTGAATAAACTAAGCAGCTGATAACAGATTTTTTCTGCGAAAATTGCCAAGAAGCCATCTTTAATGTGAATTTTACCAACTAATGGTTGGCGCCACAACATCGATGTTTAGTAATATACAGAATCAATGCGATAACGAGGCGGCATTTGTGCCACTCGAAAATATATCCCTTGCAGATCAAAACACCGCCTAATAAATATGTAGCTGCTCTAGAGTATCAGAATATGTAGAATCCAATATTCATATGACTTGTGTTATTGCTAAGTACATACCTTCACAAGGATTAGGTTCACTGTCAGAAGTGGCTGGCATCCAAGTCTTGTTGTTATACAGTGGTTTACACCTTTCACAATCTTCACCTTCGGTGTTGTGCTCACAATCGCAGTCCTTGCCTTCGTAATATGGGAAATCGCAATACTCTCCGTGCCCGTGGCACTGACAGCGAGCATTGACTCGCAAGTCTGAGATACCGTAGAAGTATTGATTAAAAATGTTCTCCACTTTATTGTCCACGTTTTCCAGCCCGTCTGTACCGGGATATAACATCTGTAACCGAAGATCAGTGGCAGTGAAATACTCTTGAAGTGTCCTGTTCCAAAAGTCACCCTTGGTATAACGCCGTAAGGAATCGAAAAACACAAAGCCATTTTCTTGAGGAGTCGTTTCGCTGTATTCCTCTACGCAGTGGAGACTAAAGTCACCGTCCGTTATGCTTTCCACTGGCGTGCTCGGTATGCCGAATCGATCATTACAGTCGTCTGCATAGTATTGCAAAGGCGACCATGTCATGCCCTTATCCATGGACCTTTCGAGAATCATTTTATAGGGCCGAGGAGACTTGAAAGTGACACGAATTTCTCCAGTGAGTGCATAGCTCTTGTTGAAGGAAATCGTCACGTTTACCTTCAAAGGCTCGTCCGTGAAGTTGTTATTAATGTACCATTCCCACCATGTCACGGACTGCCAACTCGTTCCAAGATTACCATCAGTCATTTTCTCCACCGTGTGTGTGGTTTTGTTGCACATAAAACACTGGTTGAGAGGTTTAAGACGGCAATACTCAGCCGGTGGATCGCCACACGTACTCGTAGCATTCACCGTGTGGTCCACTAAACGCGCTGCATTCACGGGTCCGGGCATACATACTCCAGCTGATGAACATTCGCAAGACACCTCCGTGATAAACGCCGCTACGATTGAACATATGATCGTGATGACCTGGTTCCTTGGAGCCATGATCTCTCCTTCGATACCGCAGTGATCCGATCGCTCTGGTTACCTGCCTCTAATATGACTCAGTTAGCTTGTTTTTGATAAGATCTAACTCGATTACAACAACTCACTGACTAACACCACATGTAAAAGTTTTGAAGTCCGTTGTGTAAGCTTTAAAGCATAAAGGAACGTAGATTCCGGTTGGTTTCCTTTTGTTACAAATGGGTTGCTATGGTTACATGATGCACATGATTGCATGACCTCATTTCAAACAGCCATAACATTGACATAGGATTTAGACGGCAAGGAAATACTTCTTTCGTTTAGTAGACTTCGCTAAAAACATAGACCAACGTACTTTAAGATCAAGTAAATCGGGTTATTAAACAAACTGTTGTTCTGTGCCGTTTGGAAAAAGTCAAAAAAAAAAAACATTGTTTACACGACTACGGTTGGGGACGTATTGAGCGTCTCCCCAAAGTGTTTTGTAAGAGATGCCAAAAGGGAGAAATCGTGAGTCAGTGAGTCAGACGTTGAAAATAGTAAGACATATCCACTTTCCAAGTTGCAACCGCCAGAAATAATGAATATACAGCGTAAAGTTCCGAAATCAAAGTAACGATCCCATTACTTTCGAATTTTCGTAATTTTTTTTACTTAGGGATTCGCTACTGTAACATTAACGCGTCCCGAAACATCACGGCAAATTAGGTGTAAGCATAAAGTAAACACCGGCCCTATCCCCCACTCGGAGGCAAGGAACTAAGCATAAAGTAAAGAAAGTATTTCTGGTTTACAGCCAAACTACGGTAATTTGGAGACGAAAAGAATATTGAATACTGAAAACGTGAAAACGTGTGCGAACGTGTCATGATCGGTTTTGATTTATTTTCGAGTGGATAAGAAAGATTCTTTAAACCAGTCTCTAAGGTCACTAAAGTCAAAAAGAAACAAAACAAAAAACTCAAAAAAGCAGCAAAAGAATAATTACTGGTACATTTTTCAGTGCTTTTTATTCACTGTACATTTTAGCAGCAAACTTACAAAGTCTTAGAAGTAAAAATCCACTTTAATAGATTACATAAACTTAATAATAATGACAATTAAGAAACAACAACAAAAAGAACCAGATGAAACTATGACAATGCAAAATAAATTACTCGTTCTTAAACTTCAGTAGAACTTTTTAAAGTCAATCACTGCTCCAGCTTTGCTCGAACCATCAAAAGAAAGCCCACAGGCTTGAAATTCGAACTTTATGCAAATAGCTAATTAGGCAAGCAGTGTTGCGAACAAACCTCACAAGAAAAATCAGAAACACCAGTATTGCCATGCAGGAGTAAATCAGTTACTCCAATTACTACCTTGATTAGGTACAATTTATTGCAGTCTACTTTTCCTGCTTACATGGTTACGAATACGTTAGTTTCCGAAGCCACTTGAGCTCAAAAAAATCACAAATCTGTAGTATTCTAGTAACTATAACTCTAACTCTAACTTTCCTGTAATAAACTCTGCCCTGGAACACTATTAAATCTTTAAACGGATTGATAATTTTCCTTACAGCTACAATTTTTGGTTACAATATTGGTTACCTTCTTTAAATGGTAATTTGTTTTCTTTAGAGCTGCAAAATTCCCGTTGGTGTAATAATGGGTAATATTTTAAAATTCCAGTAGTTTTGTTTTCTTTATAGTTGCAAAACCCCAAGCCGTGCTCTGTTTAGCAATGGCGTTAGATTCCTAGCTAGATCATAAATGTTGCGTTAAAGTTAATAGCCTTTGAATTTCAATCCTATTATACATATCATTCTTCCAACAGAATGCCACACGTTTAAAATCTTATACCCACACACGGCGAGTATTTCAGCAATTTCTAGGCTCTTAGCAAGGCAATATTGAAGGTATCGACCTCAGCAAGTCCCTATATTTCGAAATATCAGACCGAAGCTGGCGAATCCGCTCTTTATACAATGCCACCTTCATCTTCTGCAGATGAAGCTCTCCTCGTAACTCCACTAGCTGCGGCTCCAGCTGCAGTCCGTCAAGTTGTTGTCTTGCTGAACTCACCTCTCCCCTGAGAGTGGGCAGACTGTCCACACTGACTCGTGGCAAATCAGAACTTTCGTTCATCAGGCGCCTGGTCAAAGTAATCAGCCACTGGACAGTGTTGTTTGCATGGGCGGCTCTCCCAAGAATTGCTTCGCTGCTGTTCGACATATTAGAAGCCATGGTGGACAGATTTTGGCAGAGCTTCTGCACTGGTTCTATTTCTCTGGCCATGAAATTTTCCATAGTATTGTTTCCCACCATGTTATTCGCAGCAGTCTCGTTCCTCAAGTCGTGGGCACGACGGAGGGCCTTCTCCACGACCTTTGTAAGCCATAAAGTAAACATTGGTAGACATAGATCCAGGAAAAAAAAGTAAGGTTCCAAGAAGCATATAATCAGTGAGTGGGCTAGCTAAACAACATCTTTAGGATTGGTTGAGAAGAGAAAACCGAGGTATTCTACGGCTAAATTTAAAGAATAAATTGTTTACTGATTCTTTGTAGTTTTACCCAACTAACAAGGTCTGAATCAAAATTCGTAAAGCACCAAATCAGTGAGAAACCGAGTCAGTTTATGGTTTTGTGTCAAAACCTATCACACGAAAAGCCTTTTTATTAAAACTATTTTTTCTCGCATTTTTCCTCCAAGTCACGTGAAAAAGAGGCAAAAGGCAACCATCGGGGTCTTTAGAATGTCATACCAAGAAGTGCACCGAAGAAAAATCCGACCTGATCGCCTGGGCAGGGCCTCCGCGTAAAGACAAAGAGTCTTCTGTGGAATGTCAGCCCGAATCAACGAATAAAGAAGGTACGACTCCCGTCCTTACCACTTCAGATGGCTTCAACGCAAGACCTCCAGGAACATGTGGTAACAAAGCAGTCACCAGAATACCGTATGCTATCATCAATTCATCCGAGAACAAATTATACCCCCTGGGTCTCTTATACAGGTGGGTCTCTTCTGTTTAGGCAACATTGGCCACGCAATTACAAATAAACACATTTACAGGATCCATACCTGCTTCTCGGAGACGGAAAGATTTTTCACCATGATTCCAAGACGCAAAGCCTCCGTAACCAAGGACAGCGAGTGTGCTGATGATTCATTTACTGCCGAAACATTCGTTATAATCCGATGCGCGTTGTTCCGAGCAGACGCCACGGTCCGCAGAGAATTGTTTGCAGAAGTCTGGGCCCGATGAGATTCTGTTTCAAAATTGCTTGCAGCCTCCAGCATTTTTTGCGCATGTCCGTGCACGCGGCTTGCTCTTTCCACAGCCATCTGGGCAGTGGTTAGTGTAGTTTGGGATTCCTGCAGTTGTTGTGTACCGTTGGAGACAACATCATGTACCGCCTCACCCAAATGAACCGATCGTTCAATGGCCGTGTTGACCTGAACTATCACAGACGCGCTGGATTGATACAAGTCACTGGTTTGATTGAGGTAATGTGCTGCCAGAGTCTTTGCATCAGTTGATTTCCTTGTCAAGTCTTCTAATACCTTCGTTTATATAATAATAGTATATTCATGTCAATCTCAGCTCCAGGGTTCTCCCTAACGTTGAAGCCCAAAATGGCGCCTTCTCAGGCGTTAGTCTTTGCTATCTTAAATATAGAAACCAGAGGCTGCTAGGATCGGGCTTGAAGGCTAAATATTCGAACCCTGTGCCGTTCAATTGTAAAACTGCGGGGGTTTGTATTGTTATGTTCACTTGGTGCCCAGGCAAGTCTGAACACTACTTTGTGCCAGTGCCCAGGTACTAGTGCTCGGTCACCAAGTGTGAACATAGCCTTAATCTACCTTGATAAGCAATACAGTACTGACTACACTTACACTGCTCCTGTCAGGGTTTGGCTGACTGGCCTCCTCCAACATCGCTAAGCTGTCATTGTACGCTCTGCTCGCACTCGATAGTTGGCCAAGCACCAATGCGACCGTTTGTTCTCCAAGCATATTTACCCTTGAAGCGTTTTCATACAGCGGCTCCAACAGAGTAGCAACTTGATCCTGTGTGTCGTTGGCTTCTCGCGCCATTTCAGCGGCATTTTCCGCTGTCTCCTCCGCGTAGTCAACAAGTGCATGTATGGTCTCATTAGCTGCAAGAGTGCGATTTTCATGGTGTATCACACTGTCCGTAAGATTTACCAACTGCTCTGCTACACGCGACAGGGATTTGGACAGCACTTCGTCTTGCTCTAGTTCCAGTCTCATAGGAGTGTCCAGTAAGCGGAATGCCTCCCTGATGACGTCACGAATCTGCGTCACGATCCTCTCGATTGCTTTCTTGTTGGCGTCTACAATGGATGTGTAATGAAGTGTCTCATTCACTGCAGTTGTTTCCGTGTCGTTTAGCCCTGTATTCAGATCGAGGAAAGCTGCATCAATTCGCAGCCACTGAGATGTTGAATTGCTTTCTACTTCCATGGCCATGGTGATCTGAGGGTCGAGTGCGCTGAACTCTGTAACAAGCTGACGCAGGCGTTCGACAAAGGTGTGATTGTGAAGCATGGCGGGATGGTTCATAAGGGCCGTGAGAAGAACCTGTACGCTTGAGATCTGGGCGCGAAGTAAATCCATATCCTCTTGGATGGAGGAGTAGCAGGAAGAGCACTCTACAGTGAATAATGCCAAAATGAAGTCAACATGATGTGCAAGTAGCTCATTGTCAATTATTTGACTCCTTGATTGATAATCTATTTTCTTCTTAAATATTGATTTCCTAGAGGATCAGCTTCTACTTCTTCTTACTTACAGTTTAGTGTGCAGGTTATGAGAATAAAAACGAAACGATAACTAGAGAAAATCTATTCCCTCAAGTAGTACTAGGTAATACTAACTCGTCGACTCCTACTTAGGGCTATCGCTCGAAACGTCAGCTTTTTCAAAATTCGCTACGGTGGTTAAAATTTAATTTACCTTTATTAACAAGTTGATAATGTAACTAAGTAAATTCGAAATTTAATTTGGTACTAAAATACATGACGACGCTAGGAAAGCTATGTAATTTGACAGGCAGTTTAATATATATAAGGTTTAAACGACTTTTTAAAACCAACTTATAGAAGAAGCGTCACATTTACCTGTACAACTGAACAGGCTAGCGGAAGTATTCCAGCTGTTTTCTGTGCACCTGTCGCAGCGCATGCCCCCAATTCTAGCTGTTGTGTTACACACACACTGGCCCGTCACTTGGTCACACATGGTAACATTACCAAGTGCGGTTCCCACTGGGTGACAGTCACAAGCTAACAAAATAGATAACAACATAGCAGTTTAAAAATCTTCGTGACACAAAACATTAAACTGAGAAGGAAAGAATTGTCATTTTCTATAAAGTTCGCAGAAAGCTAACTAATTCTTTCGCATTGCTAATCACCGTGTTAAACGAAAGATTAGGTTAGGTTTCCGGGAACGGCAAGGAAAACGACAAAACAAGAAAAATTGCATGTGCGCAGTGCTGTTGCAATATGGCAGCTGGCATTCTTTTTTTGGGAGTAACAGCCCGTTGATTTCGAAAAATGACCACGTCTTTTGGCTGTTTTCACCACTTTTGGTAGCAAACATTCTTTTTTTCATCCTGTTTTCTGCAAATCTTAGAAATTCCAGAATTTTCGGTAGTTATCTACATAAGAAATGTGATTTCTAGCTTTTATTTTGCTCCTTTAAGTCCTCTTTCCCGACCGTTGTTACTCCTGAATAAATTGTTTTAGAACTTGAATTACAATAAACATGAACTTGAGCAAGAATCTCCCAAAGTGGATTCTGTTACCTGTAAGCGGTGCTCGTAAACAAATTGCGACAATGGTTTTCCCCAGGACGGGTCAGGTTGCTAAGCAACTCCTTTGACGAAATCCGTCAACTTAGTCCGTTCTTAGAATGGAGGCGGGAGTCCTACCTTGAAAACAAGATAATAAATTGATGCCTCAATCCCGAGATGCATTAAGGGGCATTACTCTTCACACCTACCTTGACAGCCATTCTCTGACAGCCCCCAGTAGCCAGGTTTACATCGAGTGCACTCAGGCCCCTGCACATTGTTTGTACACAGATGACAGCGATCCCCATAAGTACCCACTTGGCAGTTGGTACATGCACCAGTCTCTCCATCGCACTCTGTACTTCTGTTGTTACAGGAACACAGAACACAGCGTCCAAATGATCCACTGCCATTCACCTCGCGCGTGTATCCTGAAAAATCAGAACAGAAAACAGTTTTTAACACAACAATAGATTAGGGCAGACCCGTACCCAGTCGCCATTTATGTTTTTTGCGGGAGAGAAGATTGGAAACTAGGAGGGATTAAGGCGCGCAGGGTGTCATGGGAAGGTCGAAACAATAGCGACTGGGTACGAGTCTGGATTAGGGGCGTTGTAATTGGAATGATATCCAGAGCAAAGAACTATAGTGCAGTTTTAAGAAACAAAGAAACAACCAAACAAATGGCAAATTGACCTTTACGGTGAGAAAACGAATACTGGACAAAAGTATAAATGAACCAAAAAGCAGGGAGTATGCTACGTTTTCCCTCTCGTATTTTACTGGACTAGGTCTACACAGGTCGTCTTCACATAAGAACCGGCGGGTCTCACTGGTTTGTCAAAGTTGCTTACATGTATGCGGCAGACCCAAAATGTACAGTAAAAAATGTACAGTAAAGCATTGCCTGGGTCTCGACGGTTTGTGTAGATACAGTAAGAATACGTAATTTTTTTCAGTTGACCTCGCGCGCACATCCATACCATCCCCTTCCACCATCAACTTAAACTATACATGTGGATCTTTGCTGTTGAAGATGGTAACCATCAACTTCGTCCCCCACGGCTTTAAAGGGAAGAACGCCCTTGGGACGAGGTTGGGTAACCATGAAGAATGCTATATTAGATAAACACTAGGTATCAATGAGAATAAAAACTGGTGATTACCTTGCGCGCACAGTTCACATGACAGCCCTGTGTAGTTCATGTGACACGTTGCGTTCTCTACAAACCGAACACTCTTTCCATCAGGTGCACCTTGCTCATCCACAGCTGTCTCTAAGTTGATCTCCTTAAATGTAACAGTCCCGGGTGCGTAGTACGTGGCACGTACCTTGAGTGATGTAAGATCGGCCAGAATGGACTGGAACTCCAGCGATGAAACTGACTCACCAATCACCTGCGTTTCATCCAGTATCACGTGATATGACGTGACATTGGGAGAAGGGGAGGGTATAAAGTTCAGCGCCACTTCACTGGCTCCACTCACGAGGATGACATCACCATCAGCCGGAGATGGGTTTTGCACAGAATTCGGATCTCTTATATCCATCTGTAAGTAGCAAATTAAAAACAGCGCGTTTTAGTTTTCA
>Ga0126339_10003238_pt1 | contig 11813 bp, 5 predicted proteins | sample OrbTmetagenome_2_FD_92532 | JGI IMG/M metagenome (GOLD analysis project Ga0126339, IMG submission 92532) | Coral microbial communities from Petempiche,Puerto Morelos, Mexico - Orbicella T R C metagenome | ecosystem: Host-associated > Invertebrates > Cnidaria > Coral | place: Petempiche,Puerto...
CAATATTAGGTTTTTTTCAATTTTGTTTTCAGAAATTAGAGATTACTCTTCGACCATTAGTTTGAACCAAAAATCCAAATTTGAAGAAAATTGCCGATCTGAAGGTATACTGTAACCTTAATCATCCATATCACCCCCCGCGCCGTGTGTTTCATCACGTGACGTCTGGATGTGTAGCTGTCGTCCTTGGCAGCAGCGCCTTGCCTTGTCAGCGCGGTCGGCGCCGTCGATGGAAGGCGCTAAGGAGCTGTTATTGTCAAAGTACTTCAGCTCTTTTGGCTACGTTGTTGCCTTGTTTCACTTTCCACCTTTAGTAATATTAAGTGCATATACAGGAAATCTGAGAACCAGCGAACGTCGAACATTTAGCTGTCCTTCCTCTCCAGATTCTCGAGACGAGTGTTTGGTGAAATACGACGAACATTACAACTCTCCTTTTCCACTGTACGGATTTGTTCTTTTGTGTTTTCTTCCGCCTATGGCTGTGTGCATCGCTTACTCATGGTGCTTTGTGAAATCACGTGTTGATGAGATAGAAATCGCTTTGAAACCAGATACAGAAAACCCTCGGCGCCGTCCAAGACTGACAACTCGCCGAGTGTTTTATTCCTACTTTCTTCATCTGTTTGTGCGACTCGTCTTAGGGATTTTGTTTGTAGTGTTACAGAACTTCGTGTTTTATCCAGATGGCTTTCCCACGGAATTTGCCTGCGTTTCTGCTACCGTAAAGCCCACAGTTATCTTAAATTCCACGGATTTCAATGTGACAAAAGATGATGGCTTAGCTATTGACTGTGACAATTCTGTTGGATCTGACAACGCTACCTGTGCGATGGGAATTTGCGCAGTTAACATTCTGTTCGCTATTCTGGTGTTTGTAGAGTTGTGTTATCTTTCGGTGCGAGCACTACAAAGTGAAGAATTCACATTCGACTCCAAATTTTGTCAAAAGTACCTTTTCAACCAGAGCGGAACTGCAGTCACTCTGCGTGAGACGATATTGCGCATGAAGAGACAAGTGCGTGAAGAGACAGAATTTTTGGAACCTTTGATTCCTCATCCCGAAAACGAAAACAAAAGTCTGTTGGATGACATTTTCGTCGATCTTGTTATTTACACGGGAAGAGCGATACACGAATTTACTGACTTGTCGAAAAGACACGAAATATTTGAGATCTATTTGAAGCCCCAACGTGGATCCATTCCTATAGGGAAACTTGGCGAGTTATTTCATCCTAACGAAGATACCAAATGGCAAGATCCTCGCAAAATTCTGATAATCGGTCGCCCAGGCATCGGAAAATCGTTGCTATGTAAAAAATTGTCGCGTGACTGGAGCAAGGGTGACCTCTTGCGTGACGGTAACCAAAGCTTCAAACATTTGTTCATGTGCCAATTTAGATGGTTCAATTCTGAGACATCCACGAATATTTCTCTCAAACATCTATTGAGTCGTGTAGTTTCAGAAGGGAGTATTGACAATGACGTTTTGCAGGACTTGTTGGATCACCCTGAGAAAGTTCTACTTATCTTTGATGGCCTAGATGAATTTAAGCACCATGAGAACTGTTTGGATGACGAGAGAGCACAAGGTGGAAATAGTCCAACAGAGGAGATGCCATTCTCTGCCCTGTATATGAAACTAATGAAAGGAAAACAGCTTCCTGGAGCCACAGTTCTGACAACTTGTAGGCCAAATGTGGTACAGAGTCTTGCAGGGCTGCAATTTGACCGAAGAGTGGAGATAATGGGATTTACACCAGAGAAGGTTCAGGAATATGTATACAATTTTTTTGCTCGTGACATTAAGACAAGGAATAGAGTATGGGGGCATATCAGTAGCAATACAGAGTTGTTGTCCTTGTGTTACATTCCTGTGAACAGTTTCATTGTCTGTTCCATTTTGAAAGAGTTGATCAAACTGCAAGACACTGATTCGGGAAGTGCATTGCCCACAACTTCAACAGAGATTTACAATGGAGCATTGAGGTTATTTATTTTCAAGTGCCACCCAGAATTCAAGGGCAAACAGCTAACAGAGGATTATCTTGCAGGAAATGTTGGCTTCTCAGATTCTGTTGAAAAAACATTAAGTCAAGTAGAATCACTGGCAAAAACAGGGATAGAAGAAAGGCGACTGGTGTTTGATTCAACAGAAGTCAAGGGAATTGAAGGCTGTGGCTTGTTCAACCGCATGCCAAACCGTCAGATCACACCTTTTAAACTTGAGCCTCAGTTCTGTTTCATCCATTTGACACTGCAGGAGCTGCTTGCAGCCAGAAAAGTTGCAAAGATGAAGCCCAGTGATCTCAGTGATTTTATCACTTCAACTGTCTCAGACCCAAAGTGGCATCTTGTGATTCAGTTTGTGGCAGGTCTACTTGGTGGCCAGGAACATGAATCCATGAACAGTTATATCAGCCTTCTTTGTGATATTTTGACAGAAGAGCTGCCAAGGAAGAGGTATAAAACACGACAGAAGGCTTTACTCTTGATGAAATGTTTGCACGAGTGTAACAATGAAACTATTCTGAAGAAGGTAGCTTCTAAACTGCAGAAGAACAGTAAGTTTGGTAACAGATTAGATTTGTCTAGTAGTCAAGTAACACCTGCTGACTGTACAGCAATTGCACATTTCATAACACACCTACAAGAACTATCTGAGTTGGTCCTCTTTGCTAACAATGTAGCAGACCAAGGTGTAGCACACCTGTGTGGTGCACTGAAAGATGGAAATTGTAAACTCCGTAAGTTAGACCTTCACCTGACCAATATAACAGATCAAGGTGTAGCACACCTGTGTGGTGTACTGAAAGGTGGAAATTGTAAACTCACTAAGTTGGACCTTCAAGAGAACAATATAACAGACCAAGGTGTAGCACACCTGTGTGGTGCACTGAAAGATGGAAATTGTAACCTCACTAAGTTGGACCTTTATGCTAACAATATAACAGACCAAGGTGTAGTACACCTGTGTGATGCACTGAAAGATATAAATTGTAAACTCGCTAAGTTGGGCCTTGGGAATATCAATATAACAGACCAAGGTGTAGCATACCTGTGTAGTGTTTTGAAAGATGGAAATTGTAAACTCACTAAGTTGTACCTTCAAGAGAATGTAACAGACCGAGGTGTGGCACACCTGTGTGATGCACTGAAAGATGGAAGTTGTAAACTCACTAAGTTGTACCTTCAAGGGAACAATATTACAGACCAAGGTGTAGCACACTTGTGTGATGCCCTGAAAGATGAAAATTGTAAACTTACAGAGTTGGGGCTTTCTAGTGACAAGACAACAGACCAAGGCATAGAACACCTGTGTGATGCACTAATAAATGCAAATTGTAACCTCACTGAGTTGGACCTTATTGGTAACAATATAACAGACCAAGGTGTAGCTCACCTGTGTGATGCACTGAAGGATGTAAATTGGCTTGCTAAGTTAAAAATTGGAAGTGACTATATAACAGGCCAAGGTGAAGCACTCCTGCATGACACACTAAAAGATGTAAATTGCAAACTCGAAGTTTTCCCCTAACAGACTAAGGCACATCATGGAAGTTAAAGATAGGAGAAGACAATCAGTAAATTTTGGAGTAATTAAGTTTTAGAATAAATCTTAGAATATTGCGGGAGGAGATTTATTGTTGATACAGACTATACATTAGAGGTAATATTATCAACTCTAATGTGTTTTGTAAAGCCTTTAAGTGACTAAAGAAAAGTAGAAACAAAAATAGAAAATGAGACAAAATTAGAAAAATAATTGATGTGACCATGGGCCTGAATAACTGTACCTCTAAATATCAGTGAATAGCTTGAATAATCTTGTGTGTAAACATGTCTTTTAATTAATGATGTGAAATGGTTTAGCTTTTCTTTTGTACAGTTTCATTGATTTGCATTTTTCTTTTCATGCAGTGATATTTAGAAATAATATATTTGCAAATATCCTGTGTATGAGTGCCTAATGAGAGTGATTGAGATGTCAGTTAAGTTACAAATCTTTGAAAAAATTAGGAGACCCTGGTTCTGGAAGTTTTCTTAGTTCTATATTTTCTTTATCAAAAATGCTTATTAGAAGCAGAAAGAATTCGGTTGCATAAGAATTTGGATATTTTTTGATTTGATTTTTAGAAGAATGTTGTAAGTGTGTCACGCAATGTGGGATTCAAAACATTTATTGAGATGGACAGATGATAGTTATAAGTTCATTAAAATGTACAAGAGGGTTTGCTTCATAATGTTGTATAATGTAAATAATTTGTCACATGTCCACCTGTACAAATAGGCTTTGTGAACGATAATAAATACTTTGAAGGTATCATCCTTACTAGATTGGTTAAGTTCAGTAATTTATTATTGTTGGAGATTGAACAAGAGAAGCCTGTGAATGCAGCCAGCTCTTGTTAGCTATAGAGTGGTGATGAGAGCAAGAATGAGCAGCTGGGTTGTGACAATCCATAGTTTGAAAAGACCTTGGAAAACCAGTGGAAGTTTGCCAGGTCTATGAAAAGTCCTTAAAAATGAAAAAAGTCCTAAATTCCATTAAAAAAGTTCTAAAATTGTTCCCAACTGTCTTTGAATTTTATTGATACATCTGGGAATCCATTGAGCATTATGCACATGGGTATGAGACGAATGTGACTTTTAGGCTCAACTAGTTGATTTTGGGGAAAATTTGTACCCATCTCCCCTGCCTGGGAAAATCTTCCAATCTACATGAAAAAATTGGCAGAGGAAAACTGAGCCCCTCAGAGTTGCTGAAATGTCCTTGAATTCCAAGCCTTGAACACTTCCCGGTAAAAAGGTGTCAGCTGATGTGTGAATAAATCATTGGAACATAATCCTGGTTTGGAATCTGTTTCAATACTGATAATATAGGATATCGCATTCTCTGGTAAAAAGTATTTAAAAACTGCAAGCTTTCGACAGCCGGTCTACTGTCTTTGATGGATAAAAATTGTTATCAAATCACATAAATTTAAAATTACTGCATGTGTAAAGAATGTTCAAAAGAATGCGAAAAGTGCTAAAATTAATGTTTGTTTTAAAGAATGTTGTATTGTCTTTGGAGTGGGCATGAGTTATTATCAACCTCAACAGTTTTTGCCATGTGCCATGATTCCAGTGTCTTTCTGGTGCGATGGTTTCCTTTGTCAATGAAGACAATAGGCCGGCTGTCGAAAGCTTGTTTTTAAGTACTTTTTACCAGAGAACGCTATATCCTATGTTGTCATGATCAATCTTGGTAACGGATCCGCAATATTTTTGTTTCAATATTGTTGATTACAATTTTTTTTCCTTTGTTTTCTTTCATTTTTTTTTTTAAAAATCCTTCCTGATAGTATGGGATATGATTTTCAGCGATACGACTTATGGCCCATTCAGTGGCTTGTGGCGTGGCAGTCTGTATCCCACTTTATGGCTTGCAGCTGGGTGGCCTGAAGTATGGTTCAAATTTTCCGCACATATTTTAATTCAGTAGTATACACGACCCCACAAGCTTAGTAGCTCTACTCTTATTGTGTTAAAATAAAGATCAGTAAAGATCAATAAAGGTTTTATGTTATGTTTTGATCAGCGGTGCAGTAAGTATAAAATTTTATGCAGGCTACAAACTACATATGACCCAAGTGGCCCGTCAGGCTGGTTCCTTTTCTGGTTTTTGCTAGTCCATTGCAGGGCTACCCCCATTTACCGCTTGATCCGGAGACGACAGCACTAACTATGAAGCCACCGTGCCTCACACATTTTTTTCACAGACAGGGCGGCAATTAATGAAGTGGGGAGTGGTCCATGCACCTTTTAGCAGAACTAGTGATAAAATACCCGTTTTAGATCTGAATAGGGCACAGAGTTAGTCAATTAAGCAATAGTGTTTAAATTGGGTTAAGAAACATCACCACTGACCATAGGAAATAGTTTTTTATTTGAACATCAGCGTGAAGTTTAATACTAAGATGAAAAATTATGATTGGAAACCGCTATTTGAAGCAAATTCCCTTAAAAATTTTATAAGTGCAATTAGGTTATTCACTCTCAATTTCTATGAGGTGATAGTTGATTTTGGCTTGATTACCAGCCACTGGGAAAGGAGCCTGCACCAGAGAGAGTGGTGGAAATCAAGCCTAAAGTTGATTCGGTCTATTCATACTTGTCAACTACCACCTCATAGAAATCTCATTATTTCATTAGGGCCTTTAACTTATCAATAATAATTGTAAAATAGGGCCACTATAAACATGCTCCCTGGTAGGGAGTAAATTAAAGCTGTGTTTCGACACTCAAAAAAAATACCTCCATGTGCAAGATATATATAAATATTAACCCTAAATGTTCCTTAATTAACAAATAAAGATGATCTATTAAATATTAATGTTGATGGTTAACTCACTCTCTTCTCACCAAATGCTAATATTTATGGTATGAACTGTTACACTATTTTTGAGTGGATGGATAATAAGGATATATTACTACCCAAACAATTCCTGCAAGCAAAATATGCCCACGAAAGAATTTATAGAATAAGCCAAAATAATTTTTGCACTGCAACCTCAGTGATATATTTAGAAAACATTTTGCATAGAAATATTACAAGCGTACCAACACAACACCCCTGTCTCTCTCGATCAAAAATATCCCTGTCCATCCTTAAATATTTGGGAGAAATGTTTTACCCCCTAAAATACCTCCTAAATTAGTAAAAATTATACCCAGAACTTTTTATGTAATGAGAACTTTTTTCAGCATTTCTGGGTGTTCTCACTTGGTAATTATGCATTATTACACACAATTAAGTAAAACATGAAAAAAAGTGTACCCTTGCTGTATTTATTTTTCGGAGTATTCCTCAAGAAATCTTTCTTATTGCAATGTAATGCAAGCAAACACAGTTTTCTTTGGTAGTAAATAAGACCTGAGCTGAAGAACTGACCGCCTAATTCATTTCGTGTTATTAATAACACTATGAAGGTTTACAGTCCCTGCAAATTACCTGTCTTGACAATAAACAGTTTTATCAGTTTATTTAGAACACTCAGAGAATATTTTTTTAGTTCAATTCAAATTGCTAAAATTATTCATACATTTATTTAAATCACTCCTTTCTTTTTTCCAACATCAACAAAAGCGTCAACACAACGTTCAATCTCCTCTGTACTATGGGCAGCAGAGATCTGTACACGTATCCTAGCTTTGCCTGTATATATGCAAAAGATAAATATTAAATAGGTGTGTTTGAGCTCATACAGGTGCTTTTGCAATTCCTGCATTCCAGCTCCTTATACTCAGGGAAAGCCAAACCAGTCAGGGAAAAGTAAAGTGAAGAAATGTGAATGTTATGCTCATTGAATTTTCTTTGCTGATTTTTTCTTACTGATTCAACATTCCCTTGCCCCCCATCAATTGTACCCGCTGGGTCTCCAAGGATACTCATGTTCACTTCACAAACGCTCGGCTGAATTTACTTATCAAATGCTATTACCGGTATTTTTCAATTTCTCAGGAGAGGTCGCACCTAGCCTTTGTAACAAAATAACTTCAGCAAGCTCAATATTAAGGGGTCGGGATATTTTTCGGAAATATACTTTTGTCCTATAGTGCACAGTGTCTTGTGTTTGGCATCAATGATTGACTAGAATTGAATTGATTCAATCTGTTTTTGTATTGTCAACAGTGCTGTCTAGTCATTGGAAAATTGTTCCACAGACAGAAAATGTTATCCAAAATGATAAAACAGCTTACCCTTGGGAACAACGGGAAATGTGAAACCTATCACATACACTCCACGCTCTGCAAAATCAGAAACGGGAAACAAATCAACTCTTTGCAAAACTATTACAATTCAGTAAAATTATCAGTAAACCAGCCATGTGTATCATAATGAGTAAATAATGAGCATCAGAAAAGAAATTCATGTCCACTAGCTTTTGCTAGTAGATTTTGCAGGTGCACTAATGGTTCTACCCATCATTCCTAATGCCCGACGAGTAAGTACGGGATCAAATCTTACAGGAAATTCACATAATTTACAGACTGATGTGATGTAAGAGATAAGCTTATTATATTAAATAAATTAAATTTTAAATTATTACAATCAGTCATATCATTCTATTAATAGTAAGAATTACTACAGGGGTTAGTGAGAATATCTAATTCTGTTAGTACGTCATAGTTACTTGACCATTGGTTTCTTTGCATCCTGAAAGCTGCATTCAATATGCATTATTTTATTTGTCAACTATGGTGATTCAATGAAATATTAACCCTGACACACCAATCAATCAAGCAGACAAGCAAGAAAACAATGAAGCAATCAATCAATCAATCAATCAATCAATCAATCAATCAATCAATCAATCAATCAATCAATCAATCAGTCAGTCAGTCAGTCAATCAATCAATCAATCAATCATTTGGGAAGCCACTAAATTAATCAATAAACAAACCAATCAGAGGAACCTCCACTATTGGACACCAAACATAAACAGCCACTTAGTTGTGGTCTTCACCATATACAAGCACTATATCTTTTGAGCTCATAGGTTGTATGAGCCAGACACCTTGACCTAACAAGACCCATTTTCAGTTCCCAACATACGTTCGCGTGCCGGAGTGGCAAATCTTGAATTAGAAAACCAACATTTGGGTGATATACACCCACCTAACATTTCATCAGCAAACTCTACAGCAAGCCGAGCATCTCCTAACATGACTGGTGTTATTGGGTGACCATCACCCTATAATGCCAAAAAAAAACAACACAACAGAATTATTATGTACTAGGAGATAACCATGGTATGATCAATATGCTAGAGATTTATGTGTACATGTGAACAAACATTCTACTTAATATCATAATGCTGGTTTACTTATTGCCTTTAATTTTACTCCTGTGAAAACAAGTCTTTTTACAAAACTCATTCAATGAAAAGAATGTGTTTCACCTACACAGTGTTGGAAACTAAATTTTGACAGCACTCACCATTTGGGTGAGTGACTCTCAAAACGCACTTGCCTGGAGAAATTTTTACTGCCCAGATAGACGCCTCTCTGCTATGATTCACAAACCATACATTTTTTTTTTGGTATCTCGTAATCACGGATGCCCAGCTTGCCATTTCATGTTGAGGTACATTTCTTGTTTGGGACTAAGGACTATAAAGTGCCACAAGCTCCATACTGACTGTACAATATATTTGAACTTCTATGATAATCATTGTACATAATATTTATTACCAGGGCCCCTCTGAATACCAGCCATGATGTTGAATGGGCCACCCTAGTTAAACAAAGTTTTACTACAACTACCAATTATTATTCCCTAGTCTGGCCCTCACTCTCGGTTAGACTAGGAGGTTAAAATCTTTAAACTTGGAGTTCAGTTACTTACAGTGATGTTGAAACCTGCTGCTGTCATTTTTGTTCGAAATAACATGGTGTTGTCAGACACTTTTTTAATCAGATCTGAGCCATTCATTAACAGATCAAACACCTGGAGGATTGCAAAAATATATGAAAAAACAGTAGATATCAGCAATTATGCTACAGATGAAAAAAGGAAAACTGTTTTATGTTGCAGGATCATACTCCACCTTTAGTATGCAGGTCAAGCTTGTTTATTTGTTTACATCTAGACTGCTGGCAAATGGTATTTTCTTAGGGTCAGTGGTATTTCTTCTCACGAGTGCTTCACCTATGTCTCGTCCCAATCTCTTCTAGTCTGAAATGTTCCCGCCTCATTTCGAAAGAAAAACAGACCAGCAACTGATATATATATTTGAATTTGGCAGGTCTAACAGTCGATGAACAAAGCCTAATAAGTACCACTTATCAGAGAAATAATTAATGTTAGAGTGGAACAAATGAACGAGTCTTCTTTGTACATAGAGTAGTATGATGCTCAGCAGACAGAGAAATTTACCTGCTCATTCAGTGCAGCTCACCTTACTGGCCCCACCCACCACAGGAGGAGGTAGGGTGTTGGAGAAGAGATAAGGACGGGACTTCTGACGTAATAATTGGATCAGCTGTCTAGGTCCTGTTGTGTAACCACCTACAGTACACCGGAGTAATAAATCAATAGTTTATTAGTTCCTCTTTACCAATTTTTGCAGAATTTATGACAAATCTGTCACTCTATCTGTCTGGTGATTTACATGTCTTACCAAATTTTTTGAATGGTTAATTAAATGTAAATGGGCATCAATTTGTATAAGTTGTGTTGCCATTAGCTAGGTATTTGAAGCATAAATGATTAAATTCCTTATTTAGAGCTTGCTCACATACTACCACATCATAGTCTTGGGGTCTCATAATTTATGCAGTCAAGCATCCACAGCAGAGAACTTAATTAGTCATGTATCTGGCGTTTCTTGAGATGGAGCCTAAGCTTACTTGCCATTTTGTTTTCTATATCCTTTAATATATAAATTGTAGTTTTCTTTCTTCATGTGGCTATGAGTCCAGCCAAATCCTGAACGTGGATGAAACCCCAATGAGATTCGAGTTGCCAGCCACAAGAACACTGGAGTTCACTGAAATCACCTTGGCTTTGTTCACATTTAATACTCCCTTAGTAACACTCATTAGAAAGTCATGTCTTTAACTGTAGCCTACTCAGAGTTTTTTTTCTCTAACTTATAGGAACCAAGGAGTTGATTCGGAGGAATCTTTGATTTACGCCTGAGGGTCGAGACTTCTTGTTTGGGATTCTTTCCGTGCCAATTTAATGGATGCAGTTAAAGATCTACTTGACAGATGAAACGTTGATGTTGCCGTAATTCCCAGTGGCTTCACTCCAGTTCTCCAGCCCCTGGATAAGTGCATCAATAAGCCATCCAAGAAGCAAAGGTCAGTGCGCAGTACAAAGCCTGGATGATTAACAGCCCATTTACCTGCACGCCTTCACTTCCAGAAAGAAGCGAGCGCCCAGTAAAGAGATGGTGTTGTGTTGGATCGATCGAGCATGGAGAGAGATCCCAGTTGATTTGATAACGAGATTGTTCAAGTCCTGTGGTATCAACAATGCTCTCGATGGAACTGAAGATGATGCTGTTTGGGATGAAGAGGAAGAAGCAGCAGAAGACGCAGAAGAGCCGATTGACAACAAGTTTGAGACAGACAGTGAAGCCGAAGACAACGAGTAGCTGAGCTCAGCCAAGTTTTCAAACAAAAGGTTCTTTTCAGAGCCACCCTGGTTCTTTTTAGAACCAAAAAATCACATAAAGTCAATGATCAACGTTGCTTGTCTTTTGTGTATTCATTTACCGGTATTTATTTACGTACTCATTTCAGTTTATTAGGGAAATTTGGAGAAGTTATATTTTTTTGTGCGAAAACACTCGGTTATAAGATGCACCCAGAGTTTTGAGCAGATTTTGATCGAACAAGCCTATTTTCTCGTAAAAAATGGTATGCTTTATAAGTGAATAAATACGGTATTAATTTTTGTTATTTATTAATCATCGTACCCTAATTCTATTTTTGACTGTGTGGCAAATTAAAAAAATAAATATAAAAATAAAATGATTGTCATATTGTCCTTAAATGTACAATATTTACACACCACTCAAGATAATATATAGATTTAGCCAAGCCTAAAAGCGGAGCTCGTCAGTTATTTTTTGGAATGTTGTTACTGATGAAAATAATCCAACATGTACATGTATGTGAAGTAAACTGCAAGTGATTTTATACTTTCAGCCCGAACTAGGATCACATCAGCAGATCGAGGTGTAAGATGGTGTAATGATGAAAACAGAGCCATGATTTCAAGCATTTCAGGGGAGCCACCAATAATGTTGATCACA
>Ga0126339_10003239_pt1 | contig 11812 bp, 3 predicted proteins | sample OrbTmetagenome_2_FD_92532 | JGI IMG/M metagenome (GOLD analysis project Ga0126339, IMG submission 92532) | Coral microbial communities from Petempiche,Puerto Morelos, Mexico - Orbicella T R C metagenome | ecosystem: Host-associated > Invertebrates > Cnidaria > Coral | place: Petempiche,Puerto...
ATCGTCAATTAAATTCTTCATATTTAGCTCTGTCCGCGCAAACCTACTCCAAGAAATGCTTCATGGCTGTACGCAGATTTTGTTTGCGCTTGGACGAATTACTTACGCTCTCTCTCGGGACCAACTGAAGAATGACATGACGGTTTGCAGCCCGACAAGGTTAAAGGATTGTTTTCTGTGTCCTTCCTTAGGAAGCGCCACCATTGGAGAAATGTTTCCTCAAAATGAGCCTGACTGGCTGGTTGACAATAACCCTTTCATTTCTCACTAAACTCATGTGTCACAGGTTGTGACACATCATATCTCTGGGTGGCGATATTTTTATTTGTAGATATTTCATGCCGTGTTAATTCTACGTTATGTTTTAGTGCTTCACTATTTGTTGACATTTTCGAGTCGGTCCGTGTTACGTTTATGTTTAGGGGTTAACCTAGATTATTGTTTGCAGGTTGTAAATGGTTTCCGGCTCCCATCTTTGTGTTCTCTTCTGATTCACTGTCTCCTTCAGGAAGTTCTGGATGCGCTCTTATTGGAACCAGGTTTAAGGAAAAATGTGCCGAACGCCTGGCAAATCTACGGTTATCTGACTCGTAATTGGTTAACGGATCAGCCTCCTCCGCAGGACTCTTCTTATTGGAGTTTAGCAATCCCATTTCAATACCCGAGGTGGCTAGAGATGCATAACGGCCTCTTCCATTGCCGTTAACTCCGTCGGGCGACGGAACGCTTACGCTGGTCTGTGGTGTGGAGAGCTGCAACGCTTTTAGGGCGTTGTCGACCATATTTTTCTTCCCGCGTGAAGGAAGCTTAAGCTTCACCTTTGCGTAGGAGTTATACAATGAGAAGTTACTGGCCACCACAGACACTGGTAGCGCTATCATAAGCACACCACTAATTGCACAGACACAACCCACTAACTTACCAGGCAGAGTTGTCGGATACATGTCACCATACCCCACCGTTGTCATGGTTACTAAGGCCCACCAGAATGAGACTGGAATGTTGACGAATTTAGATTCGGGCATGCTCCGTTCAGAGTAATAGGCGAGGCTGCCGTAAACTATTACTTCAAGGCCCAGGATGAAGATCAGGAAGTACAATTCGCGCGAACTGGCTCGAAGCGTTTGCGTAAAGACTTGCATAACGTAAGAAAATTTTAATGGTCTAAAAGTGCGGATCATTCGAAGCACGTACAAAATACTGAAGTTTCTGATGACTTGGTCGTATGGCGTAAGAATAACCAAGTAGAACGGTATGATAGCAATGAAGTCTGCCCAGTTTTGAAGCGTTTTTAGAAAGCGCACCCGATCGGCACAACACAACAGACGTATTACGATGTCTAACGTGAACCAAGAAACAGCTACAGATTCGATGATGAAGAGCACTTGGTTTTGTGCGGAGTCCTCGTTACTGAAGTAATCTAAAGTCAGGATACAAAACTGTGTTACAACCGCCACGTTAAATATGAGAGAGATGTAACCAACAGCCTGTTGGAAAACAGAAAAATTAAACATAGAGTAAGTTAACGCGTCATTAATAAAACTAATCAGTACCGCTTTGTGATATTTTAAGGAACAGGGGCCCATTTCTCGAAGGTCCCGAAAAGTTTTCGCACTCGGAAAGTCGTAGCAAAATCTCAAACCTTATGATTACAGAGCTGTTTTATGCACATATTCTGAATATAAACATAGGTTCCCTTCATACAAGAAGTTTCAGGTGTATACACGTCTCCGTTTACAGAAGAATTAAAAATGGCTTTACGGGCCAGAAAAGTTTCCCGGGCTTTCGAGAAACGGGCCCCAGATCCCTTGAGGGCCCAAAATTGCGAAAAACGTAACGATATTGAGACGCATCCCTGATTCAATGTTGATGAAAGGTAAGTCCGTACTAAGGGGCATATAAGGGATTTGGTATTGTGTTGGTGGGTGTTCTAACGTGGGGTTTCAACTTGGCCGAATTGACTTTGGTTCAATTACGAATCGTCAACTGATCGAGTAACTCGATAGTAGATAAAACAAAACTAAAGCGAACAAATTTAGCTAAGTATGAAAGCAGGGAAAAGTTGACAAACTGCTGACATTGTTTCTGGTATTGGAAAAATAACAGATTAGAAATGTTATAATTTTCTTCGACACATCCGTCATGTTAGTATATCGGTCCTTTCTCCCAAGGCGACCTTCCTTATTGACGAGTTTATAACGTAAAACAAGAACCTGGAAACGACTGATTTTTCAATGACGTCAGATGCCTTGGATGGTTAATTTACTTACTCAACATGCGATATTTGCTCTTTTACAGACCGCAGACAGCGCATAGTGGATTGGTTGATGCTGAAGAGTCATAGTAAGACAACAAATATTTGGTTTTAAGGCGGTGAGGAAACTCTTCCTTCCGGTGGAAAAGATCCCTGATTGTTTGTGTTAACATGGCAAAAAGTTGAACTCTAAATTGCAAAAATTGCTTTGTATCTCTCCTCTCATATTGTTTTAAACTTTCTTGAGGGTAAGAAACAGGGCGTTTCTAATTTTTTTTCTTTTAATATAAAAAAAGGAGTTTTGATCTTTGGAAAATTGGTTTCCAAGGGCAATTTAAAGGCTCATTTTACACCTTTTATGCCTGTCAAGTGTTTGTGTGAAGTCCGATGATAACGCGCATATCACTTTGGCTAACTGCGTACATAGTTGATGCTTGTGATATGCGAGGTTTTTAATGTATACAAACTGAATGAGACAAGTTGATCGCTGATAAGTCGCTCGCTTCAGCGTTACGTGTTTAGACACAAGGCTTTTTACATGTACCTCCTTTGGAATCAAAGCGCGACTTATGTTCAGCTGTTATCCTCATATATGAACTATTTCATATAAACTTCACATCACTGCATATTCATGTTAAGTAAAACAGGTTTTGTTTTAAGACAATTGAACAGTGCAATAATATATTCTAAGTTCTTCTCAAGCAAATTGCACATGGTGGTGCGGATGGATCTTCGAAAAATTAAAAATTCTGATAAGAATTAACAATAAAGTTCTTTATGCATAAAATGAACAAGATGAAAACGGGTTACGACGCCTTTTTGGTAACATATTTGTTTTTTGCTTTCGTCATTTTTGCTGAGTTTAACTGGAGAACTGAATAAATACTTCGCCCCAGAGAAGATTAATTCTCATTATATCTATAATATGGCTGTGTGTGCCAAACGCGAGCAATTTTAGAACCATGTACTCAAGAAAATGGATTTCACAGGTCGTAAACTATGTTTCATCATATCGTAATTATCGTTGCAAGCTGAGGAAAGATTGCAAGACATGAAAAGAAATCAATAATCCAGACAAGTGTCTTGTTTGACAGATTAACAAAAGATTCTCATTTTTAGTAGCAGAAGGAGACATTTATATTCAAAACGCTTGTTCACCTGTCTACATTAACCGATGGAAAAAGTGAATATAATAAGTCGCCAAGATGGAAGCTTGAAAAATAATATTTCATTCTAGATTAATTAATACACTTTTCTTTCTCTGAGAGAAACTGAAGATACTTGAAACACGATTTAGAATATCATTTCATTGTGTTCTTATCGAAATTTGTCTTTCTAATCAATGCACGCTACTCTTGTCGGTTTTGATATCTTTCGTGTTGAGGAAGGAACGATTCTTTTCAAGCACGAAATCGGAAGCGGCATTTTCAATAGTCGACGTTAAGTCTAGGCTTGGCCAATCACCGTAAGAAGGAGGGAGTTTTCATTCATTAAGAAAGATAGCTAAATAGAAAAATTGAACAAACAGTGGAAAGACTAAATTAGGGGAAAAAATTGTCTCCCGTTGACACTAAGCAAAGGTTTTCTTTTTTCTGAACTTCGGCGTGGCTGACAGGTTTCTCAAGAAAGCTGTCGCTCGTAAAGTTTTCATCGCCTCGATATCAAAAGCGGATACCTCTTTTGTTTGCATTTTTAGACCGAGCTTGCATTTACAATGTTTGTGTTATCGCGCTCTCTTCTTCCGCGAATTTATTGAATATACAAAGCTGCTAGAGTCTAAGCCATTAGCGCAATAAGAGCTATTACCAGATACACGAAAAGCAGAAAATTAAGAAGTAAACTATTATTCATAAGCCGTAAAACATCGTGAAACGAGGCTGCCACAGCGCCGATAAGCATATTTCATCACGGCGTAGCAACTTTTGTATTTTGTTCTAAATGCAAATAACTGTTAAGCTGAAAGCAAATGAACAGGAGCCTGGTTTTGTGTCTTGGAGGATGGTTTTTTATGGTTTTCATTGTGAGGAAGTTCAACGGCTTGTAGTTACTGGTAAAATAAAACTAAAACAATTAAAGAAAGGAAGACTTACAATAGCTGAAAAGCGGCCATAGTGCGCAGTGGCTTCCATGCGGAAACATCGTTAAGTTCTTTTAGAATAAGGGGACACATTAAAATAAAAAAGCCAACACTGTAATGGTTAACAACAACGGGTACGTAACTTAGACAACAACATTAGAAGTAGCAGGATGTTGAAATCATTCAAACGCACAATATACGTTTGATGTGTGTTGTTGTACTCACCCTTGCAAATTTGGAGGAGTAAGGGTCATCAAATGTCTTCCATATTCTCTTTTTGAGCGCTTGCCAAGGGTATCGCACACGCGGAGCCGTTATTCGACGCACGTCGTGGCAAATTTCACTGCCACTGCTCGGGATTTCGATGTCTCCAGAACCACTGTCGATATCATCTTCAAAGTCTGAATCCTGATCATCGTCTCGTGAAAATCCTTGTAATTTCTCTTCGGCGTCTCGATGTTCGTCGTATTTCGCCCAACAACACGTTTCGATCTGTTTTTCATCCAGACCCCAGAAGTTAAGCTCCTCCTCAAACAGTGGGCCACACACATCTCTTGGACAGTGGAGCTTTCCTGTGCGGTAAAAGTTTAGAATGTGTGTAAAAACCGCGGGATTCCGATCAAAGAAAAATTCGCGCTTTTGTCCAAGCGGCCTTGGATCCTTTAGAGCTCGTTCAGCTATCCATGCCAGGCGCGTATCAGGTATACTAGCTAACGTGCTCACAAATGTTTCGTGTTTTTGTCCTCCCACGTTTAAATAGAGCCTTGTTTCTCCCGGATTGTCTGAATCGAAGAGTCGAGACCGCGATCGAGACATTATTAGAGGAGAAGAACTTGTATGTTGCCAGGCAGAACAAGCAGCGATGTTCGGCGGCGGCGAGGCAGTTTCCGCGGCAGAGTTATCTGCGATGTCCGACTGCGCGTGTTCTTGAATCCTATTGGGGCACGAATGTTAAAATTCAGTTCCACTAGAAGTAGGTTTGTAACTGATATTTATCTATGGGTCAATATCTGCCAGTTCTGAACACGAGTTTTACCTGTTCTAAAGTACTATGTCACTTTTGGTTTTTGGTTATTTGACTTCATATCACAGCAACTCTACCGACTGCATGGGAAACGTGCTGGCGAGCTCTGTTACCCTGGGGCAATAAGGCATCTCTCGCTCATTTGACGCTAAATCAATCCGCAAACACTCGCCGAGTAAACACATAAATCCCTTTTCTTTCAAACAGACACCCCGAGGGCTCGTTAGCCGTGTTTAACATGCTCTCCCGGTGGCAACATTTTCAAGTTATTTCTCTTTTCTTCTAACGCAAGTAAAGGGTAATGAGCCTTTAAGCTAGTTTTAAAGTGCTGCCATTATAATTCTCTTACCACGCAACGACAAAATAAAATTTGACGTTTTTATCGTTCTCGCTGTCACGTTGGTGTTGCTGATTCAAACGACACTTTGTAGCTCGCATCCACAGCGGAAACCGACAAGAGTGTTGTGTCTACCTTGATGCCTTTTAAATTGATCGTCCTTTTGTTCGCTTGTAAAATAATGTTTTGATCCTGAACAGAAAAACAGCAAACTGCCGAGGAAAGACTCAGGTAAACCAAAGGAGAACAAGAGAAGCGCGGCTATCAAGCGTTTCGTAAACATCATTTTATATTCTTCGAAAAAAACAATATAAATGACATCATCTCTGTTTAATTAATTCGTTAGAGAAAAGTATGCAATTATGTTTCTATAAAGCTCGTCACTCAAGAGAACGAGACAAATGGTAGCTCGGTCGCTAAATATGCTGGCTTTTCTCGTTCATTAGGTAGCGATCAATCTGCTCAGGATCTGCTCGATGTGTTGTTGTGTTTTGTCGCTGTATACTTAGACTTCTTGAAGCCGTGTAATCAAGCCAAGCCGACTATTCCATGATAGCTTATTTGCTCTTTGCTGTTCCTTTGAGTGACCGCGTGGGTCAATTACCTTCCACTGAATTTACTTAAAAATTTAAAATATTTGTAGAGTATTTTCAAGAGTTCAATAGAGTCAGTTGAAATTACCAGTATTATACTTCCCCTAAACTGTTGCTCATTGATTAAACGTCTGTCGCAAACAGAAAAAAAAAAACACTTACATAGCTATCCTGTGAGCTCCTTTCTTTCGTTTGGACACAAACGACATTTCTTTTTATCCTGGCCAGTCAGCGCTCGGGTCAGCGGGACTTGCAATCAGTGGCCAGGCTACTATCGACACGATCTGAGTTTTGCCGAAGAAAAACTTAATCGGCAAAATCTGAAAGGATCTCCGCTCGAGTTGTAGAATTCAGTATCTTCATTGTCCCGCCAGCGCACGTATTCTGCGTTGACAAGACTAATGATCCAAAATAGCAATAGTGGCTTCTTTATTAAGGACTCAGTATTTCAAGGTGATGACTGAGAAGCCAAGGTAACTGAGAAAGCTCATTGGACATTCAATTTGTAATGCTTCTTCAGTCAGGCCAAAATATAAACACTCAGTTATTTCCTATGCCTTAGGGGTCAATACCTGACATTATCAACCACGGCTCAGGATACGGACGATATTTATTTTCGGGTTACTCGTGCGATAAGATTTTCAGAATTTGAACGGCACCGAGTAGATAACATAGAAATACATACGATTTCTGAGAACTCAGTCCAAGAAACGCCTTGTTTAATGTAATTAAGTGAACGTCTCTTTCCTTGACCTCGTGTCAAGACAGTATTAGTGTTCTGTGTAAAATTACGGATGTTATTTTTGATGTAATCCTAAAGAAACTTGTTGGTCTTGTCGATAATACGTCAAACCATTTGCAAGAAATTCGTCTTTCGGTAGAATTTAATTTATTTCGTCTCGTTGGCTAAACTGATTGAAATATTACGTGATGTTATGATAACCTTAGGTGTAAACAAATTGGATAACCAACTGAACACAAAACCGCAATTTATTCCAGAAAGGAGCAAAAGAAAAAAAAAAAAAAAAAGCAAGCGCAGTTGAATTGGCGGCACTAATCGGCATGGCGCTAAAACAGACAGAGCCGATATTCTGTAGATGTGCTTATGTAATCATGTAGTACCTGGCAAGGTGACGAAACCTCTTAATATTTTGGTTTGAGTGACGAACGATGAATGAATAAGTTGAGAATTGAAATCATCACTGAAAGGTATCGACTTAAGCAGAAAGAATACTGAGAACACTGAAAAGAAAAGAAAATCAGCCGCCTGTTACACATCGCACTGCATGACTATAATACTGAGCCTAGAAAAGCCCAATACGGGAGAAAACTACATGTTCTAAAATGGTTAGAGATTTCATGCAAACAAGTGAGAAGGGCAAACTAAAAGAGTCCATCAATGTAACAGGGGAAATACATCGTCTCGTGCACTCCAAATTTTCAAAACTGTGACTATTAATAATATGAACATTCTACAAGAGTGTTCGGAGAAGTAACCATAAAAATTTAACCATAGTACAAAAACAGAAGTCTGCTGTTAGCAGAGCTCTCTATTTCTTTGCAAACCTGAAGAAAAAGGTTTTATATAGTTATGTCGAAGAGCATCCCCTCTTCCTTTCACTGTGAGAACTGTAGTTGCAGAGTGGTGCTGGAACTGACTCATCGCTCTGAAACTGGCTCGGATTAACTCAGTGACTGAAGGAGGAGGAAAGGTTAATCCGTAAGAACAATTCGAGTGTGGATTGCTGGGCAGACTGTTTTGACACCGTAAAGCGCCAGTTAAAAACTGCAGTTATTTGCTCTTAGGTGTTATAAATTGTTCCAAAAATCGAGTACTCAGTGAAAAACGGCGGAAAGTAGCCTTAGTGAATCGATAGCAGTTTTCCAACTTCTTGTATTAAATTGACCAATTCTGGAGTTTGATTTCGGGTCTTAATGTGCTTAAAGTTGAAACATTGAACTGGAGACGCTCAATAGGAAACCGCACGCGAAGTCAAATGGGAATCTCTTCCATTTGACTAAGCGAAGAAAGCCAAGAGGACCCTACATATAACATATGTAGAGCACAGCGCTCGGTTGAAATCTATTCACGCTCTCAAGTGCGCGTAAAATTTAGTCAGACCCTGATAATCACTATACCTTCTATACGTGACCATACTTTACCTTGCATTAACGCGGAATGATCTCTTTGTCGACTTCTTGCCGTGACAGTGGTGGTACATGTTGACTGTAGAACTGATATGATGCGATCTGGTAAAATGTAGGAGAACAGATCGAGTTAAAAGGAAAATGATAACAATCTTATTATACGGCTGCAAACGTAACGTCACTCTAAAATTGACATCAAAATATCATTTCTTATCTACCTTATCAACTGAAACGTCCAGCGCGCTTTCAATAAACTTGTCAGCTCAATTCTCCATATTTTTGGCCATAAAATGGCGGTTATCGCGTACAGTTTCAGTTGCAAAATTAACGTTTTATAGCAATCACTTAAGAGAATCTTTTTTTTTTTATTATGATCGATAATGTTTTTAAATTCTGGTTCTAACGTCCAATCATCAACGTGATCCGCGTTCGGCTACGTGTCAGATATATGAGCCGTAACGAGAAATTATATGTAAATCACGTTAAGCAATTAAAGGGTGAAGTAAAACTGTTGACCTCTACTAAATTATCCTGTGCAGGAATGACAAAATTAACATTGTTACGAGATCAATGCGAAGAGCAGACTTTAGTTCAATTGTCATTGATGCAGACAAAGGAATGTTTTTAATGACGGAAGAGAATTTTCCTTCTTCGAGACCTCCAGTAAACTCCATCACTTTTTGAATTCTCATATTCGGATTCAACTGCTGTTACAGAAAACGCGAATGTCGGTGTAAGCGTGGTTTTCCCGGCTGTAGTCTAGGCAAACGAAAACACAGATTGTAATTGCCTAACTAAAACCATACGTCATAAACGAGTTAATCGCTTGGTCAGTGCAAACGGTAATCTAGCTGTGTTCGGCAACAGATTGAAGAGAACTCCGGAAGTGAAAAAATAAAAACAAAAATAAAATAATGTGCAGCCTTTTTTTTTCGCGGTGATGAAAATTTTGAACCTTGTCTGACTTCAAGTCTTGTAGTCCTTTATTGCTGCTGCCGGCAATACGCTGTGACAAAAACCCGCATTTGCTGGATAACATTAAACCCTTAGTATCATGACATGAAATGTTTCTGTTGTAGACATTTAGTCTTCCTCCGCCGTCATGTCAGTAAGTAACTAATGGTAGTCTATAACAGGGACCAATGTTTTTCATTCAACAACGCAAAAGTAGATCCATCGCCACTGATTTGTTTATTTATTTTTATCTGAGTGAAAGTGGTATACTTGGCACTGGGTGCAATTCTTCAATGTGGTTTAAATTACGTTGCGTTTGGCATCTAGCGTTATATGGTTAGATTCTCGCTCGCTAGGCCATTCGTAGTGTTCTTTTTGTTTGTCATTTGTTGTAATAGATACGTTTCTCCATTCTATTCTGTAGATAATTAAAGAAGGGCAGTCACTGATAGCTGTTCACCACTATTACCAGCATGCCTCGCCGATCGGCACAATGCCCCGCCTCGCGCTCAGTATCGCATGGGATAATAACAGCAGCAAAACACAACATGAGCAATAATAACAATAGCAACAACAACAAAAATAACAACAACAAATCATTAATGATAATAACAGCAGCAAAACACAACAGGAGCAACAACAACAACAAAAACAACAAGAGAAATAACTTTTACAGTTTGCACTTAAGTTGCTAATGTCCGCCAAAATGAATCACGTAAGAGATGTCTTTTATTCTTTAAAAACAAAACCAGTTACCTTGTTTACTCGGTGAGAGCGTTCGGTAGTCCAGAATCACCCGTTCCTTGTTTCTATCACCAAGTTTCTCAAGATGAGCCACTTGCCTGCCAAGGGGTACGTAATTCTTGAGAATTGATATTGCCGGATAACTCCTCAGAAATGAATGTGAAGCTGTGCTGGCTACGTGCTAAGTTTGTGCCCAGGAATAAAAAAAATCTCCTTTTTTTAAGTGCGACAGCTGAAAGCAAGGTCACTATGGTAATTTAAACCAAGCGCAAGGCACGACAAACAATTTGGAATTCTGAGCAGAAATTCCAGGAGAGTAGCTGTATCTGAGCAGAACTTTCCGACAAAAATTCTGTGAGTAGAATTCCTCGCAGAATTAGAGCTGTATCTAAGCAGAATTTTACATTCTATCATCGGAATAGGTGTATCTAAAAATGGTATCAAGAAATGGTCTATTGGAGCGGTTAGTCGGCCCTGAAGTTCTGAGGTCTATTCCCGAAGCTTGGCGGGAAAGCTTGTGATCTTTAGGAAAAAGTCGGCAGTGCAAATTAGCTACCTTAGAGAGTGAGAAGTGTAATTTTTGCTACCCATGACATAGGCATATCATAGCATAATAGCATAATAGCATAAGCGATATGATAAAAGGAGGAAAATGTTTTTTCGCAGTATCAGGGGAATTTATTGAGATGATCGAAAACAAGAGATGATGGTTGTTCTCCTTGCCGAAACTGAATAAACCACTTCTGTTAGAGCTAGGGGACCGTTCATTTTTTATAAGGTAGGGGGTGCTGGTGGGATTTAGGGGAGGGGCCATGCCAAAAATTGGCTCTAAAGGGAGGCCGGCTGAAAATTATGGTGTTTAAAGGGAGGGCTATTCAAAATATTACCTTATTGATGGCTTCCGTAGTGCCTGCTTTTGTCTATTTTCACTTGAATATAGGTATTGTAAGACAGTATCTGTAATAGTGCAAAAGTTCTGCCAGAACACCTAAAATAGCGTTCCTGGGCCCCTGAAAAATCAAGATTTTCCGGGGGAGCATGCCCCCGGACTCCACTACTGGGCCTAAAGTTCTTGAAAATACAATTTTCTCCTTGAGAGCATGCCCTGTAAATACACTCAACTCACCTTCACTAACGACCATACAACTCCTTTTCATAAAACAGTCAAGACAATGTCAGCTCTGATCTAGGTGCTCTTTGTCTATTTTTATGTCTAAAAAAACTAGCTAAAACTGGTACAGTTTCAAAAACTGCTCAACTGGCTTGAAACTGGTATAATTTGTTCTCCTATGTTTTTCAGACTGCAACAATTTTATTTTAATTTTTAATTTTCATTGGGGTCATCCTAAAAATTTAGGGTTATGAGGGGGGGGGGGGGGGCAGGTAAAAAAGGTTATGATGAAGAGGGGCGGTGATTATGTGCAACAGGGACTATTTATCAAATCCCATCAGCCCTTCCCCTCCCTCCGTGCCCCATTTAAAAAAAACGAACGGCCTCTAAAAAGACGCAAACGCGTTGAGATATATCTGTGAATGAATCGCAATGTGAAGGAGGAAGGCCATGGAAACTGATCAAGTAGAACGAACAAAATAGCTTGAGTATGTGAGCCAGTGGATATTTTCAGCAAAGGGAATAAGCATTGAATTTAAGATTTCTCCTGACAAAGAAATCTTAGCCCAA
>Ga0126339_10003240_pt1 | contig 11810 bp, 5 predicted proteins | sample OrbTmetagenome_2_FD_92532 | JGI IMG/M metagenome (GOLD analysis project Ga0126339, IMG submission 92532) | Coral microbial communities from Petempiche,Puerto Morelos, Mexico - Orbicella T R C metagenome | ecosystem: Host-associated > Invertebrates > Cnidaria > Coral | place: Petempiche,Puerto...
AAGAGGGCACATGTGGAGGGGTCGGCCTCATCGTTGAGGATCGACGGCCGCTGCGCCTGGGGGCTCGACTTCTCGTGTGTGGGGGGGGGGGGGGGGGGGGGAGTAGAAATATCCCTAGTCGCTTCATGCCACAGAAACTGGAGATAAACACCGGCCTGGTGGGCCACTCGGATCGTATGCAGAATTTGCCTCTCTTCAGAGAAACTCGTAAATCACCACACACATGCGCAGTCGCTAAATGATAATTAGTTAGTCTCATTGAGATACTGGAGTTTACTATATGACTGAGAAGATTATTTCATCTTGATTGGCTGAGAGCAAGCTAATTTATCGTTAATGCATTATTCGTCTGTTTTCAGGGAGAAAAGAAACTGGTTCGATATCGCAACAATCAAGTTGTAAGCACCAAAGGCGAGCGGTTTTCTCATGTGAAACAAGAGGAATCCGAAGAAATGAAGAAGACGTACGTGAACATAAAACCCGCGCGGAAATATCGCTTCCACTGAGTTTGGAACTCTGCTCGTGTGATCATGAAAGACGCGAAACAATAATCATTTCCGTATTCTGCGCGCTGAACGCGCGTGTGCTGGAAACACCTCCGCGAAGACGTTAAGGCGCACCCAAACTCGCCAAACATTTCGAATCAACGTATTGCAACATTGTTGTGGACAACATGTTGCATAAGTTTGTCTACCCTGTGACAACGTTATGCAAGATTTAGCATGGTGCTAGAAGGCGGCCAAACGTGTATTACATGTCTTCGGCAACACTGTTGCTATACAAAATGTATGTTGCATAGAAATGTTACAATGTACAAATGTACGTGTGTTTGGTCAAGCCTTTACAATACGTTGACACTCCACTTCAGTTGCAAAGCGTAATTTATATTATTCGACCATACTTGTGCAGAAACAATCGAAACAAGGAACGAAGTCAAGCCAAGGGGGGAGTGTCTATTGCGTGGCTGACATGTTACACGTTCCACGCGCTGCAAGGACGACGATAAAGGTGCTTTCGAAAAGCTTAGTGCCAATGAGACATACTTTATATCGAGTTGTGTCATTTTGAACAAGAGAAACCGTGTTAGACTATGTTTATCTCTTTATCACCAACTTTGAATAGTTTTACCTGTACGTAATTGCATTTTAATGCGTGGTAGTGGCCCGGGTAGCGGGTTTTTAGTTTGGTTTATAACCACTTTATTTCATGTCATTTATCACTTTTTGTGGTTGTACGTTTTCAGGGACCTTATTAACAAGCGATAACGCAGAATTTACGACATCACTGAGTGATTTTTCACCGTGCGTGGCTCTTGAAGAAACCCACACGTTTGGTACTTTTAAGTGATTTCTATCTCTGACTTGCGTGGTCCTTGACAGCTTTTTCACAACTTGTCATATTTGCTTTTATGGTTAAATCCAATGTTGGAACAGCAGTTGCAAATACCTTTTTTGCATCTTAGCACTTGTCATTTACACGTCATACTACGAGTTTGAATCCTTGCTTTGTCCAAGGGAAAGTTGTGCGTGAGCAAAACCTATATCATAACTCAATCACGATGTAGTATACAAGTCACATAGCATATTCTCAATGCTTCAATTAATTATTTTATGACAGGTAATCGTTTTGCCCTATTCAGCGAACGAGCGCTGTGGATGTATACAGCTGTACGTGGATTTCCTTAAGTGTGCATTTATATTCTTCGCTGACGATAGTTTTAATGATAAAGCACCCACCACATTTTAAAACCTCAATTTAAAAGCCGATAAAAGCATTTCAACATATCGGTAATAACTTAATGCCGTCGAATGGGCACCTTTGCCTTTATTTTGAAGAAAAACGTTTGGTAAATTGATTTAAATAAAGTGCCAGTATAGATCTGCTGTGATATTCCCTGTAAAAACAACCGACGTAGCGCAAACGAAAAAGTAATGGTGGCGCTCTGAAAACTGGCCTTGAACTGATTCAAATCATTGGCCGTTGCGCCAGCTGTTTTCTTTCTTTAGATTCGTAAATAGACTTGTAATCCATTTATATTCCTTTACATAATTTTATTAACCTTTTTTTTTTTTTTCTTGCATTAGGCAAAGAGTTGTTAAATATTTAGTTGTTCCAGAGACTGAGAGTGTACTATAGAAGGAACTGTTATTCGGCTTATACCAAGAAATTCATCTTTGTTCTGGGAACAAATCTCATCTTTAAATGAAAACTGAGGTAATGCATTCGAATAAAGGAGCTTTCTACCTACGGTTCTGAAATCCGGCTTCATAAATGAGTAAATGACGGGATTTATGATTGAACCGAAAGCTAGGGTAAATGGAGAAAGAACAGTTATGGCCTCGGGCAGTAGATGTGGCTTGCCAACAGCGTAAACCAAAGTGGTCCAGATGATTGGTAACCAGCTTAAAACAAACATCACGGCAATCACTCCGAACACTTTAGCGACTTTCGCTTCCGAGGATACCCTATTAGCTGTTGATTCGTTGAGAGATCTCCCGTGTACAGAGTTGGTGATTTCTTTCTCTCTTTTGACGATTTTTCGAACTTGACGGAAAATTCGCAAGTAGCAAAGGAAGATCCAAATATAAGGTGCCGCGATGCCCAGTATCAGGATACAAAATTGATATATCTTTAAAGCTAAAGCTGCCACATCGCTGTCAAGCCAGCAGACTGGAAGAACAGCCGAGGTCACAGCTGTAAGCCAACAGAGAGTCACGATTGTCCCAAAGTACTTCGCAATAATCTCTGCATAGTTAAATGGCTTCATGCAAGCCAAGTGTCTGTCAAATGTTACAGCGCTCAAATTGGCCACGCTTCCTACCAAGGCGGTGGTGTATAAGATATTGAGCGCTACAGGCGACACCACTGATAAGGCGTACTGAAGGAACAGAGTCACTCCTACTAAAATGTCCGACACCGCCAATGAAACGATGAATCCATTTGTGTAAGTTCTTAGATTCCTGTTGATACACACGAGAAGGCAGACTGCGCCATTAGCGATTATAACAAGAACTGCCAAGACGCTGATAGGTATCACAATTTTCGCAGTCGTCATTTCGACTGTAGTTGTCCTCTAATGCTAGTAGTGATTGCTTCTCGCACTGTAATTCAAATAGATGCGAATCTTTATTGTCTGAAACGAGGATAAAAACAGCCAAGAATTGCAGCGACGCGTTATCAGATACGAGTACTACGATTTCACCGCAGATTATATAACTGCGACCGACTTACCACGGCTTAGTTCGCTTCTCAGTTTCCTCGCGGCAACTTAGTTTTGTTCGTTTTAAACGATTCCAAGTTGGATTGGTAATCAACCTGTGACGCTGGAGAAGTCCTTGCACGCTCACGCAAGCCATAAACGCGGTAGCCAATAAAAAGCTATCGTGGCGGTTTGTTTAACGTAAGCAGCTTACTTTCAGAAAGCACTATATGGTGGATTAGTCTCATGTCCGTCAGTTAATGCCGTGTTTCGGAAACAAACAACTGAGGATATTGGCCCTTTAATTATCGAGGTGTACTCAAAAATGTAAATTGTGGAAAAATTTGTCATTGCGAAAAGATTCTAGTTTTTGCAATTTTTTAGAGCCTCTGTTTACGAATCTATACAATCGGATTCAGATGAATCACGGCAGTTCAAAAATCACGACGTGCAACTGGTTCCTCGCTAATAAATCTACAATTATGGGACATATGTCTTAAAGTGTTTTCAAAAAGCCAACATGTGTAGCTCACCCTCATTTAATTAAAGCGATCAATTTGTTCTTTTTTTTTTACCTCCCCTAATATCACATTGTTTTATACAATCGAGTGGAGAAGAAAACGTCTCACTGACGACCACTCTTTCCTTGTGAAATCTCATTTTAACCTGCGATGGTGATAAAAGAAAGTGAGCCCTAATTTAAAGAAAAAAATTAGATAAAAGGTAAACGATTGGTTGTCAGAGTGATTTGTTTTTGCTAAGAAATCATGCGAAGCTAAATGTATGTAAAGTAGAACATCGCTCGTCTTGATTGTTTTATTAATATTGCTTGATTGTATAACATGAATTTATGGAGTATCACGAACCATTATTTCGGCTTCCATTGTGGCTTTTCTAGTTAACGTAAGCCGAGGAGAGCTACGTATAAATGGAAAGTTTTATTTCATCTGACGTGCGAGGCATTTATCAGGAAATGACGACTGATCCAGTATTTTTCTTCTCTAATGTTTAGTTTTTCTTTCCGTCGCTTTTTGATAAACCGCAATTTCACTTATTATCTTAATGGTTTTACTTTTATTTACGGGAAACAAACGCCAGCTGGCTGAAAATGTTCAAAATTACTAATTTCAGTGATTCAGATATTAATATTAATAATTGTTTTATGAGAATCTGTTTGCCTTTAGTGAGTTAACTCGAGGTCAACACAACTAGACCAAAATCAACACTGATATATATAAAAAGGAATAATGCAAAACAACGTTTGCCCTTGACGCGTACTAATATATACTTTGAAGTTAACATCAGCTGAAAGATGCCGCTTACCGAATTAATCCGTCATATTGATGGCTCCGTTTGTTAACAGTGGTTTCCAGAAACACATTCACTGATAATGGTGCCGCTGGTAATTGCACGCAACGAATAAAATCGTATCTGACTGCTTGCTTCACAAACGTCGTCATAGTTCAGTAACACTGGCACCTCATATCAGGATTTTATGATCAGGATGAATAAAGATTGGACATTTGCAGGTACCTATTCGAAAATATAAAATCATATCAGAGAATTCACATTTGCTCCGGTTTCTAGGACAATCGCCTTCGACGGAGGTTTGTTGTGTTCAAAATGTTTGATTCTTCATAGTGTTATCTCTCCGAAAAATGTGATAATGTTATTGCATTTGTTTAATTCAGAAGCTCTCTTAAAAAATTCATCTGACTCATAACCAGAATCCTCTAAACACTCTTTCCTGCACGTAATTGATGCAATGACACCTCTTATTTTCTTTCGACCCCAGCCGTCCTCTCTGATCGTTTGGGTTGCCCCTTCATCGGTGCACTGTTTTGCTTACTTTGCATTACTCTAAACGTCACTCGATAAATTCATCAACAGCTGAGAAATGAGAACTTTTCCTAACAGCAGTGCACTGCATTGTTCACGTGCAAATTGGAACGCGCCCATTAACGTTTTCTGTCTTTCGTTTGTATAAGGACACTTAAGTCTACTTTGGAGTAAACAGTGTTGTCTAAAACACAGTGACCCTTGAAACTTCAAATCAGTTTAGATGACAGTGTTTTTTTGACTGAATCGAACGTAATCACTGTTTCGGGGTTTGCTTAGTTCTGTAAACTCAAGTAAGCAAGTCCAACCAAAAACTATTGACAGTGGCGGATCCAGACCTTGAGCTAAGGGGTGGAGGGGTGGGGGGGGGGGGGTTACTTGGCCTGCCGGCTTTTCTTCCCTCGGCGATTTTTTTTCTCTTTTACCAAAATTAGGGGCGAGGGGGGTACCTGGGCCCCTCCCCTAGATCCGCCACTGAGTAATACCAAGAGAGAAAGGGGGTGAGATAATTAAATAATCCCCTATATAAGCCTTGGTCCTAAGCTAATGCATCTCAAGTTATCTTTACATCACATCTGGCCTCAGAAATCCCAGATAGCAGATCCTGTCACGCGAATTTTACTTACTGGCACGTGGGCAGCTCAGTGGCTACAGCTCCGCGAGAACATCGACGCAAAGCGCATGGTAGCGTTATCTGCGGGAGAACTGGTGATTAACATATCTAAAAATTTCTTGACAGGTGTTACCTTGGGAATAAGCCCTATATTGGCCTATAGGGGATTATCTCTATTATTCTCTCTTGGTAACACGCTCAAACAAATACGTTTCCGCGGGAGGTCAGGTGTAGACAAAAAATAGAGCTCTTCCCTGGTCTAAACATCACAGCAACAGAACATGTGGAACACGAGAGACATTTAGCCACCTCCAGTGCAGTAACTGACTAAACGATATTTAGTTCAATATGCCCATAGAACTCATTCATGTTGCCGACTGTACTATTCCATGACAGTCTTCTGTGTTCTTTTTTCACTTTTGTAAAATCATGGATGCAATTGACGAGACGATCTCCCGGCACCACAGATAGAGTCGAGTTTTCCTTCACTACGTCCAGAATGAGGATTCAGGATAATCAAAGCTTTTCGCAAATTAAGGTGGCTTACTACGGCTTTGAGGGAGTGAAAGAGCCTAACTTTATACTAAGATATTTCAACACGTTTTTTCCTTTCTCTAATTACTGCTTGCTTAACCCTCTAACCATCATCTGCGACACTTGAACAATACAAAAGGTATGTCATATTTATTAATAATTATTTATTAATAGCCAAAAAATAGTTCTAGTGACGTTTTTCTCAAACTAAACCCTTCCGACCTTACCTCAAAATTTTAGGAATTAGAAAAACTAAAATACAAATCTGGAGGACAACCTTTTAGCTATTTTTGTAAAAGGCAAATTTTCACATTTTTTTTTAAGTCCGCGCCCCATCCCCCTTATTAATTAAAATGAAACTCAAATAACTCTCCCTCTTAAATTATGAGGCTATATATATATTTTTCTTTTTTAAGGCTTTATTGGGTTTCAATTATCTTACACATAATTACGTAAAACATAATTATGGAAAAAAAAGAACACTATCCTAAGGAAAAAAAGAATAACAAACGAAAGAAAAGGTATAATACCCAAAGGGGCAAGCACGAACGAGACCGAAGGACCCATGCAAGGTGCCGCCCAAGTGGAAAATTTTGTTCAAAAAGCTAAAAATTGCACAGTTGTGTCAGCATATATGAATATCAAAAGGAAAAATTTAGTGTGCGCTATTAACGATGGCAGGCGCGCGATCTTACAAGTGACCAAGTGCATGAACGTTCCACGTCAAATGTTGTTCGCAAAAGGCTTGTCGGAGTTTGTTTCAAGTTTTATTACCGTTCTGAGTTTCATTTTCGACAAGAAACTTTTGCTATAAATAGAGAAATCCCTCTTCTACATTTGCTAGCGTTTTTGAGTCGATTGAGCTAAGCATTAGCCTACTTATCAAAGTAACGGAGCCGTTATTTTTGTGGCTTGAGCGGATAAGACTTGATCAAATCATTTGGTTTTAACAGTAAAAAAATTCCTACGCCCACAACAACGTTTCAGAGTTTGTTTTAAAAAGTTTTTAAAAACATCGATACTGGAAAGGATACTTTTAGGGTTTCCGGGATACGGGATTTTAACGGGATGCGGGAAATTTGAAGGAAAAATTAATGGGATATGGGATATTTAGTTCGGATGAAACGGGATATCGAGTGGGAAAATCGTTAATTTTTGCAATTGGATTTAACGGAGTAAAGGATATCTAGGCCAAATAGTAACGGTATGTGGGATTCTCGGACCCCCAAATGCAGCCTCCATAGGCCAGGTTCGATAGTTATATCAATATTCTAACATGGCTCCGAGGCTTTCGAGTCAAAATTGCAAATTTTTTAATTTTCTTTTGTCTCACAATTCCCAAACGAGACTGTGATACATAGGTTAGAATATTGATACAACGAACGGGGCCTATTGTTGAACGTCAACCTCAGGACACCGTAAGACGTTTCAGTATTCAAATTCACACATTAATTGCCTGAAAGTGGTCAGTAATTGGACATACGTAAAGATGGTTACTTTGGTACTCTGTGGTCTACCGGCAAGAATTAAATGAAATACAAAAGATTCTGATTTTCTTTCAAATACAGTGAATTGTGGCTAATTGCCTCAGGAAATTTAAATAAAATTAGGTCTGTTCTAGCTTTAAAACTATGTTTCTGTTCGCCCTTTTTTGCCTTTACCTTGTACAAAACACAATACTTTTCGCCTGTTACAAATTATTCTCTCTTGGTTTTGGCCTGTCGTGTCAATTTATGTGACATTAGCTTAACCGTTTACCTTTTCCAGGACTTTGAAGCAAAACAAAAATAACTTAAACAGCATCCGAAAACGTATAATAGACTTTTCCCCATTTTTCTCTGATATAATTTCCTGCAAATGGGAAACATAAAACAGTGCTCGGCTTTTCACCTGCCACTTGAGTATCATCAATGCTTAGTCACCGTACATTGAGTCTCCCATCACACTGAAAACAACCGATTTCTATGATATTTAATTAAACTATCTATTATAAACCTAAATATCCCTTTTATTGTACTTTGATATTGTATTAAGCGAAAGAAAGATATTGTGGTTGCTGTTGTTAAAATCACGAAGTTGTTACTTTGAACTTGAACGTAAATGTACTGCAACAACAATAGTGTTAAAAACGTTGTGTATTTACTTTTCCAGCGTTAAAAATGTTTTTCATTGACCCTTAGGCTCTCGACTTCTATTTTAGAGTCATAAATTTGCCGAGAGGTCATCAAAGTTTCTTAAGCAAGCCAAGTCAGTCTTGATTCTACAGATGATGAAGCGGCTTGCTTCTCTCTTGCTTTGCCAAGCCATTTTCCAGCTTGCAATAGCAGCGAGTCTTCACGATCTGGTAAGTATACAGCATATGATCGTTGTACAATTCGTTGTACATTGTTATTATTACTCAAGTTATTTATCCAGTAAAAGGTGGTGGAATGCTATAGTGTAGTCCACTGCCAAGCCTTGAGACCGCGACTCCACTTCTGACCTCATATCTACGGTGATTTCTCTTTTTTGATTACCAACAGAGGCAAAAATGGATCCAAGCATCCCAAGGTACCAATGCTACTGCATTCCTGTCTCTCGATGACTCGTTGCTGCTTCCGTTAAAGCATGAAAAATATGCCAAAATGCGCCTCCATGACATTCAAGCTGTAACATCCAAAGGCATAATCTGATTTTTGACGATGATCATGAGGACCCATGAGCCGTGATTTGTTAGAGCGATCTCTGACACCGTATTCTTGAGACTGTCCAGTAACCAGTTGACTATCTGAAGGAAAATTATCTTTAGAATTGAGCAAAAAACAGTTTCGAATTATTTATTTGAACAGCGAGGCTAGATTTGTTGTAGTGGGGACGGAAAAATCGTTTGCTGTCTTACCATATAATGATCGATTCGTGTGCCTTAATGACTTTTTGTCTTGTGAAATTTATTGAATTTAAATTAATTTTTTGCAGAAACCAGAGATACAAACACAACAATTTCGGGAAGAGGTATTGTGGACTTTGATGTTATGATCTTGTGTGGAACTGGAGAAAGTGCGATTCATTACAATGGCTACGGCTGTTACTGCGGTTTGGGTGGTCAAGGAACCCCTGTGGATGACACAGATAGGTAAACAACAACAACAAAAAAAACCGACATGAACATAACACTGACGAGGGAAGAACTTGCACGAATGGGGTAACAGAAGCAAACTCAGACAGTTTAATATGCAACGTATCTATGATATGTTCTCAAAGCAAATGAATTATCAGGAGCTTATAAAATCGAGATGAGAGGCGCGGTGTCCTCATGGTTAGTACGCTCGGGGACATTGTGCTGTTTTCCTGGGCAAAGCACTTTACTCTTACAGTGCCTCTCTCCACCCAAGTATATGAATGGGTGCAAACAAATCTAATGATGGGGTTAACCCTGCGATGGACCAGCATTCTATCCAGTGGGGAGTAGAAATACTCCATGTCACTTCCTGCTACAGAAAACGGGATAATTAATCTTCGGCCTGATGGGCCATTTGGCTCGTATGCAGACTTTTTTATATACATAAAATCGAAATGGTGAGACCTTTTCAATTTTCGCATACTTTTAGATTTCTTATATGTTTTGCTTCCTAACAGAAGTTCTAACAATTTTGATATTCAGGTGCCGCAAAATACACGACAGATGCTATGACGGGATAAAGAAGTCAGGCACTTGTTTCTCTCCGAAACGGACATTGTCGACATGCCTTGTGTGTGTGCGACTCAGCCGCTGTGCAGTGTTTTATAAAGAGCAAGAACACTTTCAATAATTCTTACAAGAGCTATGACAAAAAGAACGAATGTCAGCTGTAATTTGCCTTCAGTACTGAAGCATTAAACACGTTAACAGTCGAAAATGTCTGTGTCTTATACTTTGTTACCGATAATAAACAATTTTGTTGAATTCTTGCTAAGGGCCTGCTTACATGGTGAATTTCAACCCGGGCTGAAATTTTAGCTCGGCTAAGGGGGCTGAAATTTTGTTGCGATTACATGAAATATTTTCCTCGGCGCCAAATATGAAATTGCGCGCGAAGAGTCTCAGGAGAATCAAAATGGCGCCGAGAACAGGTATCGTGAAAATAGGCGCATTGCTTCTCTCGCAGTTTGGCCTTTTGTTAGCGTTCAATTTTCAACTTTTTGGGATGGTAACAGCCAACAAGATGATGGAACTGAAACGAAACCTGTCTTTGGCTACATATCTTTCAGCCAGAAAGATGTACTTGCATAGAAAGAGAAGATATAAATGCGAGCCATGGCTTCCCTGACAGCCTCGTAATGTTTAACCTTGTCTGCATTGAAGTCGATGTTCTTATATTCCATCTGAGCTTTGAAATTAGCTAGACAACGAATAAGATTCTCTATTGTATCTCCTTTATTCCACTAAAATAGCTTCTCCTTCGTAGCGGCAGCCATCTTGTTTACTAGAAAACAAAATCACTGGGCATGTCCAACCTCGCTGAAATTACGTTCCGATTTTTCAGCCAAAAAAAAAAAAAAAAATTCAGCCCGGGCTGAATCCTCTCCACCTAATCGCCAATTTGATTTTAAGCGGATTTGTTTCAGAAGTCAGGTTGAAATCTGCCATGTAATGAGGCATTAAGGGCGAATGCCAAGACTAGGCGCATGCTCAAACTTTCGCGTGAGATTAAAGTGACTTATTCCTCGACCCCAAAGTGAATCTCTTTTGAGCGTGTCTGATGGCGCGGCTAGCTCTGGAGAACCCGGCAAAATAGTCTGTTTTGATTAGTTTCCTTTGAAAAAAATGAAAGCTCTTCATTATCCATGCAGTTCCTTTTTGAAAAAAAAGAAAAAAGAAAAAAAATCGCTCAAACAACGGACTGCATTTAGGACGAACTCAGCTTTTTTATTCCACATGCATGATGATCATAGGTATAAACGTCTGTATACGAGCAGAGTGGCCCATCAGACCGGCTCTTATCTCCGGTGTCAGTACCATGAAGCGACCAGAAGTATTTCTACTCCCTCCTGGATGGGATACTAGTCCATCGCAGGGGTTACACCCGTCATTAAATTCGCCGGTACCAATTTATACACCTGGGCGGAGAGAGGCACTATGAGAGTTAAGTCTCTTGCCCAAGAACACAACACAATGTCCCCGGCCAGGGCTCAAACTGGACCACTCGATCAGGAGACGAGCGCACTAACCATGACACCACCGCGCCTCCCACCAAGATGATCATGGCAATGCCAAAGTTTAGAATTTCGCGTGAACATACGGAGGCTCGAGAAAATGTCGACGAATTTTCAAACGGTTTTTAGAATTAATTAAATTTGTAAACATCAATTCATAGTGTAGAAAAAAGTTGAACTTTATATGTTAGTCCCAAAAGGAGTCCATTGTCTGAACCATTGTCCTCTTTGAACAAGGAAAGAAATACATGGATAAAAAACTACGGGTTGAAGGGAAATTTTAATTGCTAACAACATTTTGAGCTACAATTTAGGTCTTTACAGGCTTTTGATGAAATAAAAAGATGTATCCTATATGGTGTAACTACAGCACCACTAATTTTGTTTTGGGCAAAGCATGCGCTGTGTGATCAACATAGGCAGAGTTTGGCTTCGTTCGCTCAGAGTTCCCCA
>Ga0126339_10003242_pt1 | contig 11807 bp, 7 predicted proteins | sample OrbTmetagenome_2_FD_92532 | JGI IMG/M metagenome (GOLD analysis project Ga0126339, IMG submission 92532) | Coral microbial communities from Petempiche,Puerto Morelos, Mexico - Orbicella T R C metagenome | ecosystem: Host-associated > Invertebrates > Cnidaria > Coral | place: Petempiche,Puerto...
ATTCAAGGTACACAAACCTCTATTAAGCTGCCAACCCCTATTAAGCGGCCACCTCCCATTTCCCCGAGGATAGCCCACTGTCCATATTTATGGACAGGGACTCTTAAAGAGTTTGCAAATTGCAGTTTTTAAGTGAGGCGACTGACCCGTTTTAAGCTTTTCGTTTCGTATTCTATCGGGGCCGAGGGCCTTCTCAGACTTAAGTAGTTTTAGAGTGGTTTCAATTTCATGTAAAGAAAAAGGTTTGTCCGAAAAGTTGTGAGTGTCTTTCTGTTGGTCTAGGGCTAATTCGTTTTTTATAACAGATATATGGAATGAAGACAAGGAAGAGGGTTTTGGCTTCCAGTGTAAGTTCTTGAAATGATCGTAAAGTTTATCGATGGGTTCTTCAAGCTCATTGGAGTTATAACTCTGACCATCTCCGTTTATTGATTTCAGGTAACTCCAAAATTTTTTATTTCTTTTGTGTTTTACTAGGTTATCGATATCTGAGTTAAGTAGTTTAGTTTTCTTAAATTTGTTGAGCTTTTTCAAATTTTTACGGGCTTTATGGTATTCTTGTCTTAGGTTTTCATCGTAAGGGTTTTTATGCTTTTTGTTAGATAGTTCAGTTAGAGTCCTTCTCAAAACGAAACATTCTCTATCAAACCATATTTTAGAATGTTTTTTGTGAGTCTTTTTCGGGCAGTTCAGTGGTTTGAGCGAACAGAGAGATATTTGATTTCGTAATTCGGTAAATTGTTCAGTTGTAAGATCAATTCCCTTACTGGTAGAGTCAAAAAAAAATTAAAAAATTGAGCAGCTACTTCCTTCAAACTTGGTTAATACAATTTTCTACCTAGCATTTTAACGTTGCGATTCCCAAATTGTGTAAAATTCAATTTTGGAAAAAGTTATTTGCCGTCGGATTCCCATACAAACATTGTAATTTCTGGCCGCTTTGCCTACTCAACAAGATGGCGTCGAAAACCGTGATAAGGAGTGTTCGTATACAACGAGATAAGGACAGATAAGGCCAAACACACAGAACGTTTGATTCTAATGAAATATATATCATTTTGAACAGCAATAAACAATCATGGCTCAGCTTAGCTCATACGAAGCTTTCTTGAGTGCAGCCATTTGGCCGGGTAGTAGTACTAATGTGACTATCGCTCGCGGTATATGCATAAATCGTTCAACTGTTCTGTACAAATAACAAAAATCTTGGAACGAACTTTAATAATTGAACACTTTATCTTCGAACGAGGCTGCTCAAACAGTGAAAAAAATGTTAAAATGGGAAGGAAACAACAGGCTTATTCTCACGCAGTTAAGAGTACGTGAACCAAGACAGTTACTTTCCCGTAGAAGAAAGCAAAGCTACGCCGTTATAATCCTCACTCATGCCGCCTTGCTACATCCTAGCCGTGCGATATCTCTAAATGCTAAACAACACTAGTAACAACAAATGTTAATGGAAGCAACCAGCCGCCCTCTCACAGGAACAACTTTTTAGGGTTTAGGTTTACCGAGAATGGATCTCGGAGATGCATCAATTTATCAGTCAATTAAAAAGTGCCCTATGAAGTAAAACAGCGAAGTAAAACTCTTCCAAGCAAGTTCAGTGAAGAAATTCATAACCGGCATACATTTAATTTGTCTACTTTATTGAACATAAGAGCATTATGTGATTGAAACAGCTCATTTAGAACTGAAACGTTCTTGACTTGGCAAGAGCCTCAATCAGTCAAAAGGCACCAAAGGAGCGGTTTTCGTCATTCCAGTCTTGATTGCAGTTACTTCCAGGGTTGGTCCTTGGTATGGCAAACTCTGATACACGAGCATGTGGACACAAGAAGTACTAGTACTGCCAACACAAACCTAGGAATAACATGATCCAGAATTGAGAAAAGGAAGGAGCAAGTGATTTCTATAACAGATATTAAAAAAATATATTCAATCTATATTTCTACATCACAAGTTCCTCGACGGAGCTCATGCAGTCACAGTATTTTGAGTCATTTTGGCCACGTACAATATTACCTTTAAATTGAAGGAAACCTGAAGCTGCTAGGTTACTAAGACAGAAAAACACCAAAGAGATAATCATAGACCATAGAAGAACAAGGATGGATAGACGATTAAAACGGATTACAAACGAAGACCTTGAAAAATTTAGGTCGAACGTTTCAAGATGCGCATTCCGTGAAGCAGCTTCTTTAAAGCTGCCTAAAAATGATAATGGCACAATCACGTGGTTGTGGGGAAAAGCGGTCAGTAATGAGACTAATGACGCTCAAGTTTATGAACTGTGAATTGAAGTCGCTATGAGAGGAGAGCAATACTCTTGCAAGTCCTTTGGCTGTCAGCCCCTTGACTGGTGATTTTTTTCTTTGAAACACCTGGCTTTTATCCTGCCTGTCTTTGCCCGGCTGTGCAATATTGCCCGCACCGCAAATAGCTGGGAAAACCGCATGGGAGTAGTTTCAACCGAGGACAGATGACAAGATGATTGAACTAACGTTTACGAAAGTTGGAACATTTTTAACAGGGTGCATGTGGAGTACCATGCAAGCAACAATGTCAGTGCCACTCCAGCTTTTATTCTCAGTGTCAGTCTTTTCGAAAGAGTTTTGATTGTCATTGTGAAACATAAATTAGCAAACCTTAATTAAGTAATTCATTCCCGCTACAACTTGTTGTCTGTCACTTATGGCTTGGAACTGATCGAAAGTTTGCTCAGCTTTTTCCTCTGCTTGGTTCTTCACCTGTGGGAAAAAGAGAAGTCGTCAGTCGTTATCATAAAATTTCTGTTTTATTGCTGATACAGTACTGACCAATTGAACATATAACTAACCACGAACTTAACTAGTTTCAAAATTTGACACCGAGCAGTATAAGAAACCAATGGAGTGGGAACTGAACCGGGCCGGGGGGGGGGGATACTGCCATATATGGACTGTATAGGTATGTGCTGCTGTGAAGGGTATGGTTTTCAAGCAGTTTACTCTAGGATAGGGTATATAAATCAGAGCGTTTGGGTCTAAAATAGGGTATCATTTTTCACGAAATTGACCAGTTTGTTGAAGATTCTATCTAAACTAAGGAAACCAGGAATTGCCACTCAAAAATATAAAAAAGTGAAATCGGCAAGTTTAAATTTTTGTAACTCAGCTTCAACATCGCCGATAGATGACTATCATAAAACACTACTGGATATTATTAACTGTCAAAAATCGGGATTCAGACTGAAATCGGTGGTTTTAATACTGGTTACTCTAGTATAGGGTGGCAAAATTCAGCCGAACTAGCTCTAGTATAGGCAAAGGGTTCCAAGGTCCTAGCGGCACATCCCCACCCAGAAATTCCTAAAGTAACCCCCCCGGGGCCCGGGGGGAACTGAGCATTCATATAAATGCGGAAATTATGACTGCTCGGCCTACTTTGTTACTGGAGACAGATTCCTGTTACTTTGTACCTACAGAGTAAACTTCAACTTTAAAACTGAGTTGCATTGTGTGATTGAAGGGTTATGTCACTAAGAGCTTTATCAGACAGCAATCTGCTTGGAGGTTTGAAAAGAAGGGCTTTGCCACAAACATCAACTGTCTAGCAGCAAATGCTTATGGAGCGTAGAAGTCGGACAACGCGCGCACAATGCTAAAGAAATAATGTTAACGAAAGCTGACGATACCTTGTCGCAGATTTGCTGCACTTCTTCAGTGGCCTCTTTCACCTCGCTAAATCCACCGTCCTTCCGTGATGCCTCCATTATGAGATAAACCTATCTTCGTAGTTACTTGCAGAAAGTGCCGTTTAACAGCAGGATTAAATATGAAAATAAACGTATGCCTCTTTGTGACGCGAAGGCGTAATAACAGCTGATTGGTTAGAGAATCAAAGTAATTGATTTCTCAGAAAATGATTTTGCACACAGGAAGTAGGAAACTTTACGAGAACACATTATCATTAGAATAGACAATCTATTCTAGGTTTATTTTGCTTTGGCTTATAGCCAACGGTCATGAAATTAACTGACAGCAATTATTTTTCCTTTGTCAAGGACTTTATTTAATTGATATCCGACCACCGGTTTAGTTACCTCGAGAATTAATTTTTGCCTGGTTTCTGGTTAAAACGAAAACAGAACACTTAGAACGTAGACAGCCGGCGCCTGGAAACAAAACAGACTTTTCAGCTGGGTACATGATCGATTTAGCGATCTTTTAAAGTGCTGTCGTAAAGATTTCAAACACTTGAAAGTGATCAAAGGTTAACAGACAGGCACTAATGGAGTGCTGATATCAAATTGAATGAGTCTGTGAAATAGCCCGTGAAATGTGAACCAGGATTACATTAACGCTACGCTGGATTCTGCATGCCATGTTTTGTTTTCACATGTTTTGTACCAAAAAGTTTATTTACGCAGCAGGTTCAGAGATGCATGTGTAGAAATCTTAACTACACATTTAAAATGCTGTTCAGTTCTTGCTCTGGCAGTTATGTACAATTAAATATTTCCTGAACGTGGGAGTGACAAAAAAGGAAGCCTAATAAACGGGAATATTTCATTAACAGATATCCCTTGCAGGTACGATATTAGACTGTCTGTTCCGGAGTGTGGTTTTGTTCAACACAGGAAGTCATTCCTTGATATCAATGTGTAAGACAAATATAGGTTAGATGATTCTTATACAATCACGATGTCAATCCAGTTTCGTTTTGCGTTGCTTTTTGATCAAGCAGTCATGCAAAAGTGTATCCCAGAATGAACTTAGAACAGGTATTCTTTTTCCGTTCTGAGGTCTCTTGATCAATAACTGGTAATTTATTCACTAATTCTGTTTAAGACTTGGCACACAGTGATGCAGTTTAACGCAAGAATAAACGTTTTCCTGATAGAGAACCGGCGTCAAGAAACAAAATATACCTTTTAACTGCTTTGTGCTGAAAAACGTATGCTGCGTTGGGTGAACGAGATCACAAACATGACGAACATCTTATACCCCATTCACACCAATTAAACTAGTTTAACTAAATTACGTTTAGGTTTTTCCAATTTGTCAATTACGCTTTGCAGTCATTTCGAGAAGACAAAATTTCAGGTTTATCGATAGCAGAGTTATGACACTAGACAAAGGATTGTCTAGTATTAGGATTGGTTAACTCTATGTGCATTTACAAGTGAATATATGTAATATCATATATTTGAACTGCGGAGAAAGACATGAAGACATAATTGATCATCGCAGTTATGCACACAGTTATACACACACCGCTTTAAGTCCTTTAAAAGTTGTGCGTATAACTGCGATGACCAATCATGTCTTCATATCTACGTGCATTTATTGGTAAGTAAATAACTAATATCTATTTTCAGAATAGCTTTACAAATATTATATGCATGTGCATTAAAAAACGATGCATGTGAATGAGGCACTCAAAGCGAACACTGTTGCTTTGACCTCGATATTATGCTAAGCAGACCAATTCTTCTTAAACATGTCACTTAACGTGTACCATACTACTAAATAAGATAATCGCATGTTTATTTTGCCAAACATGGGGTTTTTATAATTCCTTTTCTTTATTAATTGTTGTGACTATTATTGGCAGTTGAAGAGGAACAAATTTACGCAAATGGATCAGATAATTAATTGAATTAAAATCATGTGCTTTGTCAAGGAAGTTAAGGAAGTTTAAGGTTTCGTGCAGACTGCATGCTATCTTTCTGACATAAAAGGAAGAATTTGGTCACAGGAAACCAATAATGTATTACTGATCTCCTCTCCCTTAACATTTTCTACTGGATTATCATCTCATCTGGCTCAAGTCCTAGGGAAGAAACCAAACAAAACAGGACATCATAGCAACGCAGGAACTTAAAACCTACGTTATAATCTCATGCATCGCTTCCAAAGCAGATGCACAGGACAATTTATTTGACCATGAAAACCCAAAATACGCTTAATAATATATCTTGACCACTCCCCCAATGGGGCTTTTCAGGGCCAATGAAACTAAATGTTGAAACAGATAATGCAAGTGAACATAACATGGTTAAAAATCCCAACTGGCAGGAGGCAGACCAGTTGACTATGTACAAGCATGACAGAGGAGTTGAACTAGGGTCTACCGAGAAACTACTCCAGCTTAGTGGTCAGAGTGGGACTTGAACCTGCGACCTCCAGATTTAAATTCCGGCACCCTAACCACTCGGCCACGCTGCCTCCTGCTGCTTGATCTATTCCTCTTCATTCTTCTGGTATGTGTCCTGAGAACTTACGCTTCATCCTGTGAACTAAAACTTAGTTTCAAAGTAACTTATGGATACAACTGATTCACAGCAAAACTGGACCTTTTTTTATGACTGAGTGAGTTGCAGCAGTCCTCTTAATTTTCTATGTCAGACTAAGTCAATGCGTTAAGAATAACTTCAAAAAGGCAAAAAGGTATTCAAGTACAAAATTTTCTAAACAATCAACCCTTAACTTGTTTCAAGTTAAAACCATACATATTAAAAACTGATAAGCTGCGCTAAAAAGTCGTTGAACAGTGTAACGGCATGAAAATACAGTTTATCTTTAAGCCACTGCAGTGAAAGTAACTAGTCATTTTCATCAAAACTGCAGTTGTTGATGATTTAATTTGTTGAACTTTAAAAGGCTCAAAACACCTAAGGGTTAGAAAGTGCCCCTTGAAGAGTCTATGGAGTCGCTTCTTGCTGAAGGCACCTTGAAATCAGAGCGCATCTGAAGCAAGCCAAGAACACATGCATATTTGTACACTTTCAGAAAAGAGCTGACATTAATAATTTGTCAACATTAACCACGATTCAACTGAAAAACAAAACAGCTCGCGTTCACAGAGAAAGCACTAAGAGCCACCTTTGTTGAAGATAACACTCTGTCGCAAATGAACAGTAACCTGGTAGGTACAAAAGTAAAATTATGATTTGCAACAAAACCACAGGTCAGAAATTATAAAACGATTTCTAAAGCTTTCACTGTCATTACAAGAGTTTGGTCAGCAGAAATGAATGAATGTTTTTTGGGGGAGATCGCCACCCCCATTTGGAATTCAAAACGAGTTCAGTTACAAACAAATGGACATTCCAGTGCCAAGAATGAACCTTATTTTTTACAGGATTATTACAGTTGCTACCTTAAATGCTGGGACGCCAGACCAGACACGAGCGGTGTACAGGCTTGATATTCTGAATGGGTTTTCTCGCGCAAGAGGAAAGCTCTGTCAGTCTGAAAGTTGATTACCACTGGACGAAAGAGGATTGCTGCTGGACTTGGCAAGCTGAAAATAAACTGAAAGAGAGTAAGGACAACTAAGGGACTCGCTGGACAAAAGGCACACATGACAAAACTTGCGGCTGTAGAATCTTAATTTTTCTGCAGTTTGACTTCATGTAACATGCAATCTCTTCAGTTGCCTTATGAGAAACATAGCTCCAGATATATATTTGTTATCAACAAATTTCGCAACATCCTTCCTCGAAACCTCAAAACACCAAAGGAGACCTGATACATGACGTATGTAACCTGTTGGCAAAGGCGGAAGAAAACAAATCACCCATGCTTCACTTCTAGAGGGGAGAATATCTTGGTTAATGTGATGAGCTAATTTGTTGCATTTAAACCTTTAGATAATAGAACACTGATGCAGATGTTTCCCAAATAAAACCACTGTGCATGGCATATTAGATCATATTTTGGGAAAGTTTGGAGTGTCAACTGCATTCCATTTTTACAGAGCTATTCAACTGCATTGGTTGAAAACATTCTCTGGTGCAGTTTAACTGCAACAGTCTGTTGATGTTTTTGTTTTTTTGCCCTCCCCTACGGGGATATTTCTTCATACAACTATATTGACCCTATGGCTCTCGCCCTGCGGCCTCGGGCCATACTCAAGGTGTCGGGCACAGTTTTTCAAGATACGGACCTACCGGCCGACAAATGATCATATGTAAGTATTTACTATACGTTGAATAATAAAATGAAGCTCGCTTGCGGTTTTTTTTTTCATTCAGTGAAACGCTCTGATCAGCAGAAAGGAGTTTGAAAAATGTTGAAAAAACAGGCCAAATGGTTATAACGAAAATCCACAGCATTTTATACGTGATATCAAAACAATAGCCTATGACCTCACTTCCATTAGTGTATTTCCTCTTCCAAGTTAAGAGATTCCCTTTCAAAAATACGGATTACCGTACTTACGTAACTCAAAAATCCGATCGAGTCCCCTTCCCCGTCGTTGCTGTCGAAACGCGCAACTTGTGGTCTCCTTTAACAAACAGGATTGGCTCCTGAAGCGAGTTGAATTACTGCAACATTTAACCCTTTTGCCGTCAATCTCCTGTTAGCGTTTATCCAAAAAAGCTGCGAACTTGGTAAGATGTTCATACAAGGAAGCGTTTTCTAGGCCTGGTTTGAGGGGTTGCCATTTCTACAGAAATAGACATGTTTATTTCTTTGTCTTGCTCTTTTATTACAAGCCACCGCTCAGTGTTCAGTGTGACTAGGGTTTGTCAAAAAGTGGTCTTGTTTCTTATTCATAAGACCATTTTGAGGTTTCAGTGACGCAGGTGAGCTTGATGCTAAAGGAACCTTTAACACGCCTAGGGAACTCAGAATAATGTAAACATTTTCTTTCAACTCTTATCTGCGGGCCGAACCGGGTTATTACCCAAACCAGCAGGATCATCTAAAGAGCCCCTTAAAGTGGCAGAAAGCTTTGAATAATACACGCAGCTGATTCCAGCTTGTTGTAATGGATAGTTCTTTGTTTTGTTTTACGGTAAATTGCTGGTTATGGTTATCTTTACATCGCGAACCAAATAATCGGCATAATTCATGCTTTATCTTTTGCTAGAATACTAACCAATCGTAATCTACACCAGATAAAAAGCAACAACTTCAGAGCTTCGCCCCCGAATCGCGTCTAAGAGTTCTTCCCATAAGCAGTATAAGTACATTGATGGCCTGCTTAAGTGATTTGTTACTTAGAAAGATAGACCTACCAACAAAGATGATTTAAGAAAGTGTTAAATAGAAGCTATAGCGTTTTTGATGAGTCATTGATTTGCACAAAAACTTTGAAAAAGACATACGTTTACAACACGAGAAGTGTAACTTTAGACACGACTCTACGCCACTTAGCATTTTGAACCTTATGGTGAATTCAAAACACTTTTATTCATATAAGTACTCCTCCCACATTGACTTTCCCAGTGAAGTTAGAAAAACATTTTATAGAGACGTTCCGTAATGACAGCCTGTCCTTCAAGGTCTCATTTTTACGCCCAAAATGGATAAAAAGGACTCTTTCATTTATGAATTAGCATATAGAAATTCAGTTTGGGACACAAAATCCGAATCGCCAAAAATCTTGATTAATATTGCGCAGCAGGTGAAGGCGTCAGGCGCCGGCCCACAAATTGTAAATTACAGTTCTTGCATTTCACCACTTTAGTCCATTGATAGTGTGTTAAGTGTTCTTCTATTTAGAAACATAGACCTGTCATGTTTTAAAATAGGTATCTTTTTGAACCACGACGTTTTAATGTTTTAGAACCAAAAATAACAACTCTGCACTTTGAACATAATGATGTCCTAAAGCGTCTTTATTTTCTGTTTACGCACTTGTTTAATTATCGTGACAAGCCGTCATGACGGTATCATTTTCACTGCTCAAATAAAATAAAAAGGTTGAATTCAAGGATTTTCAAAAGAAATTCAGTTTTGGACAGAAAATAGATCGGTAAAACGGGAGATCGAGCTGAATTCGTCAAGGATGAAGAGCACACACGTGTTGATAGCCCTTGGCGCGTTTTTTCTTTTGACAATGCTGTTTGCTGAAAGTGAAGGCATTGGAAATTTGATTCCATCAGGAAAAAGACAGTTGCATGAAAAGGTTTGTATTCACGAAGCAGCAGTATTTCATATTAGTTAATCGAGTTGATTTTACCCAACATCTTTTGAGAACACGAGAAAGAGCCTGGATAATCAGGCGTACAAGAGCGCTGGTGCCAAATCTCAAGTGTGCCAAAGCAACGAAGCCAAGGTGTTTAGAAAACCTAACATTATCAGCGACTAACTTGTAAATGTCTGGGCAATATAGAGACTAAGAAAAAAAGAACCTGTGCCCGCAAATTTCTTTATACCAAAAGATCGGTCTACCATACAAACATTAATATTTTAAATGCTTTTTCATTTAATGCGATTCGAAAAAACACTTCGAACGTTCGTAAGTTACCAGTGGGTCTGACTTCAAAGTGATGATGGCTCTATTAATTTTAACAAAACGTGTTCTAGCCAATATATCGTTTCCAAAATGGCCAACAGCTATAGATCTTCGAAATGAGATCACCTCATAAATGTAAGACGTGATTTGTCCATCAGATTATAAATATCAGAAGCTAGTAACATAACAGAGAAATTTACATTTGGAAATATATCAAACGCCATATTGCTAATAGAAAATTGTGAAATGGAATAATATTTATGTTCCGTTAGACGAAGAGTTTCGAACGCACATAGAATCACTCGGCTTATTTAATTTAACTTTTTTTTCTCACGTGCGTTATACGTATCTTCGAACAATTCTTGGCAACCCTCTGCAAAACACAAAAGACAACACTTTGAGGATCGTTAACCACGGCGGTCGATATTTCGTATTTGAGTGCTGTCTTCACTTGTGTAGCTAAGCTAGGTTTTAGACCTACAGATAGACAGAGAGACACTGAACACCTCTAAGCAATTGCGACACTCTGAAAAAATATTATCAATGCAATTTTTCGTCTGGTGTTACCCTGCCGTCGCTCATCTTTCTGCTATCGATCTTTCGTTCAATCTTACATTTCCACTGAAAAACACCGAAGAAAGGCTTGTAACAAAACGAAGTCAACTCTAATCTCGCTTTTGCTCGAGAGACAGGGATCCCAACCACACCACTGACCTTAACACTAATCCAAACTTTACAAGGTGCATTAGTTATAACAAATTCCGGACGATTATAATTTTGGGCAAAAAAAGTGTCCGAAAATAAGACCGTCCAAAATTTTACAGCGTCCGAAATTTTAAGAAATTTTGATTGAGGAAAGTAACGGCTTTGTAGAATTGGTGCCATTTTCTCGTCGGTGTTTCTGTAAAAACTTGAGGGAGCAGTTAAACCATCATTTTCACAGCTGTTGTTTTAGTCTAATTCGTGTTCGTTACAAAGTGTCGGAAAGTTTTGTCCGAAATTTGTCATAATTAGGTAGAAATTGTCTGAGTATTAAAGTTCCGAAATAAAACTACCGAAATTTTAACGTCCGAATTTTTTGCAAGTAATGTATAGGCATTCATTTTTTTGTTTACCAAAACCCGAAACTTTAATTCAATTCAATTTAGGCCCGGTCCAAACGCCGTTCCACTCATGTGCCCAACCAAACTTGATTAAGTTCGACTTTAGAGCGACTTTGGAGCGACGGCTGGTTCAGACGGCGTACTTGCGTCGAACTTAATTCGAGAAGCCGATAGTAACAATTTTCGACGAGACAATGTACGTTCCGAATTCAAGAACTCCGTCCAAATAGAAAAGCTATGGCTAACATTTCGCTCTTATAGCAATATTTAGGGAAGCAAATTCAAACTCAAGGTTCAGTACTTGTGTTTAGACAGGTTTTCTCCCGGTTAATTCGACTTGCTAAAGGGGAATCTCGTAAGCTGGGCTATTATCACGAAGAAAAAGCAAAAATGAATTTGCTTATACAGTCCCGCGACTGCTCACGCCACTTAATTTTGACCCAATCACGAGTCCCGTTATATGAAAAG
>Ga0126339_10003243_pt1 | contig 11806 bp, 4 predicted proteins | sample OrbTmetagenome_2_FD_92532 | JGI IMG/M metagenome (GOLD analysis project Ga0126339, IMG submission 92532) | Coral microbial communities from Petempiche,Puerto Morelos, Mexico - Orbicella T R C metagenome | ecosystem: Host-associated > Invertebrates > Cnidaria > Coral | place: Petempiche,Puerto...
AAATTTGTCAAACAATATGCTTTCGGTTTTGTTTCTCCCCAACGAAGTCATTAGCGACGTCCACAAGGGTCAGAGCATCTGTTCTGTCCCTGTGAACATGTGAGACTTTCACTCTAGTACAGTAGTATATTTTACACTGGCGGACTTCTTAGGAAACCAATAAAGTTCAAGAGGTCAAGTTTAGGGATTGTCATTGGTGCATTTTGATCCATCTTGCTTCTGTCTATTTTGATGAAAAATAAGCAGATATTTTAAAGCTGTTGGTTGTTTTTGGCAGAGCAAAAATACGATTTTGTTCCTTTATGCAATTCCAAATTGCACAGAAGAACAACAGTACATAATCTTACTATGATCGACAATACTTTGAAACTGTAACATCCATTGACAACTATCCATTTTAGTGGCAAAGTTCCACTTTTGTGGCAGAAATTAAGTCAAGTCTGAAAATTTCTGGGGGGGGGCTCGAGCCCCCCCCCTGCCCCTCCCCCTGCTACGGGCCTGGCGCGTTACGCTCACGCAAATGTCCCTTACTCAGAAGAAGAAACTAGCCTTTGAGTTTTGCGCAAAGCACATAGAAGTCATTGTGTTCGTTCAGAAACAATAAAAGACTATTCGTCATAACAATTAAAACGATTAACTTCAAAACAAATGTAGGTCACTTGATGCAAGTTGGAAAACTTCCTCACTGCTACAAACTGTGGTGTAAGGCCGCGCGAAGTATCACTGGCTTTCTATTGAAAGATTTAACACCATCAGACGCATCGCCACGAAATGTTTCGAGCTTCTCTAAATTTGTTTACCCCGTAATTACCCCAGAACGAGCAAGAGATTCTCACGCAAACTGAAGTGGCCAGCCAGTGGCCAATTGTTTAGAGAGGAGGTGCACTCTAATTTTCACAGCGGGACCTGCAGGCTCATTATAATTCCATTAGCGGTTCATTTGATTTTGTATTCATAACACATGTTTCTGTCGTTTCTTGGAGAACTTTACGGGTTGAATGTGACGGGAAGACTCCCTAATCAGCTGTCCTTTCATTCCTTGTGGAAAACATAAAAACAAGCAGGATGACTAAGCTAATAATATCAAAAAAAGTGGTACTGTTCTCTAATAAAATGTTCTTGAAGCTTTAATAAGAAGTCATCAGTTTCACCTTTCTTATGGACTATAGTGCTCTAGTCGAATTTCACAACCAGCTAAAATTCTCACTAGACTCGACGAGAGCTTGTGCTTGTTTGACAAGCAGAATATGTCAACTCTTTCCAGCGTAGGCTGTCCATTTAAGTAATTCGACCACACTTCATATAGAGAAATGGCTTTAAAACCCGGAAAACTTGAAAAGAGCAAAGAAAGATGCAAAGATCTAGGCTTCGGGTTCACGCCCATTGCACGATGATCCGCGCTGATGGCAGTCGAGGATAGTCCGTTATCAGTGGTTAATGGTCGAAGAAAACTTACTACCGTTGCCGTAATCTCCTAAACAGCTGAAAAGAACTGAAGTCTGAACCCATGAAAAGATATCAGGACAAAGGAATTCAACATCGACAACTTAGGGAAACTCTAATTGTTACCCAATATACCCTTTGTTAACTCGACACATTAAAGCCGCTAGGCGTCTGATATTTGACTTCGAGTAAAAATAAAGTATGGAAGTATACGATGACAACTTTGCTGAACAAGCAGCAACGCTATGCGCTCTACTGTAAGAAATGAAGCATGGAAGCAAATGACTGAATTCGCCATTTTCCTTATTTAACAACGCAATGGACCTATCATAGTTTCATCAAAGTAGGAGTGATGTTCTTTTAGCAGTGATATCGCACTTTTTAACAACAAGGGACTGAGTCACCGGTATGTTAGCTTTAAAGTAAAAAGTTGGACAAATTTATAACGTGAAATGAAAGCGTAACAATAGCTCTCCCTTGAGAAAAGCAAAGGAAGAAACAAACCCTTTAACGAAAGCCGACTGTTTTTAATTGAATGACACTTTGCATAAGGAAGACAGTCGCTAAAGTAAAACAAAGCTTTATACTGAAGTGGTATTTCAAGACTCTCACAGATGCTATCAAAGTCTTATTCTCCTCGCAATTTTGACACATTGTCAGTAGGCAGGTGATGAGAAGAAAGAAAATCATCAACTAGAGCGTGTATAATCTTGATCGATAACCTAATTCTCTGAACTGTCTTTAAAAAAAATGTATGAAATTTCCGTATGGAGAATTGTTTGTTTGAGCTTGGGACTGTAAGGATTTTAAATTCTCGTTGTAGAGCTCTCCGCCAGTGAGTGGCACAAAAGCAAACAAGACTCTTTTTTGCTTTTGATGCCGCAAGATAAACTTAAATGAGCTTATATTAGTCACGGTTTGGGCATCTTGAAAAGTTCAACCTAAATTATTCTAGTTCGTTGTTTTTAATCCGTGTTAATCTTCTCCATCCTTAACCATCCTTGTTCCTTTATAGTTTATTATTATCTCTTTGGTGTTTTCCTATCTGTGTAAACTGCTATTTTCGGGTTTCCTTCAATTTATAAAGGTAATTTTGCAAGTGGCCAAAACAACTCAAAATATCGTGACCGAGCTTCTTTATGTTCGAGAAACGAATGCTCGAAAAACCCCGCACCCTTACAAGTGAGTTCGAATCAAGGTAAAAAGGTTGCACATGCAAACATGTACAGGTGTCAGAGTTCTAAAACCTGAACAAGCAACCAGCATGAACAGGCTAAAACTGCGTGGGAAATGATCTTAAGAGACGGAACATGCATGATATGGGAGATCGTGCGTGTGAAAAAATTTGACGGCTCGATGGACACAGGTGGTTCGTTCAGGGAGCACTTTACATGCACGAAAATGCGTGGGTGTCGCTTTCGAGCTGCCAGTATAGTAACGGGAAAAGCTGCCAGCTGTTCATTTTAAACAGCTTCCGTACAAATGAACACGAAAATATTAATTGATGTGGAAGTGGACGAAGAATCTTCTGGAACTTAGAGGTGTAGATAAAATAGCTTTCGGGATTTAGAGCGATTCGCTGTTTTTGTTATATTCCGGAAAATCGTTGAATTGAGAAGTTTATAACCAAGTTACCTGGGTTGTAAGCCATTGAAAATGGTTTCGAAACCAATTTACTTTGAACATTGACCTAGGAAATTTATAACTCAGTGTCACTGCGAAGTTAGAAATAAAAGGCTACTTCAGTGAATCAACAAGCGTGAGCCATTTGCAACGTTTGCGAGCTGAACTATACAAACGGAATAGACAACGCTGAAAGAAAACAGCCTTCACTGTGCTGAACATTCCTGTAGCCTACACCCTGCCATTTTGTTAAACGAGTATAAATAGGTGCAAGTTTAATCGCCAGGGTTTCACGCAAGCGATAAAGAAATTGTGAAGTGGTTAACAAAGATATTTTCCGAGCTAGCTTGTTCTGACATTTATGGCGAGAAGTGCAAAACTTTATTGAGAGGATCTTCTCAAAGGAAATTCAAAATTGTATTGAAGAGACAGAGTAAATATCAACTACAATGAAATAACAGGTAATTTTCAAAGGCCTTATTAGTGAACTTTTCAAGCAAATGAACAATAGACAACCAGTTAAGCTGCTTCAATACAAATTTGTCGTTTGGAAAGGGAATACAAATTGAACGTGCTCGTAAACTTTCTCTCTAAAGAAAACAAACAACAGAGGGATTGCCGTCTGTTTTGCGTGTCCTACAAAGCTTTCGTTCTGAACATGAAATTATGTTTTTAAGAAGACCTAGTACCTGTAATTAATATTCGATTTGAACTCGAAATGAAGTAGAAAAATTTTAGCGAGTAATTACGCTGAAATTTGCAATTTGTGTTTTATCTTCAAATTCTTTTTGGCGCAACGGACTCTTCAAGTTGCGCCGAAAACTATATTCTCGCAATGCTTCTCTACAACAAGGTGAAACTTGGAAAAGTCTCGGAAAATTTCTCAGGAAAACCGTGACAAATGTGCTGAGGGTACCAGTACTCAAGGGTACACGGGGGGGAGGGGGAGGAGTTTATTGAAACAGCAATGGACTAGCATCCCATCCAGGGGGGAGTAGTATAACTTCTAGCCGCTTCATGTCGTGGTAAATAGATAAAAACACCGGTTTTATATATGGTCTACTACAATTGATGCTACTTTTCTTCAATTTACCAATGTGAATGCTTCGCTTGTCACCGACTAAAAATGTGAGAGTTTGTTAGCTAAAGTAACTCGAAGTTGGAAGCTCTGGAATTACTCTTCTACAAAAAACGTTCAACCCTAAATCAAATCATTCGACTGCAATGCCGATCATTCTATCTTGGAACGTGTAAGTTCAAAAGCAACACATAAGGAGCAAATCATCTTCAGTCATCGGAATTTCACCACTCACCTTGGGACAATATCCCCACCATTCTTTAAGATCTCAATGCCTTCAACTTCTCTAAACAACTGAAATTTTATTGACTGTCTGAACAACATTCTGAAAACTTGTATTGCCGGATTTTCTCCATTCTGTTATACCATGTACACAACCCTTCTCTATGAATTCTGTATTCTCTCAACATCCATAGAAACCTTACAATGACTGGAGACTGACTAGAAAACTGTCGGTTACTTCAGTTTCCAGACTTAAATGTACATTATTTTTCTGTCCTTTTATTTATATAATTACTCTTGTAAAATTGTAAATGTATTAGTAAATACAGTTACTGTTGTTGCTGTTGTTCACGGTAGCAATCCTGTCCCCGAAAACCGCGGGCCGCGCATGCGTTTTGGCTATAAGTATCCTAAAAGGCGCTAGCTGAGTTTTGCAATTTCTCACGAAGGCAGAGGAGCTTTCTTTGATCATAGCTTATCTTTTCTTTGCAGCGTTGTGAGACCATATTTCTTTGTTCATTTTAAAAATCACTGTAATTTGTGTAGTGACCCCAGATGCCTGTCGACATTGCTTCTCAATCGATCCACTACATAAACGGTGGTAATACTACACAACGAGCGGTATAATTATGCCGGTTCAATTTGACAACTACACCACGGTTGAAAAATTATAGTGGGAAGCGCGGTGGCCTACTGGCGCGGCCTACTGGCCGCCTGGCGCGTTTGAGAGATCTGGGTTTGAGAAATAGCCGGAGTTATTGTGTTATGTTCTTGCGCAAGACACTTCCCTCATAAAGTGGCTCTCTCTGTCCAAGACTCTAGGTTGATACCAGCGAATTGTAAAAACAACCAAGAAAAAGGTCAACTTGACTAAAATCCTTTACCCATAAAGGAGCTTTACAAAAAAGAAACACTTCTGACGTTTCATGCCATACAGAAAGCGGAAGAAGATTCAATATTGTGAGATTCCCAATCTTAACCATCAATATGTGGTCATTTGGTTTTTGATTATTTCTAAGTACTTCTTTGGTGTTTTTCTACCCTAGTAACCCGCCATTTGGAAGCTTTCCGATTTAAAGGTAATTTCGCACATTCTAAAAACGGAAAAACCTTCATTTATCGCGGAATAACCTCTTTGAACTAATCATCGATGAAGACCAGCACAAAAAATCTTCCATCCTCCACGGGAAAATCCTTGATTCCACGCAAAATAATCTCCTTCGCAACCGAAATCATCAAACACAAAACTATGAATTTAACCCGTAACAAAGCAAACATATCAGATAAAATAAGTTGGGTGATATACATTTTAAAGACTATGCATTCCTGATATTATAGAAAGCGAGTATAACAAAACCAGAACGCAAATAAGAAATCGAGTCAAAACTAATTTTTCATGACTAGCAGCATATCGGTCAAGTTGCTAAAATTATGGCGATTTAGTGACAATGGCAACGCCTTGACGTTAAAGTTAGTGCAATAAAAGCCATCGTCATGTTTATTGGGGCTTCGGTTCGCTTGCGTCAACCCCTGCGTAACTTCCCAGCGTGTTTACGACCAAAACCAACGGAGTGAAAATTCGAGAACTGGCACGTAGGCCCAATGAAATAAGCCAAGATCTTCTCTACACCTGTATTATGAAATAAAAACCAACTGATAAATATTAGTTCGACTGCTCAACGAGTAGTTGATATCCTTCACAGAACATTGAATGCGGGGAATTTTTATTTAAATGGACGAAAATGTCAAGTTGTTTACCAAAGTTGATTTTTATTATTTTAATCACCGCAGGAGTAGCGACTTTCCGCTCTTCCGGAAGAAACCACGAAGATTAAAAAGTGTTCGTCAAAAAACACTACACTCTTTTATTAAGTTCTTAATTCGCTTTAATCACGTACTTGGGTTCTCCCGTTCCGCTTTGCAAAACTTAAGTAAATTCGTCTGTCGTTCTACGGGCGTCATAACCTACAAACGTGCCTTTTAAAGCAAACTCTTAGCTTTTGTAATGATTAAAAGCAGGAGGCAGTTATTGCTAATAGGAAATTATTGCGAAATTATCGAAAATATAGAGCAACGTGATAGAAGAAAGAGAAGTCTTAAAATGGTTAAAACGCAGTAATGTTATTACATTTCCATATCACTGCAATACTTTGATGAAATTTCGTCACTTTATTGATTGTTATCAATGTCAATATCCGAAATTTCCCAATTCTGAATTGGTCTTCAACAATGGTCCTTAATCCTACAAAATGCATTTCCCAATACAACAGCACGTTTTCCGACATTTTGGGATTTAATGGAGAGGTGTGAATTACAGGAAAGCATAAAATTAAAATGAGTGCTCACCTCGCTCGTTGTAAACAAGACATATTTGCATAAACTGGTGTTTTTCACTTGCAGGTTTGGAAACAGCTTTTTCTAATTCAGATATTCTTAAAAAAGAACAGTTTCTATATACCACCATAAATAAGATTGGGTTGAAAAAATCTCGGGCTACCAGCTGAGACACCCGTTTCCAATTTAAGCTAATATGTAAGTCAAAATTTAAAATGACATCTCAAACAATATGTTTGCAAAGAATGTCAGTTAAAGCTCGATCTGTTCGCTATGACATTGAATTCGCTTCAGGGGAATATAATCACAAACAAAATCTTAAATCCAAGCGAATCAAAACAAGGCTTAAAATAAAAAATATCAACAAGAAGATGCTTGCTAGTGTTACCAATGAGCGCCATAAAAACCCACTTGCATTCACAGTTACAGATAACTCGGCGGTTCTGGACATGAAAATTTACGAACTAAGAATAATCGCCTTTTTTCGTCAGAAACAAAACCAAAATAACAATTCTTAAGATTAAAAAATCTCTAAATCATTGTTCAATCACGAGTATTATTAAAACAGTTAATAAAAACTCGTTAATTTTCTTGTCACGTATAACGGAAGAAATTTTCGACCTTCTACTTTCCCAAGACGTACTCTTATGAAAAGAAAAAGTCTGACCTTATAGAAATTAAGCTTAAATGTACGATTGCTTAAAGTACAAAATTGCCCTCGACAGTTGCCAAGAAAGAAATTTGCAATACTTGACGTCAAATAATTCAATACAAAATACTACCATAGACGTTTGAGTCTTGAAAGTTCACAGGTAAGGCGAGAAAAATTTTCTGCCCGATCGTACGTAACAATGAGTCGATGACAGAGAAAGGAAAGAAGCTACCGGACTTTTCACAAGAGTCGTTTGCGCTAGATAATGTACCTATAGGGAATCTACCAATACAAGACGGGCTTCACGCGCTGTTCATCTTCGAGAGTGTTACTTATCATCTCACTGTCAAATATGGCTCTCTCTTGTAGGGCTGTGTTTCGCAGAACCGTTCCTATGAGACTTTACCGGCGTAAAATTGCCACTAAACATCTGGTTCAGGTGGCAACAGCCAATCACAGGCGGCCGTTCGCGGTCACTCGACTCCGCTTGCATAATCCGGTCAAATATAATACAAACACCGGTAGAAGTATAGCGAGGGGTTTGAAAAAGAGAGAATAGAAAACACATTAACAGACCGGCAGGACTGCCGTACTACGTTTCGGTCTAATAACTATCCACCCTCGCGAGGCTTGGAAGAAATGAGCGGCAAATTTGAGCGGGAAAAAGCCGCCGCGCGCCAGCCGAAACCGCGGCAACGGCTTCGGCCGGAAAGAATGAAGCGTTTTAATGGTTTTATTTTTTCTCCCTCTCTCGAAAGAACAGTCGAAGGATGATTGGCAGCCAGCTGGCGGTCTCTAAGCACGTGGGTCGTGCAGTGACCTCTCAGTGTCACCTGTGTGTTTAATAAATCAACCCTATCGCTTCGAACGCCGGTGACACCTGTCTGCGAATATACCGCGTACAGATCAAAGCTTGCATCTGATTGGCTAAGGCCGAACGTCTCCAAAGCGACCATTTTGGACTCTTGCAAGCAGGTTGTTTCACAATCAACAGGTTGTTTTTTCTCTTGGGAAGGTAGCTTCGACCGTATATTTTCCAAACGCCATCTCTTTTTCTCACTCAAATTACTGTTATTTCAAAATGTCACAACAAAATAAAAGTCAAACTCAAGCGGAAAATCATGTATGGTGTAATAGCGAGGTGCGACACGGTCCCCAGACATCCGCCGGATCAACAAAACTCCCTGCCAACAAATTAGCATTATTAGATTTACATTAGCTTGGCACTTGGAGCGGAAAGGCGAATACAACTCTAATTGGTGCTGTCCGTGGGGACTTCTAGAGATTGAGATGGTAACACAGATAGCGAACTTTAATCTTGCGCTCGGCAGACATTACCAACAGAATCAGCGTAAATGATCCGGGAAACAGTCATAAACAAATTCCTCGTTGACTTTTAGTTCTATTTTGGGGTATCTAAGAAACCGGGGCCTAATTACCCTGCCTAGCTCATCGGCCTCCGCCCCTTCCTAACTTCCCACGGTAACTTCATTATTGGAAATCCGAATCGAACTTATCTTTGCTTATTTCACCGCCGACGCGCTTGTTCCGCTTGTTTGCCCCAAATTTTTCGACAGGCCTCTTGCCTGATGCAAGTAAGAAGTGGGTAAATTTGGAATTTCGTGAAGGCGAGTCACCAAGCTAAGGGACTACGCCGAAAAAAAAAACCTTTCGAGTGTGTCTTTCTTATTCAAAACAGTCCAAAATTAGATGCTAATATTCGCATGTTGTGACAATTCGCTAACAATCCCTTAGTGTTGTAAGTCATTACTGATGCGTCGTTCTATTGTTCCAAGCACGTGGCATGAATTCGAAACAAACTGGACAAAACTCATCTCGCTACTTCCACATTTAACGCGAAAACGCACGCACGGGATCGCGCGTACGAGGCAGACGTTGAGGAATTCGCAAACCGTGAAGGTAACTCGCAAACCCTCACGGACGATACCACGGTAATTTTCACTTGATTCCTGTGTTTTGATTATATTCGTGCCTCCGGCCGACACTTGGCGCGCAAACCCCATTTAAAAACACATAAGCAAACCGACTAAGGAGCCGTGGAACTAACCAATCACAAAGGTGCGCGGCGAATCGGGGGCGGAGCAACGAGCGGGTTTTGCTTCCCATCATTGGTTCTTTTGTGTTAGCGTGAGGTGACGTGTCACGGCGTCACAGAGAAACCAACGCAAATTCAAGTTGGACGTAAATTAAAAATAGAAATTGCCACGATCAGTTTAAGCTTGTCCACTCGCTGATAACGTGTCAAGCGCAACAGAACTCGAACTCCTACCGACCGTGAGATAGAAATATCGTGCACCTGTGGCTTCGACGACTCGTGTTTCGAACTGAAACCAACTGACTGGCTCGAACCACTGAACTTTGTCCGCGCTTGGTAGAATAGAGTATTTTAATTTTCCTTCTCGTACGAGTCACTGAAACGCGTTTGTAATGATGGTTTTCCAAGGAAGCGAGCTCAATTCGCCAAGCCCGCCGCCTCAAGTTCCCACTGTAGACGAGCCCGAGGAAGAACCCAAGAAATCGCTTCAGCACGTCAAACGCCCCATGAACGCGTTCATGGTTTGGAGCCAGATCGAGCGCAGAAAAATGGCAGAAGAGCACCCCGATATGCACAACGCCGAGATCAGCAAGCGCCTCGGAAAGCGCTGGAAACTGCTGTCGGAGAGCGAGAAGAGACCGTTCGTAGAGGAATCGGAGCGACTTCGCATTAGACACATGCAGGCTTATCCAGATTACAAATACCGTCCACGCAAGAAGAAGCAGCCTAGTAAGCAGAAGAACAACGCTGGTGGACAGGAGGGGAAAACTTCATCCTCTACGGAAGGACACTCGAGAAAGAACCTCCCCGAAGCAGTGGGTACGAAGCGTGAGGCACTGCCCGGCGCGCACGCATTTCCTGGACTGGGTTCTTCCAAGAAACACGCTAGTTCTCTGGGAGAGCAGCCAGCGTTTAAGAAACAACGCCGCGACTTCGTTTCGCCAATCACCCCGCCGCCGAACGTGCCCGATGCGATCGGAACAACACCAGAGGATCCCATTGATCAGCTATCCTTGTACGACGACTTCGAACAGGCGTTCAAACAGGATCAGCAGGTCCCTGTGAGCGTGAATCACAGCCAACAGATTCCGAACTCGTGGCCAAGCTTAGAATTTGGCAACGTGAACTTCAACGGCTTGCCTGTCTCGCCATTACTTGATCTGAACGGAGCAAATGGCGGCCAATTTGATTTTCCCGATCTCTACACTCCGCCAGAGGTTTCAGAGCTTATTCAAAGCCAGTGGCTTGAGAACTCTCTAGGGCATTTGTAGCTGATTGCAATTTTCGCCGTTCAAGTTTTAACTGGTGGAAGGACACTGCTTTTGACTTGTGGAATTTCCACTTCATGCGATTTTTATAAACACTGAGACATTTCCAGGATCTTGTTTGGACCTTCGACTTTTCTAACCGCTATGGACACGCTTTTCTGTGTATATTTTTTTCGACCGAAGAAGTTTATTTCGTTTTTTTGTATCGACGGATGTATTCTCGTTTTAGAGAGCTTTTATTACGATAATTGTACAAAAAAAGGATTCTAAATAATTTAATAGTTCCCCGAAGTGTTGTATTTTTACTAAATTTCTCTCTTTCCTCGGCCTGAGGAGCGTGTTTTAAAGTGAATTGAAATTGAAGAAGAGAAAATTATAATACCATTATTATGAAAATTTAAACTCCGTGTGTTTATTCTTCTCACGCGCGCGCGCTAAACACGCATGGCAACCTCGCGCACAACTGTTTAAAAAACCGAGTTGCGAAAGCCAAATAACTGTAATCTTTACTGAGACGTCAATGACTGTTTCGCGTTTTCGCCTGCAATAGAAAATTCATGACTGTCGCAAAAATTGCAACACGGTGTTTAGTTAGCTGCTAGCGTTCTACGCATCGTTGAGCAAACTGAATTTTTTATGACGGTGGAATAGAACTTGCGGCGGGTAGTTTGAGTTAGGTTACTTGTATTCTAAGGGGGGAAGAGAAAAACAAATTAATACTATATTATGCCAACGTGGTATAATGGTGCCGATGAAAATCGAGAGTTTTCGACGAGGAAAGATAGCGCGTCAGTTGTCATTTTGGGCGGGGTAGGACGCTAGTGCATCTGTTTTTTGCACTGCATATTTTAAACGGAGCTTTCCAAGGCATTTAAATTTGAATTAGAGTTGATTAGCTGGTCAGGATAATCCGCCTTAAACGTATTCTACGGATGGGAGTTCACGAGGTTGAATAAACGGTTTAGAGAGCGCGCGATTTCGTTTCCTAAAATGATATTTGATCTGTGGAAGGAAGCTTTGGGTTTTTCCCTGCTAAAACGTGTCCACTTAGCGCCGCCATAAATATTTTATGTGATCGTAATGGACCATGGAGGCTAGGTGCAGATCACGAGGTTTGATTTCAAATAAAA
>Ga0126339_10003244_pt1 | contig 11806 bp, 7 predicted proteins | sample OrbTmetagenome_2_FD_92532 | JGI IMG/M metagenome (GOLD analysis project Ga0126339, IMG submission 92532) | Coral microbial communities from Petempiche,Puerto Morelos, Mexico - Orbicella T R C metagenome | ecosystem: Host-associated > Invertebrates > Cnidaria > Coral | place: Petempiche,Puerto...
CTCCCGTTCAGCCAACAGTCGTAGTTGAATGCGATCGTCGCTGATTCCACAAACGAGTCGATCTCGCAGCATGTCTTCGAGTGTTGCTCCGAACTGGCAATGCTCTGAAAACCTTCTGAGTCCTGCGATGAACTCTGCAACATTTTCCCCTTCGAGGCGACTCCTGCTATGGAATTTGAATTGCTCAACGATAACACTTGGCTTCGGCGAAAAATGGCTTTCCAGCTTTTCTAAGATCTCTTTTAAACCCGCATCGCCCGGTTTCTGGGGTTGTAACAGATCGCGAATTAACCCATATGTTTTGCTTCCATATACGCTTAACAGGATAGCTCTTTGTTTCTTCTTGTCTTTAATTTCATTTGCGGCGAAGTACTGCTCGAGTCGTTCCGCGTGTCGAGTCCACGATTCCTCTGACTCCTTAAATTCTCCCACGTTCCCGTAGGTTGCCATGTTTATCCTCGTCGCCAATGTAATAAATCAAGGTGAAGCGAATTGTAGATCTATATGCTTTAATAATCACGAAGAAGAATGAATTGAAATCCTACATTACACAACATGGATATCCGATTACCGATAACATGACTCCGCACGTGACTAGATTATAACACTTTACTTGCCTAATGTGCTTTACTTGCTTGGTTTACTTTTTTGCTTGATTTACTTTACTAACTTGAGATGTTTTGTTAACTCAAGATTTTTTTTGCAAGTTAATTACAAGTTAAGAATAGAAAATCAAGTTTCTGGTTCTCTTATATGATGTTTCTTCGCATTTTCTGTTCTGTTAATGCTTTTAAAAGGTATTAGAAAAGGGTGTTATATCTCTAGATAAATTGCTACAATAGATTAATTAAGGATATGCAATTTAGAAAATACCTGTATTGCTGTTGCGTACGTAATGTTCCTTTAAAACTTGTTAAAAATCAATTCTTTATAGTAAGTGGGGTGAAGAAGCTGTCTTGTACTGTAAGTAGTGTTAATAGCTCTGTTGTATTGTAAGTAGTGTATGTACCTGTATTGTACTGTTTTAGTGTAAAGTAACAGCAAAAGTATTGTGAAGTATAAGCAAAAACATAATGAAATAACTTTAGTAGACAACTCCAGATGATTTTGCGTACTTGTGATTCTTTGCTTTTTGAAGATGCGTTCCTTACTTTCGAACTTAATAACTGTTGTTACTGACAAGAAGCTCATTGAGAGAAGAAGCCTACGATGTTTATTATTTTAAAGTTCTATGTAGCCTGCGAATGCAGACTTTCTTCCAGCTATTGTTTGTCTCCACCAAAAAATGATGTCTGCAAACTCAAGCCAGAAAACGATTTCTGTGATGTAGCAACTTTTCTTTTTTTTGTTGGCATCTGCAGGTTGGCCCTAGGATGGTTTTAATTTAAATACTGTTTATATTTAATAGATTGTGTCAAAAGAGTTTGGGGAAATACAACACTAAAATAAGGTGGCATTGTGGGAAGCTTTATTATAACAAATAGAGAACTTTACAGAGAACTTAGTAGTGTGAAATTCTCCAAAATGTGAAATGATCTGATTTACAAACAGTATTGAGTACACGATAAATGATGAGGTAGTAACCAATATCCCTCATTAGTACTTGAAAAATATTTACATAAAGTTTTAAAATACGCCTTATTTATATGTGATGTTAAGTAAACCACTAATATTACTGTTTTCATGTAAATCATTGACTAAACAGAATTCTGGTATAAATATCAAATTTCATGTTATGCCAACACCTCAAAAACAAAGTAAAAAAACTATCTACATTTGTCAGAAACGGGAACAGAAGGATGGTTAAAATTGACGAAAAATAGCATTTTGACATTGTTTGCCTCTTCAAAGGAAAATATGGTAATCATTCTTGTTTGACCCTTGTGCGCAGTTGTGGTCACCTTAACTGCGTACTGCACAGGGCCTTAAATTATGAGAAAATGTCAATTTGATGAATGAGTTACAGTTCCCTAAAGGTCATTATAGAAACAGTGTGAGAAAAGTGTTCATTGCCAGTTGCTAGTTGTAATTTGTGAAGTGCAGTGTGAAGAAATAAACTTTGTGAAATAGAATAACTGAGTTTTTTTGAGAAAAGGACTAATCCTTTCAAGGTTTTTCTTCCACTTTTTTTCCTGTACTGGTCCTCTTGCCTGGAAGATAATAAATTATTTATTTGAGTGCCTTTTGTTTCTTATTTGTTGTGTTTGTCACCTACTTGATCGTAGCCACTATGAAGAAAAGTATCCAATGAAAAGGTCAATTGAGAATAAAGGATGGCAACCATCCTTGTAAATACACCTTTAACTTTGAAGGTTTTGTGAGTTTTTATAACTATTTTAAGTTAAAATTCTTTATATAATTAATAATTATGAATCATAACTGGTCAGCAAATATGGGATCTGTAGAGCAGGCAGCAAAGAGGATTCAGTACTTTACGAATTCAACTATATGTAAACCTATTTTGGAAAAGCTGATTAAAGATTAAAAGAGGAAAACGCTTTTATTCACGGGTAAAAAAATGTTCAAACGCACTGTAAAAAAGGTTAAACTAGTTTTAAAAATGTTGAATGTTACCTCCAAATGAGCATTTAAATGCTATGATTTATTTAATAGTTATGACAGATTATTACATTACCCTTCCTGGTGACCTCTGAAATCATGGCATTATAATGCAAGCCCTGGGGGATGTGATTTTTACTGAATGGTATCTAAAAGTAAAATATTTTCGCCATCATTCTCAGTTAGTGTGGGAACTCATTTGTGATAGTGAAAATGTGTAGCAAATTACTGAATGCTTCATAACTAACATAACGTAATGAGGATTTGGTCTATTCAGAGCAGCCTAAAATCAATTAATTGCTCAAAGCCTGCATTCTGGTTATGATTTTTTCACAAGTGAACTACCATGAAAATTATATAAAACCTAAAACGATCCATTTTCAGAAAAGTCAAAAAAGGCGATTGTTGCATGTCAAAAGTTAGCTAAAATTCTGTGACACATGATAGGGGACATAGCCTTGCACCTTACAGCCTGTTTACACTGATGGAATAAAACAAAATGACTTACTTGTGTCTGCACGTCTTTCCCTAGTCGTTTAATTTGGTATGAATTTGCATCAAATGAAGATGGTTTCTCCGCACTATTTCAAAATATGATACTTCGATTCATGCCCATCAGAAACTAGATGGAGAAATGTTTCAAGTTTCACTGAAGTACATGTATATAACAGTTGGCTGCATGTAATTTGAAATTCATAAATGTTCATTATGTTTGGAGTTAGCATTATGAAGGATGACAGTCTTTACTGTTCTAGCATAAGAATAAAGCCCAGAATAAATCATGAGATATCTTCCTGTGGAATTTCCTTGATTCTTGTGTAACACTGCTCAAGTTTCCAAAACTTCACATTAGCTCAGAAACCCATATTGGTTCTAGTTAATTTCATTCAAACTTCATTCTTGAGGAAAACAAAAACGTTTGGAAAAAAGTGTACTAATTCATACAGTGTTTCAAGCTATAAGCACATGAAAACAAACTCTGCCGCTCAAGGTTGACGCTTGAATGATTTGGATCAGCTGCCTCATTATTGCTGGGGTACCAGGTTTTTTTGCTGATAAATTAAAGCTACCGGTATACAGTCTTCATTTCATAGACACTGATATTCCTTCTGTTCAGAGTTGTTCCCGCTAATGTTTCTATGTAACGTCAACAAAGATAATCAAATTAATCCAGCAGCCAATGCAAATAATTTGCTTGTTCCTACAGGTAATATTTCACATAAAAATCGAAAACTCTGTTTATGCATTTGCAAGTGGCATGGAATGGTCTGAAATGTAGAAACAATGTCCAAGAAATCACAAATTTTAAATGGTAAACTTCACTTAATGAAACGATGTCCACTGTGATGTGGGAAGCTTGTGTTTTGCTCATGAAAAAATAATAGGCACTTGCTCAGCCAATTTGGGTTTGTGATTGATTGCATACATAGTACCTTGATACTTACACCTCTTATGGTGGACACACACCTTAGTTTGCAAAGGTAACATTAACACACTACATTTTTTTATGCATAATTATATCTATCTTTTCGGAACTGAGATGAACAGTGTTTCAAGTTCTGTTTAATCCCACATTCAATAGCGTACAGCGCAGTAAGACACGAGGATGAAACTCGATTCTAGTCTAGTTGAACATTGATAGTAATCACGTGCATATTGTAACATCCTCCCTTTTGACAAAAAAATATGACAAAAATGTCAATGTCACTTCAGTTCGGAATCAATGGGTGCATAAGACAAATCTAGCAGCTGGTGAGTTCGACACAACACAATCAATAAACGATAAACACTTATCGCTATGATAATGGCAACGAAAGATTTAAAGTCACGAGTCTAGTCACAGACAAAGTCCTTGAGGTATGCTGGGCTCTTCCTGACTCGCTCTGATCTCCGATACTGTTCCAGAACAGTCACCACTTCAGGGCGTGACTCACGAAGGGCACTACTCTGATCAGGGGTAGACATTGTAGTTGTAGTCACCTTTTCATCTGCACTGGCCATATCCAGTTCTGGCTCTGTGATGATGGGTTCAGCAGGCGGTTCAGACGTTTTTCACAGATGCTGTCACTTCCTGCAGTGGACTGCTCCGTTGTCCGTCTCAACAGTGTATGACCACTCGTCAAGCCTTGCAGTGACTTGGGCCTTGTCGCCAAGCTTGAATGGCTTCATTCTAACATTGTCACCTTCAGACAGACTAGGTAGATCTTTTGCTGACCAGTTGTAGTATTTGGCTTGGGCCTGCTGGCGTTGTCGCAGCTCTTTCTTTTCACTTTCCAGGTTTATAGTCCTGGACAGTAGTAGATTCTGAGTTGAAGGAAGGAGTGTTTTAGTTCTTTGGCTCATCAGACGTTGTGCTAGGCTGGTCATCATTCCTTGTGTGGGCGTATTTCTATAGACGGGTATGGCGAGATATGGGTCGGTTCCAGCCCTGATTGATTTCTTCAGGATACGCTTGACTGTCTTCACCCCAGACTCAGCCTTGCCATTGGCCTTGCTATTTCCAGGGCTACTGGTAAGATGCTCAGTCCCATGTTCTGGAGAAGTTGGCAAATTCGTCAGATGTAAATTGCGGCCCATTGTCACTGATCACTTGATCAGGTATGTCATAGCTGGCAAAGTGACTCTTCAGCTTCAGAATGGTGATACTGGCCTTGGTGTTTGGCAACCTGTCCACCTCCCAGAAATTGCTGTAATAGTCTATGGTGACCAGGTAATCCTTGCCATCAAGGGTAAAGATGTCTGTGGCAATCTTCTCCCAAGGACGAGATTGAACCTCGTGGGACATCAGTGTCTCCTTTGCATGGGTAGTGCTGTTGAGTTCTCTACACGTTTCACACACGGAGATGTACAGTTTCATTTCTGCAGCCATGCCTGGCCAGTAGATACATTTGCGTGCATGCCTCAGACGCTTCTATTCTGAGGTGGGATGAATGCATCTTCAACTTCATACCCGCACAAAGGCTCTTCGGTATCATGACGGAATTCCCTTTGAAAACTAACCCATCTTGTACGGTCAGCTCATCGCGTATACTGAAGTAATGGTGTGTCAGTGTTGGAACATGTTCCTTGTTTTCAGGCCATCCTACGAGAATAGTCTCTGACAACTCTCGCAGAGACTGGTCCCTCCGGGTCTCTGCCCTTATTTTGTCTAAACACTGGTCAGATATGGGCAGATAATGGACCTTGTTGACTGATTCAAGATCGTCTACTTCTTTGCCCCTGTAGGGCAGGTAAGCCCTTGACAGCATGTCGGCTAAATGCATGTTCTTGCCACGCTCATAGTGCACGGTGAAATCATATTTCTGTAACCTCATCATCATTAACTGGAGGCGTCAAGGTGCTCAAGCGAGTGGCTTCAGTACAATCATTTCCAGTGGCTTATGGTTATTTTCGAAGTGTACATGTTGACCAAATGTGTACTGGTTGAAATGCTCAAGAGCAAACACAATCGCCAGGATATCCTTCTCTATTTGAGTGTACCGGGTTTCTGTGTCGGTGAGGGAATGACTTGCGTACTCTATGGGCTTGCGGTTCTGAAGTATCGCTGCGCCAAGGCCACCCTGGTTCACATCACACTGTATGGTAAGGTCCCGTGAAGGGTTGTAGTAACATAGAACAGGCGCTTCTGTGACTAGCTGTTGCACATTTGCGAACGCCTGGTCTTGTTCTCAGGACCAGTTCCATGAACAGTCCTCACGAGTCAGGCGGCGAATTGGTTCCATGACCTCAGACAGTTTTGGAAGGAACTTGGCTAGATAATTGACGAATCTGTTGAGGCGCTGAATGCCTTCAATGTCTTGTGGCTTAGGCATCTTCGTGATCACCTCTACTTTAGCAGGATCAGGCTATAGGCCCTTGTTCATCAGGAGATGTTCTATGAAATTTACTTCGCTCATCCTCAGCTTCATCTTGTCTGGGTTGAGGACAATGCCGCGGTTCTTGCACCTTTGAAGGAGATCTTGTAGACTTCTGTCATGGTTTGCGGTTGCTTTGCGTCGGTCTCTCCAGTGCCATAGATGAGGATGTCGTCCGTGATGCACAGAACACCCGGTAGGTTCTCCAGTGCATGAATTAGGTGCTTCTGGAATATCTCGGATGAGGTGGAGAGACCGAGGGGCAGACGAATCCATTTATACCTTCCATAGGGGGTCGCGAGGGTCGTGAGTATGCTGGATTCAGTGGCGAGGACACAGTGCCAGTATCCCGACTTGAGGTCAACTGTCGAGAATACTCTTGTTTTTGACAGCTCCGGGAGTATGTCCTCAAGCAGAGGAAGCTGATACCTTTCTCTCTTCAGGGCGGTGTTAAGTGGCCTGGGATCGATACAGATTCTCAGCGCTCCAGATTTCTTCACAGCCACAGTAAGACTGCTAACCCATGGAGTGGGCACATTGATTGGAGTTATGACCTCCAACTGCTGTAGTCGATCCAATTCTTCCTTCAGCTTCTTTTTGAGTGACATTGGGACACAGCGAGGCGGTGCGACAACGGGAGTGGCGTCCTGTTCGACTTCAAGGTGAACTGTTCCTGGAAGTGCTCTTAGCTCTCTTTGAAACACCTCTGGGTAGCTGGCTACTATTTCATCAGCTGTCTGCATACTCCTAACCTCTGTCCTTTGTCTATCAGGCAGTTCTGCGATCTTGAAGTTTTGTGTGTTGACAGTAATTAGGTCCATCTGTTGAGCTGCCTTTGCTCCTATGAGTGGTGTCAGTTGTCTGTCAACAATGAGGAATTCCACTGAGAACTTCTTGTTCTTTGGGTTGTTGAGAATTAATTGACAGGAACCCAGTGGCTTTAGTGTTATGTCGTTCCACATTTGTAGCATCTTTGGGGTGGGCTTGAGCTTCTTGTCAGCCACAAAACTGACGGGAATTACATTCACTGAGGTGCCGCTGTCTACTTGAAATTTCACTTCTGCCTTGTCTACAAACATTTCAGTGTAGATTGCTTTTGGGTAATCATGCTCTTGCGTGACGGTGTGTATCATTTCCGGTTGTGCAACAATGCTTGTAATGTACTCCACATCGCTGTCATTGGAGGATTCATCCCTCAGGTTGTGCACTTTTCTAGTTGGAGTTGTGCAGGTTGTTGCAAAGTGATTTTTGCCACCGCACTTTGTGCATTTTGCTGCCCATGCTGGACACTTGCTCTTTTCAAAAGGATGTGCTTTGCCACAGAATTTGCATGTCTTCGGTTTCCCAGCGCAGCTCTTCTTGGACTTGTCATCATGGCAGCTGGAAGGCGGGTGTTTATCTTGCATGGCGTGAACATCTTCATGCTGGGCGCCAGAGATCATTTTTAATTGCAAATTCGTTGCTGCAGAACTTTTGCAAAGATCGATACACTTCGACAGAGTGAGACTCTGTTCTTGTAGAAGCCGTTTGCGAGTTTGGTGATCTTCAATGCCCAGGACGATCCTGTGATGAATTATCAAATTACTCATGCAGTCACAAAAATTACATGTTTTCGTGAGTGTGCGGAGGGCAGTGACATAAGCATCAATTCTTTCATTTTTCTGTTGGTTTCTGGAGTTGAAAGTGTACCTTTCAAAGGTTTTGTTCAGTTTTCTGATGGTGAATTCGTCGAACTTTGTATCAACTTGGCCAGGTCATTTTTATCGTCTGGATTGTCGAATTGGAAGCTGTTGAAAATCTTTAGTGTATCAACCCCGATACAATGGAGGAACAATGCGACCTTGTACGCCAATGGTTTCATCTCGAGTTGAGCAATGACCATGTACTTGCTCCACATTTGTTTCCATACTTTCCAATTGTCCGCCACGTTCCCAGTCGTAACTAATTTTCCAGGGTGCATTATCCCGGCCATCGTGCTGAAAGATGGGTGTTGCACAAGTTCCTGTTGTGCTTGTGGCTGTTGCGAAAAACCTGGTGGTGGTGCTTCAGTCTCCGTTTCAGTGTCAGACATGGCTACAGGGTTATTTCAGCTTTAGTTTGTGACTCTGTAAGTGGTAGGCGAAGGGTTCTTTTCCCTATTTCGGTGCCACCATGTTTCAAGTTCCGTTTAGTCCCACATTCAATAGTGTACAACGCAGTAAGACACGAGGATGAAACTCGATTCTAGTCTAGTTGAACATTGATAGTAATCACGTGCATATTGTAACAAATAGGAAACATCCTGATAAGTGGTATGTTTACTTATGGAATCAAGGATTGTTTGACCTTAGCCTAAAACAGGCTTGTTGTTGCTTCAAGCTTTTCCTTCATTAAACAATTTGACGAGGATGAACTTAGTAGTGTCTTTTACGATTGAGACATCAATGTTTTGAATGTAAATCAAAGTTGTTTGACACAATCACGGACCATGCATTTAAGTTACAAATCAATTCACTTTACTATGACCATAACCGAGGAAAATGTAATTGCGGGAAACCCAAGGTAACCACAACAATTACTCTAATTTATGAACAATATGGGCTTGTTAAACTAACCACTACATAATTATTGGAGTATTAAACAGAGGAAATTTTGCACTTGTGTTTAAACATAGAAAAAATGTTTAGACGTGCAGAAAAAGTGTTTAAAACAGGTAACTAAAACATTTAAATGAGTTTAAACTCTCTTTCGTTTAAACACGTTTAAACATCAGTAGCAATTCACCTTTAACTACCTTTTTCAAAATAGGGTAAAATTAGTCCATTGACTCCTACACTGGTCAAAACCGGCCATATGGGAACCATGGTCCTTGTGACACTTGTGATGTTTTTGATAATCAGCTGATAGATTGTGAAAAGGTCTCCTGCAACATGCCTAAATGAGCATGATATGAAAGTTAGGACCAGTGATACTCACAAGAAACCTCCAGGATTTCACTCCCAAAATCAAAGATATGTTTGACCTTCCCTACCACTGACACTTTTCGTGTTTAGACGTTTCGAGACAGTTTTTTGGAGACCAGTACTAACATTTTCAATCAGCTTTTTAGCAAACTTCCCTTAATTGGATCAGTGTGAAATTGACATCAATGATAAGTCTTGGAATGAAGTTTGCTATGATGTACTTTTTAGTGAAATCAGTAAAGCTTAAATTTTGCATGATCCAGATGTCAAACAGGCAAGCCAATACCATTGTGTTAAACCATGTTGTATGGGAAATACTGTATGTAAGAACAAAAGAATTTGTATGTTTGATTTCAAACAATCACAAAAACTTTCAAACCTTAGTTTTTGCATCATAATAGTAAATGGACCTAGAGATACACACTGCTCTTTAAAATGGCACAAGATTTTTTATAATCGTCCCCACTCATGCTTCACAATGTAACATATCATATGCCAAAGTTTTGTTAGCATTGTTTGAGTCAAACACTTTTAAACTTAAGGATCAAAAGGGCATATGAAACAACAAAAATTTGCATTAAAAACTAGTAGTTTACAAGTTATGCTAATATATTTAAATGAATTTGTTCTACATTCTTTCGTGATAAATACTTTTTTATTTTATCAAAACTACAACTGATTTCTGATTTTTTAACTTTAAAATAACCAATGAAAATGTTTCATGGAGGCTGCTTTTGGTGGTTTAACCTTATGTGCACTACTACATAAATGATAATTTTGCAATGCATTGCTTATTTTGCTGCTTTTTAACCTTGCAATACCTCAAAAAAAAATGAATGAATAAATAAGTAAATAAATTAATTAATGAATAAAAAAAAATACTACATTACCTTTTTTAACCAAGGTAGCCTTTGCGAGCTCTTCATTCAAACCCTGTGGATCAGATGTTGATATTAAAATCATTAACAAGTATTGCGAACACTAAAAACGTGATATGTTAATAGTCAGAGTTCATACTTAAGTTTTTACTTGTATTCAGTGATACTAAAAATTCATCAAATCTGATCATTCTGTCACATTTGATGAATTTGGCTCTCTGATGTTACTATAGAGTTACCTAAATATATAGAAATAAACAAAATTAAAACAGAGTACTTAGTAGTTTTGAGCCACTTGTTGGGCATTTGTATGAAATTCTGTATAGTTTCTTTCAGTACCTTTCATTTCAGTATTGATTTTAATTATTAGACATTGAAGCTGAACGAAAAGCCCAAGTTTTAGTTTGCTGGTAAGGGGTTTGTCGATGGCCTATGCTCCACCTGTAGTGATGGGCCTAAGTAAGTAAATAAGTATTTCTTAGAGATATATCATTGCCATCCAAAATTATTGCAAATATTGCATTTCTAAAGGGCATTTATACTGCCAAATTATTTTAAATGATAAAAGGGTCGATAAAAGGTGTGTGTGTGAACGAAATCACAAACATGACATCCATTATGCGAAGATTTGTGAATATGACATAATTTGTGCAAATCATTGCAGATTTAAAATTCAAAACATCCTCAGTACCAAGCTCTCAACCTCTCCTCTTATCGCGCAATGGGTAAAATGGTCATGGTTCAAAATACATGGTTCAATTGTTGCATAAATTTTATTTGTGAGCAAATAATGCATTTATACTGCCAAATTATTTTAAATGATACATAATTATCTCTTTATCCATCAAGACACAATCATTGCCCCACCTGGTTAAAAAAACTGAACACAAGTAATGAATAGAAAATAAATTTTCAAATCATCACCTTTTCCTTTTCCAGTTTCTAGTTCTTTAGACCTATGAGATTCCATGTCTTCATTTCTGCAGGAATCAAAGATGAAAAGTCTACAGTTAACTATAACCATTTGCCATGGTTTTAACACACAAAGCATATTGCAAAGAGTACTGTTATCAACAGCATTAATTTTGATAGGCAGTCGAGGTTTTGCTTTGTCACGATAAATGGGTATAATATTGTTTCAAAAAAGTATGCTCAATATTTGGCCAGGAAGAGGGGAGGGGGGGGGGTGGGCACTGTTACAGTAATTGAAACAGACTGGCAACTATTTTCTGTAAATAACAAAATTATGATTTTTTACCTTGAAAACTCTGAAGTAAAACTCTGTCATCATCGTCAACAGTGTCCAAAGGTGTTGGCACCTATAAAAATAATAATCCAGAACTTTATAAACATACATTATTACATAAATTGATTATATATATATGGCATCCTTGTCTCGGAGAGGTGATGGTCAGCGTGTCACTGTCGACAGGCTCTTAAGTGACTCAAGAGCCCGATTCTTGAGTGGCAGTCTTTGTTGCAGCTGGTACAGATGTAGTTGGTGGCCTCACGAACTGATACTTGTCGTTCCTTTCTCGCCGCCCGCTTAATTGTCGCCTCGGCCCTGGCCTTC
>Ga0126339_10003245_pt1 | contig 11805 bp, 6 predicted proteins | sample OrbTmetagenome_2_FD_92532 | JGI IMG/M metagenome (GOLD analysis project Ga0126339, IMG submission 92532) | Coral microbial communities from Petempiche,Puerto Morelos, Mexico - Orbicella T R C metagenome | ecosystem: Host-associated > Invertebrates > Cnidaria > Coral | place: Petempiche,Puerto...
GGCAGGTCATTGTGTTGTGTTCTTGGGCAAGACACAGTCTTACAGTGCCTCTCTCCACCCAGCAGTATAACTGGGTACTGGCAGCTGATGGGGCAACCTGACTGAATGCTGAGAAGTAACTTGGGATGGACTAAAATCATGGATGAAAGTCTTGGGACAAATTTGCACTTTTGGGTCTTTTGCGCACGTGCCAGACGCGAATACAACTTCACCTGCCTAACCTCGCCCCCCACCCCCCATACAATGTTGAAAACTAGTACCTGCAATTTCACCTGATTTTTAACATTGTGTTGGGTGGGGAGGGGGGTCAGCACCACATTTTTAAAGGATATTGCAGGGTTTTTTTCAAACTTCAGTTCTAAAACACAGACAATTCGTTACATTACATGAGTGTCCCAAGGACTTTCATCCACAATTGTCTGATTTTCACGTCTTGTGGAAAATGCACAATCAGGATGGTTTTTAGCCCTAAATGCGTTTAGAACCCGAGAATGTGAACATCTGAGTTTAGAAAGGCATTTCTAGGAACTTTTACTCAGCTTTTCCATATTTCTCAATGGTTTTGGACTGATTGGAATCTCAGATAATCTAGAAACTTTTGTATATGATGGCAATGATAACGGCGTTGCTTGAGTTGGATACGTAACAAATTGTTTACAGTATAATGTGCAGTTTTGCAGATACTTCAAGTACTTAAACGACAAATTTGGTATTTAAGTCAATCTTAGTGATCACCTTAACAGTTATTACAGCGCGTTTAAGTATACTGAGGTGCTATGCTCTTGGTAGTGACGTCACTGTCCACTGGTCATCGCACATTACTCAGAGGCAAAGAAAAACATTGTTCCATCAATGTTTTCAAAGTATCAACTAAGAAAACCAGCAAAACTATTTTTCAACACGAGATTTATGGTACTGTTTTGAAATTATTTCACAAAAGTCACATCACAGCACGCTGGCAGTAAATACAACAGTACTCACTTGATTCAATATGGGAGAATTGACTTGAAACAATTCTTAACGATGGAAAGTGAGTACCGTGCTTGCAGAGCTCAAAATTAAGTTTTTCCCAGCTATAAAGATGTAGAAAGATCGATTGCCAAACACATTTCACTTTGACATGTCTTAAATGTGAGCTTTCAGAAATAAGTAGGCAGATTTTAAGGTTTTAAAGTGAGTACTGTTGCTGAGAACTGTTGAGTTATGCAAATAAGGAGTGACCAACTCATTGTCCACAACACTAAAAAATGTCACAATATTTTTTCGTAAATAAAGAAAAGAAACGACTTCCACTGGTGGGAAACAACTTGCTAATATTTGGTTCGGTACCCTTCGGATGAAATTTTAGTTTACGATGCCTGCTCACTACATGTATCATATTCATGATACAGATGACTTGGAGATTTGACATTTCTGCACGACTTCTTGTGGTGAAAATCTTCTGTTTTCCTTATAAAAAAAAGACTTTTACTCGCTATTCAACAGACATTCTTGCCATATGCACAATAATCTATAATGCCTTATGCCTGTTTCTGCCTCAAGCGTTAACCATGTGTGTCCTTTCAAATACCACGTGCGAGTATGAGATAGAACAAATTCCGATTTACACCATGCGTTTGCACTGGGAAAAATTGAAAAGAGAAAAAAAATATGCTTAAATAAACCACAAAATAGCTCAAAAATAGTCTTTGTATTACAATCTATTCACAGAGTCAAGAAAAAACACATTTAGATTGTGGAAAACTGCTGAAAAGTGACATTTCATTTCTCAACTGAAATTCAGACAATCATGGACAAAAGTCTTGGGACAAATTTGCACTTTTGGCACGTTTGCGCATACGCCAGACGCGAATCAACTTCACCAGCCTAACGTCGCCCCCCATGTCCCATACAATGTTGAAAACTAGTACCTGTAATTTCACCTGATTTTCACATTGTGTTGGGTGGGGAGGGGGGTCAGCAACACGTCTTTAAAGCATATAGCAGCATTTTTTTCAAACTTCAGTTCTAAAGCACAGATAATTTGTTACATTACATAAGTGTCCCAAGGACTTTTGTCACGATTATAGTATCCCATCCAGGGGGAATAGCAATACTCTAAGCTGCTTCATGCTTCAGAAACTGGAGTTAAGCACCAACAGTTATGAGTCAGTTGGGCTTAAAGAGGCTCTAATTTTTGGAAGATGTTTGAACACAATGACTCCTTCACGGTCCAATCAAAACCTGAAAAATTGACCACAATTTATTTTTCGGGATGTGGATTTTACAGTTTCACTGCAACGTTTAAGACAATCTCTGGAATTTAGGAACTATAAGACCACAGAAAGTGTGGTCAGCACACAAAATGGCAGAAAGATTGGACATTGAAGACTTCTTCAGAGAAATTGAACCTGACCTGTGTCAATATGCATACACCTTTTGTAAAAGTGGTTTTACGTCTAGTATAACCATGAAATGTTGGCAGGAGCAAGACTTTTCAGTCTTTCAGTATATATCCCCAAAGGACATCAAAGACTGATTTTTAACATGGTCACAAAACTCCATACATGCAAAGGCAAAACTGCAGAGCATCGCTCTTTAGTGTCAAAGAAAATCAATGAAACTCCAAGAAAGATGAGTTTCCATTCCAAAAGAGACATCTCAGCTACCTTTACTGGTAATCCTAGGGAGAATGCTCACCTGTATTTGTTGATGGTGAACATTAATTTCTGAGCGTGAAAGTTTGCGTTACATTATGCTAAACTTCAAATGTTTGATGACCAATCAAGCCACGTTTGACTCCCAATTAGAGCATGTTTCGGTGTCACGTGTTCACGCTTAGATGCAAGTGACGGTAGTACCAATATAGTGATGTCCTAGGCTATCCATTGTAAAAGTCAAATACATAGCTCAGTTTAGCTCACTGAGAAGTTTTCAAACATTAGTATCCAAGGTAAAGGCATAGTTTGCATATGAGCAAAGTGGCCCATCAGGCTGGAGCTTATCACAGTTTCTGTAGCATGACACGACTAGGAATATTTCTACTCCCCCATGGATGGGATACTAGTCCATTGCAGGGTTACCCACAGCATTAAGTTTGCCCATACTCATTTATACACCTGGATGGAGAGAGGCACTTTGAGAGTGAAGTGTCTCTGGCCAGGGCTCAAACTCGGACTACTTGATCTGGAGATGAGTGCACTAAGCATGGAGCCATGGTATCTCCCAAAACAATATCCAAGGTTGACAATAATAGTATAATTATCAGGTCAGAAAATAATATTAAGTAAAAGACATTTTTGTGCAGTATTTTAACAATACGTAAATGTTATGTAAGCATGGGTGTTAACTTCCTTTTCCTCTGTCCATAGTTGTTTGGTGATATATGCTTTGAATGCAATAAAGCTATTGTGGGAGATGGTAAGTAATTTGCAGTGTTAAACACTACAACTTACAGGCTGACTATCATGCTAACTACCAACTTCTCATGAATGCCTAACTGAAACATTGAGCTACTACTGAACAGCTTTAACTGATACATTGTAACATAAGTAAACTTGAAAATGACCAACGAAAAGAAAAGTTCAACCAACTGATAGAACAACTCTTTTAATTTTTCCATTTTCAAGGGACTTTGACCAGGAAATGCATTCACAACATCTTTGGAACATCCTCAGAAATCTTTGAAATGTCCTCAGAAATCTTTGGACATCTTTAGATATTTTTGGGCGACCTTCAAAAATCCTGGTACTCCCAGGATAAGTAGACTGCTGACAGTTTGTTTTTCTCTTGCAATTCAGCAGGCATTATGAGGCATTCCCTACTCATCCAAAACACCCTTTTGCATTAATTTTGCAATCGCTAAACACTTGCCTAAGTGATCCAAATAGGAAAGACTGACTGCCAGTGGTCTACAGGATAGGTGAATGCTTTATCGAGTTATAACATGGACTTGAAGTGACATGATGAATATTTTATGTGCACAATTGAATAATTTTATTATGATTTACTATATCTCATGGATGGTGCTGACCATTATGAATTTCTTGCAGTGGTAAATGCTCTTCACAAGTGCTGGTGTGTTCAGCATTTCACTTGCATTGGATGCAACATTTCTTTGAATCTCAGGTAATGGCCACAATAGAGATAATATAGGTAATTAATATTTGAATGTGAGCATAGTTAAGGATAATTTTGCACTTTGAGTGATATTTGGAAATTTTCTCCAAGTTGCATGAGCCTTAAGGTGATTCCTCACATTTGCATTCCGTATCCTTACTGTGCATAATTTATGGCGTCATTTGTGTAAGCTTGTGCATGCACACATTGAAAACATGGCGGATTTGCCTTGATATTGAGTTCTGTCAACATCAGTGTTGACTGTAGTTTGAGGAGTGTTTTCATGAGTCTGGGCTCACAAAGAGTTTACAATAACTTGGAATGTGTTCTTGTAATAAGCATTTAATAATGCTAAAATGGGACATTTTCAATGCCTCACTGCTCTTTAACGAGCATGGGCACCCCCGTTTTTTATTTTATAATTTAAGTTCTCATATGATAAATATTCAGTGGACAAAGTTTGAACAAAAATCTATTGACAGTTTTATTTCAGGGGAATTACCTTAAGACAAGGCTGTTGCCTAAGGAAATTTTTAAGGAGCCCAGAATAAAAGTTGCTATGGTCAATCCTGGAGGTTGGGGGCTTGGGGAAGGGGGTTGGAGTGACTTGTTAAATTTAGGGGAGGGGCCCAGGGGGCATCCCCCTCTCTGCACTGAGATTTTCCTTGAGACACTAATATCAATCAAATAGTTGGTATCAAGCATTCAGCAAAGTGATCAGGTCATGACTGAGGAAGAATATTATTTATGTTGTAAATTATTTTAACAAAATAAAAAAAATTCAATAATTGGTGTATACATGCAAGCGCTGCAGCTTTTTTTAAAACAAAATTGCATTTTTGCTTTTGTTTGTTAATTTTGCCATTCCAGAGATGCCAACCTAAAAAATTTAGTACCATTCAGCATTGATGTGATTTGAAAAACAGTATGGTATCAGAAATTCTCCAGGGTAAATTAATTTTAATGTTACAAGTTTGCCATCTGTTGAGATAATCTCCTTACTTCTCAGGAGCAAGTTTCATGAATTTGATATGCAGCCACTGTGCAAGAAGTGTTATGAGAAGATGCCTCTCGAGCTTAAGAAGAGATTGAAGAAAGCAGAACAGACAGCCAGTAGAAAGTAACATGGGCATTGAAACAGCAAGATGTCAATGAACTCATAGTGCTTTATGCTTGGAAGCCTTATCGTGTACTTTTTTGTAAAACAGTGTTTGGAGTAATCAAACATATTAAGCAGACATCCCTTATGTTAGGTGTTGCTCTTCTTTAGTGGATATGTAATAACTGGATAATTGTTTTTCCAGAAGAGCATTTTTATTTGAATTTTAAAGAAATTATTTGGCAAAACATGGTAAAATCCCCCCTTCCTCATATCAAACTCTTTTGTTGGTAAATACTGACTGCAACTGGTGTTATCTTTTTTTTGCACTGGTGTAATCTTTCGAGGTTTGATTGTATGTTCAGTAAACATGCTTTCACTATAAAATTGAACTGTTTACTTGTGGGTTTTGTACACTACATAAGCAGTGCAAGTTATTTCCCTTCATTTTCTCTCAGTATGGTGTAAATGACTCCTCAGTGTTAGTTCTGGTGGTTTTGCCTGAAAATTCTTCAGACTTCAAATATTGGCATACAGCAAAGCGTTTTGGTGGGTAAAAAAACTAGAGAGGACACTGGGAAGGTGTTGGGGTGAGCCTAAAGTACACTCCAGCTAGCCTTAGCAACACTTTGGGTCCAGTGCTTTGAGGGGTGTATAACACTATACACTGGATAAATCCAGATAGTGGTTAAGGGTTGACAAAACAAGCCAGGCTATGTACTGGATAGTGATTTAACTGGATAGCGTCTGCCCTTCAAACTGTCCCCAGATTAGCCCTCTGATAGTTATTTCTCAATAAGGGAATAGAAACACCCTCCTCTCTTTCCCCATTTTAAACGTGCTTGCCTTTCAGCCAATGGATCAGGATTGGAACCCACCAGGATATCTTGGTTCGATCACAGAGATGATAAATTGAACAGCAATGAATACACAAGCCCAGCGTTTTCCAAATTCACTTCGTCTTGAGAAGTATTAGGCAAGTTCCTATTTTGCTCTCGGGGTAATTTATATAAGTAACTTCAAAATCGGGCAAAAATATGTGGATATTTGTCTGCAGACAATCTGTTCACTGACAGAAATACATGAAAAAAATACCTGAACATGTTTTTGTTGAGTTTCTATTAAAAAATGGTATTGTTTTGTCATAAGGGTTGAACTATTTATACACTAGGGATGTCATCCAATCAAAATAAAGTTCATATCATTGGTAATAAATATGTTAAGATGTTCTAGCTAGAAAAACTGGCGAATAAGTCTTGCTCAGATGTTGCTAAAATGACTGTCGAACACACCCACAGCGTAAAGACCTATGTTCTCTATTAGATATTTTATAAATGGCTTGCTTACATGGAACAGAACAAAAAATTATTCAAGAAAATTTATTGCCAGTGCTATAAAACCCTTGTTGTGGGCTTGGGTTTGCATGAACTGTCAAATTCTCCCAAGCCTCATGTTTAGATTTAAACATACCCACCAGTTTGGTAAAGATTATTACATTCACATGTTGGTTCACAAAAGCAGTTTATTATTATTTCTTTGTAATAAGGAACTGAACTTACAACAGTAACCAAAAATTCAACTTAAGTGAAGAATGCAAAACATCTGGGTCAACATCTAAACAGTAATACATGCAAAAGTTTTACTCTAGGTATGTTCAACAACAGCACGTTATTGCATCAAAGTAGTTCACGACACTTATTTGGACAATTTAATCCACTTCCTCGATGGTAGGTCCTGTAGATTCTCCTCCAGACTGAGGTGCACTTTGTCCTCCAGGGAAACCTCCGGGCATACCCCCACCAGGCATTCCGCCACCAGGCATTCCACCAGCTCCTCCAGCTGCCTGGTACAGCTTCGTAATGATGGGACTGCATACCTTTTCAACCTCTTTCTGCTTTGCCTCCAACTCTTCCTTTTCAGCAGATTCGTTCTTCTCTAGCCAGTCAATGACTTCTTTGCATTTTTCGGTGATGAGTGTCTTGTCCTCATCACTGATCTTATCCTTCACCTTCTCATCTTCGACCGTGCTCTTCATGTTGTAAGCATAACTTTCCAGGGTATTCTTGGCCTGAATTCTGTCACGCTGCTTGTCGTCATCTGCTTTGTATTTCTCAGCATCTTTCACCATGCGTTCTATGTCTTCCTTGGACAAACGTCCCTTGTCATTTGTGATGACAATCTTGTTCTCTTTTCCAGTGCTTTTGTCCACAGCAGAAACGTTCATGATTCCATTAGCATCAACGTCGAATGTGACCTCAATCTGTGGCACACCACGTGGAGCAGGAGGGATGCCAGTCAGCTCAAATTTTCCCAGTTGATGATTGTCTTTGGTCATGCTACGTTCACCTTCGTATACCTGGATCAACACAGCAGGTTGGTTGTCTGCATATGTGGTGAAGGTTTGACTCTTCTTTGTTGGGATTGTAGTGTTTCGTGTGATCAGAGATGTCATAACACCACCAGCTGTCTCGATACCAAGAGACAAGGGAGCCACATCCAGAAGCAGGAGGTCAGAGACAGCTTCGCTCTTGTCACCGTGCAAGATGGCTGCCTGGACTGCAGCACCATAAGCAACAGCCTCGTCGGGGTTGATGCTCTTGTTTGGTTCTTTGCCAAAGTAGTTTTTTAGCAGGTCTTGAATTTTTGGGATTCGAGTTGAGCCACCAACCAAGACAACCTCATGGATTTCTCCCTTTTCCAACTTGGAGTCCTTCAAGGCTTTGGTTACTGGTTCCATGGTATCACGGAACAGGTCGTCATTTACCTGTTCAAACTTTGCGCGACTGACTGTTACATAGTAGTCAATGCCCTCGAAGAGAGAGTCTATTTCAATGTTGGCTTGGGTACTAGAAGACAAGGTCCTCTTGGCTCTTTCACATGCAGTTCTCAAGCGACGCATGGCCCGATTGTTGCTGGAAATATCTTTCTTGTATTTCTTTAAGAATTCTTTCCTGAAATAATCAACCATGCGGTTGTCAAAGTCTTCACCTCCCAAATGGGTATCTCCATGAGTTGACTTCACTTCAAAGATGCCATCATCAATGGTGAGAACCGAGACATCAAAGGTACCACCACCCAAGTCAAAGATAAGAACATTACGCTCAGCACCACTCTTCTTGTCTAGACCATAAGCAATGGCTGCAGCAGTTGGTTCATTGATTATGCGGAGGACATTAAGCCCAGCAATAATTCCTACAAAATGACAGAATAGATTAAAACTCTAATTAGAAAAAACAAGTCATTCAACATAATGCTAAGAAAACTATGCAAATTAACAATCAATTGGCCTGCTCTCTGCCAATTACAGTTAAGTAATTTTCTAAGTCGTATAATAAATGGCAAGATTAGGTGAATTAGCGTTGTCTGGACTCTTATCGACAATGGCAAATCAGCCAATCAGATTGTGAGAACAGTAGCAATTAAGGTAAAAATCTTTCTGGAACAACCTGATATGTGTTTTGAACGAGGAATATACACACATACTTTTCTAGGACACTTTCCATTCAACTATAAATTCATGCACTTTCGAAGTGGAGGCATATTTGGAAAGTATCCGGAAAAACCTAAAATTGTTGAATTTTGGAAAGACGTTTCAACCCAGATAGAATGGAAGTATACCTCGCAAAGTTTTCCTCTTTCATGGAAAATTATTCCAGAAAATCTGTACAAATCACTACTGGAAATTTCCAGAAAAAATGTACACGCAATATTTTATTAGAACTGGAAAGTGCCCTTTGCTTGCTAAGAAGAATTTCTACAGAATTTCTGCCCCCTGATCTGCCAAGTGTGTCGGCTACACAATACAGCTAGAGTTCCTGGATATGTTGAAATTAGCAGACACGTGCATACCATATTCTATTGCGCAATATAGGGGCTAAGGTCTAAAAATGTTAGAATTTTCACTCCTAGCCGAGCAGATGGACTCCACTCATGGCAACAATCAAATATAAACAGCCGTGTTGTCGCAAGATTTGATTTACTGAACTTCAAAACTGAGTGGCGAAAGAGACTTACCGGCATCTTTGGTGGCCTGCCTCTGTGAATCATTGAAATATGCTGGAACAGTGACAACTGCGTCAGTCACTTTCTCGCCAAGATAAGCTTCCGCAGTTTCCTTCATTTTAGTCAGAACCATTGAAGATATCTGTAGATAGCCAAAATACAATTCGACCGTGAATATAACTTAAGCACAAAGCCAAAATCGACAAAGCACATGGCGAAAGGCCGGTTACACCCGGCAGTTACCCTTCAGCATTGTGTAGCCAAAAAGTAAGCCACGAGTAAAAGTGCCAAGTGCTTACCTCCTCTGCGAAGAACGACTTTGTTTCTCCTTTGTGCTCCACTTCAATCTTCGGTCTTCCGCCATCGTTTTTCACCTGAAAGTGAAAGTGGGACAAACCAAATCAGAAACTTCAACACGTTTTTTTTTAAAGCTTGATCCAGGCAAAAATTCGTGTCCCTTTAGGTTTGCTCGACGTTGATGAATACTCACCTTAAAAGGCCAGTGTTTCATGTCCGATTGTACAGTAGGTTCGTCAAATTTTCGTCCGATAAGACGCTTTGCATCTGCAAGAACAAAGGTGATTTCGTAAGCATTTCATGACAAACATGGCGGACATTTCGGCGTTTCCGCTTGAATTACAAGAAACAAATTTCTGCCACGATATTTTTTTCAATATACAACTACACTCATGTACTATGTTACAGTTTCTTTTAAAGTTGACGACGCTTATTAGAAAACTCACCGAAAACTGTATTTGCAGGATTGAGGGCGACTTGATTCTTGGCAGCGTCCCCGATGAGTCTTTCGGTTTCCGTGAAGGCAACATAACTCGGAGTTGTTCGATTACCTTGATCGTTAGCGATTATTTCTACTTTACCGTGTTGGAAAACACCAACACAGGAATACGTAGTCCCGAGATCGATTCCTACGGCAGGCATATTTCAGTATTCAGTTGAAAAATATGGCACAAAAAACGTACGTAACACTCCCTGGCTTGTCGATGTGAAAATTATGTAAGTCGCACACGTGCTCCTCTTTTATAACGGTTTCGCCTCGTTCTGGAACTTTCTGGAACCTTCTCGAAAAAAGATGTCATCGCTATTTTTGGGAGTAAAAAAGTGACGTAAAAGCGTGATGGTGCAATATCGCGACCTTTTGTAACCAGCAAATTATTTTCAAGAACTTTCGACTTCTTTATTTGAGCGAATCACTTAAAGACGTAACAGAGGAAAGCATCAAATGCCCTGATGCACTAAGAAAAGTCTCTATTCTATTATGAAAGACGTACGTCCATATTTGTACATATTTGATAAAGCCAAGCAACGGTAGGTTAATCAACGATCCAGAACTTTACAGATCATTCCATAAACCTCCTGAACAACCCGGAGCATTCATATTCCGGAACATTCTGGCCTGCAGACAAACAACAAACGCGATGCACGAGCGTGGAGCGTGACGACCACGAGCACGAAGCCCACGCAGCAATCACGCGGCAGCACCATACGCTCCCCTCCCCGGCCCCCCGCTTCTCAGGATGTTGACGACTAGTTCCCAGAGCTTTTTACAAAACATGGTTCAATATGGCGGTCTATCGTTTGCTGAGGAGGTGTTCTCGTAGTTGCCCTAAACTTCGAGCTTGTTTTTACACGTTACGTTGTAATGTTCACACGAAGGCTGCAGAAACTATTGACGAATTGGAAAACGTATACAATGAACGAAAGTGCTTCATAAACGGTAAGCTACGTGTGCTCACGTGCGGGAGATTTCTGCAGCGCAGTTTATATGACGAAGAAAATAGTTGGGTTGGAAACTTGGGAAAAAGACGTCTAAAATTAGTCTCTCATCTTTCAAGGAGGTGTTGTTTATGACCTATGTCCTGCGCATAGAGCAGATAAAGAGTGGTGCTTTGAAAACAAAGGAAATAGTAAAATAATAAAATAAATTTGATAGTTGCACTGCACCTGCAGCTGAACAATTATATAATTGCTTGTGTGAGCAAATACATTTTCAAATAGCTTTGTGTTGAAAAGAACAATAACAAAAAACTGGAAACTCAGGGAAATGCTGAAGAAAATAATGTTTCGTATTGAAGATAATACCGGTATGTTGTTTCTTCTCTCAGTCTCACACAAAAAAGTAGACTGCTGGCAGCCAGTCTTTTCTCTTGCTTAGCGTCAGACGAGTATTTATCTTTGAACATGAGTACATAAGGCTACCCCAGGGGGTGGTACTACCTTATATGGGCTGTATAGGTATGTGCAGCCCCAAAGGGTATGGGTTTCAGCCATTTGGTTATAAATAGGGTATTGAGTTTGGTCATTTTGGTCTCAAATAGGGTATGTTTTTTTTTGCTCTAGTCTTGAATTGGGTATATCTTTTAGAGGAAGCTACTTTTTCATCATCCTCAACAAGACCATCATCAAAAGCCCTTCATAAATTATGTTTAGGGCAACTGTGCCAGCCACAATGGTCATAAATAGGGTGCTTAATTTTTGATCAGGTCATAAATAGGGTTGGGGAAAATCGCAGATTTTGGTCATAAGTAGGGTAAGGGTTTTGGGAAGCGGGCCACACACCCCCACCCAATTTTACTGGGAATATCCCC
>Ga0126339_10003247_pt1 | contig 11802 bp, 9 predicted proteins | sample OrbTmetagenome_2_FD_92532 | JGI IMG/M metagenome (GOLD analysis project Ga0126339, IMG submission 92532) | Coral microbial communities from Petempiche,Puerto Morelos, Mexico - Orbicella T R C metagenome | ecosystem: Host-associated > Invertebrates > Cnidaria > Coral | place: Petempiche,Puerto...
GAGGTAAGAAAAAATAATGCAGATTAGTAGAATTCTACTACTAACAGTAGCATACTGATGCAAATGCCACAATCTGATTGGCTGAGCTATCATGCGTTATCAGCCATTGGTGTACCATGGCTGGGGGTCATCTACGAAATGGAGATGATTTGTATGTTGTTTTCCAAAACAAAAATTTTTTCTTTTGCAAGCTCATTATTTTGGAAAGAAAAACTTGGGTGATTGACCATTTTCTTATTCTCGGTATTGGACTGGAACTAGCTTGCAACGGAGGCTCATGCGGGGGATATCATTAAAAAGCGATTAGAGTCATTTGCATTTGAAAAGACTCCCTGCATTAGCCTCAGTTGCAAGCTAGTTCCAGCCCAATAATGAGAATACAAAAACAATCTATTCAGTTCCAGAGAAGACAAAACAAAGGTCATTTACAGTTTCTTGACTTATCATATGACTGAGAAAATAACTTCATTCTGATTGGCTAAGACTGGACCAGTTAATTGTTACTTTTAATTTACACTGCAGCAAAAAATTAATGCAGGTGCATTCATTATGTTATCAGTAATATAATAAATGAATAACCCCACAAAAGCTCAAGCCATTAAAGATTTACACTAATCGCGATATTTAAAAATTCTTTCTAATTGAACTCACCTAAAGGCTCACGCAATTTTCAAATATCACTCGAAGTGTAAATCCTTAAATGCACTTGCATTACTGCAATTTCCTATATTATTATACATTGAAGTCGACATCTGCCCTCATTGGCTAAAAGCCTACAGTTAATTCTGGGAAACAGCGCAACCAGTAGATTAGTGAACAATTCGTAGGTTGCGCGTGCAATGCATGATTTCCAAGAGCAATATCAAGTTCACAGACAGTGAAGTAGAACATGGCTTGTCGAAAATAAATTGTGTTCAGTGTGATAATGCATTTGTCGTTGTTTTCTTCAAAACAATGTATAATAAAACAATTATTAGATTTGGTTTTTGTGATATCCGAAATCATCAAGTTCTCGATTAGTGTTATCAGCCTCAGCCTTCAGCTTCAGCTGATAACACTTACCTTGACCTTGATTATTCTGGATATCACAAAAACCTCATCCAATAACTGTTTACTACATGTAATTGTTGAGAAAAGTGATGAGCATGTAGTTTTGAGAAGTATTCTTGAAGGAATCTTGATCATGTGCAATTTTTTTTATTATTGAACAGATCAGTGGTGAAGAAGCTGACACAATAAGGTAAATTATAACTACCAGCAATCAACATACAAAAAAACAAACATGGCTATACACATGTACATGTTGGGACACATTGCTTTGTACATGCATTAATTATTAATATTAATGTGACTTCAATGCACTGAGTACTGTCCCTTGACACAGAGTCCTCTACTTATAACATTTATTTATACTTCAATCAAACTGAGCTTATAAATGCACAAAGACTATGCTGCTCATATGAATATCACACAAGAATCAGTGGCACTAGTATGGATAACCAACATACAAATACCGTGGATGTTCCGCAGGGTATGCAGAGAGAAAAATATGGCCATTATTTTTATCAAGCCTGCAGTTCCTAACAATGTTTCAATAACATTTGGATATAAGCGCATATAACCCCAAAATTTTTTTTTACTCCAAAACAATATTGACACATTCTTGATCACAATACCGAAAAAAAGTTTGGTTTTGGTTGAAACTGCAATTTTTTATGAATTTTCAGTCGTGAAAAATTGCTATAATGAAATCATTACCGAGTCAAAGAATGAGTCAAAAGGATCTGGGTCTAGTACATTTTGTGACATCATACACAGAGATCATTTGCACAACATTCGCACACATATACTTGCTTGCCTTAAGTTGTTGTAACATTATTCTGCGCAAGAAAATGTACATAAAACTGTGAGAGCTGATCCAGTTCTTGGCAGTGTACATTAAGCACCTCAGCAAACAAGATTTGGGAAGATTGAATCACCAGGTTTGATCAATTGGAGAGTCTGCAGCGAAGAATGAGTAAAGCTGAAATTATAATTACAAGGCTTTGGTTCATTCAGGTTACAGAATTTTGGTAGAATTCAGGGTAATTCATCTTGTCAATTGAAACAATTACCTTTGTTTGAATGCATTAAGTGATTCTGGTGGCCACTGCTGATCTGAGTCAGAGTTTCAAATCTTCTCAGTCTGTTTACACGTACTACGCGAATGATTGACTCGATTTGTGGCAGTTCGCATTTGTGCACAGTTTACTGAATGATCTGAACAAATACCATCACAAAATTAAATGTGTCAGACTTTCGTCGGCAAATTGCAATGTAAATAGTTATTCCAGGTCAAGGTATTCTGAAATTCTTCCTACAAATCTTCAAAGCAATTCCGGTTTATTTAGATCGGCTTTGCATTCCCTGTGGAATGAGAATGCTACATCAACTGGGTTTACAAGCTCATGGACACAGTCTTCCAGAGTTTAGAATCTGAAGAAGTTTGGATGATAAACGTGCAATACATCTAAACAACTTACAGTATATGTTTAAGATTGCCAAGAAAAGGTTATTTCATTGACATACTAGGGAAGTTCATCACTACTCTTCAATGGCAGTCTACTCTGGAGACAACCATTTATGTTCACATCACTTTACAGGATTTTAGATGAGATTATGGTTGAACTTGATTACATGCCTTCCCAGCAAGATGCCCAGGAATGGCATCAACTTTTAACAAATGAGTTGGTAAGTACAAGATCAAAGTATAATGTTGATTTATTTTTTATGTAGCTCATCTATAACCTGTGACAAAAGTATTGGAAAAGGTTACCTATTTTTCCTCCCCACTCCCCTACAATTCAATATTGAGGTTAACCAAAAAACTCAAGTCACACCATACTATCCAATCATTGTCAATCACTGAGAGAGGCAGTCCTGGTCATTTGACACCAAAGCTGACGTCATCAACAAGTTGTAACAAGAAGATCTTTAAGATCTTACAACCGCACTTTTAAAAGTTAACTGTTTTGGTAGCGCTACAGTCACAATGTAATGCACATTCCAAAGCAGTCGTTGATGATTCATTGATTACTGCAGACACCACATCACTTGATCAACACAACCTGTATTATTGCACCATCAGTCATAGCCATTGTGAAATCTCCAATGACGTAATTACTTCCAGCACATGTCATAATATGGGATCCTGAGTGACCCGAAGAAAAAAAAAAAACATGAAAAAAAATATATATATCGGTTTTGAACCTATTTCCAGCAAATTTGGCACACCAGAAGCTGAGAAAATTACCCTATTGCCGGCCATCATTTTTCAGCTCTTTTCGTCATATACCCCCTCGGGAGGGTTTTGTAAAGTTAGCAAATTAGTATGCAAGCCACCGTATTGGTGATTGCCGTTGGCAAAATGTTTATTTGCTCAAAAATTGCGGCCAAATATTTTCGGAGATGGAAGTCAGGACATTTTTAAGGACACAGAAAGTAATTTGGGACCAGTTGCTTGCTTGCAAGGCTGAAATTATCCAGAAGTAAGGATTTTTTAACTTGAACATAACGAAGGCGACGCGGTGAACAAATTGAATAAATTATCGGCTCTTCTCACTGTCTCGTTCTGTTTTTTGTTTCGTTCTCTTTTGGAGCCTGCCGAGGTCATTTTTTCGTCTAAATAGCCTGAGAAAAGTTCGAAAAAGATGTTCCTCTTCAATTTTCAGCTCTCAGGCAATAATCCTGGATTTTTTTGACCGAAAAGTCGGTTTGTCTTATGTTCGTGTGTTTCGGTGGCTATGGGCGACCATCGCTTCCTTTGTTGACTCAAGCAATGAAGCAAGGTGACAAAAAAATCTAATTATATTTAGTTCTGGTTTTGTTCGATTTCGTTGAAATTTTAATATGATGAAGCTGGGTTTTTAAGGAATAGATTTTACTACTGCTGATATGAGGTAGCTATTAATGCTAAAGTGATATATTGCTTCAAAGTCAGGGTTTTGAAGAGATTTTTTGCAAAGCACGAGTTCGGCATGACTTTGTAATCTGAGATTTTTGTTGACCCTGGAGAAACAAGGTTTCGCGAATAAACATTACAGATTGCGTAATTCAAAGTTGGCTGAGTGGAGGTCTGCATCTGGTCTCCGAAAAAAAAAAAAAAAAACCACGGGTAGAACATGAACCGCACTCGGCCCATGGCCGCGCGGTTAACAAGTGATTGACCAGTTGTTCATGAGTGGTCATTTTCAATCTATTGATTGTTAGACATTCAAAACAGTGTCAGTTCTTAATTTGTAAGTAAAAAAATTGTTTCTTTTTTGTTGTGGTCATAAATACAAGTGATTAAAGGTGCTAGCTCCAGTTGTAGTTGTGGAAGTTGACTAAGTAGTGCTTGTTCTAAGTTAGCATACCAGTGAGGGGTGTCGCAGTCAAAATTTTCTGCCATAAGATTAAATTTATTGTTTCAATTGGTGTTTTTATCAGATGTTACTTAGAGGTAATTAAACATTTTTTTGGTTATAACTTTGCTTAGAATCCATCCCTTTTCATATAAATTTTTTTAAATGAAAGATCACAATAAGATCTATCTGAAAAGCAAAAACAATTTTTTTTTGGTAAAATGGTCAATTTTGATGTATACTGATACCTTAATTGAATGTTACTGGTCAACATGACTGCCTAGATGAACGGTTGACTGATCAAATCCCCAATCAGGTTAGACAGTGTCCAATGCCCAGTCTTTATTTCCAGCCATGTTTTGAGTTTGGATGTTCAAGAGGTTGCACACTTACTAAAGCAGAGATTTATACAATGCAGTTCTCTCAAGATTAAAATTCACTCTTGGCTTTTTAGCACCTTTTATCTCTCTAAAAGTTGGACTGCTAAACTCAAAACAGTTTTCTGCTTTTCTTTCTTTCTTTCTTTCTTTTTTGGAGACTTATAGAACTAGGTGCAATTTTTCAGGCTTGGTCAACTGCATTGTTTTGAATGGCTGTGCAATTTTTTAAAGATTACTTCCCACCTTCAAGGACACAAAAAAATTAATAGTTTTTTTCTTCTATTTGACAAAATTTAAGTCGGTCATTTTACCTAGAGTTTACAACAGAAAAATATTAAAAATCTCAAAAAGCAGCCGAGTTATTTAGAAAAAACGTGTTTTCAAATAAAGTTAATAAACCAGGAAGGTGTCATAATTGCTTAAATAGATGAAACCGCCAGGGGAAATTTTCGTAGCAAGCACTCATTTTGGAACTCATATTTCATGTCTTTTCGCATTGTTTTTATCAAGCATTTGTTCTTTTGCCTTTGGCTACTTTGCCCATTAAAGTGTCTTTCTTGCGCACACGTGAAGGTGGTCCACTGATCAGTAAAGCCCGCAATTCCACGTGAATAGGACCGTGAATGTTTTCTTTTTTGCTCTTGTCGTTAGCAGCATAAGTGCTAGAGGAAAAGTTCCATAAATACCCGAAGGCGAGACTGGCCAAGTAGAAAGAATGAAGAAAACCCGAAAAGTAGTTTTTCCTGCAGTTTTTTTTAATGATAGCTGGCCCGATTGATCATAACATCAACATCACAATTTTCATTTCAGCACAATGGTTTAAAAGAATGTTTTTCCTTTGAAATTGCCTGAAGGATGGATGTTTTTGAAAGAAAAGATAACTGATAATGCAAATAGCTAACTTAACTTGGTGGAAACAAAGTTTTACGAAGTAGGCCTCACACCGCTATGTTTGATTTGATTTTTGCAAACTTCAATCTCGCAACCCCTCACTGACAGGTGATTGCGTGATGCCTTGCGCTGAAGTGCGCGCTAGAGCCCAGGCGTCTCACGCAATTATTACTGTTTTGAGCCACCTTAAATATGGTGATTGAAATAAGCCTTTCTCGAGCCTGTCATCCTATCAACAAAATAATAACTCCCAAAGACTAAACAGAACCCACAAAGAATTGGCGAGAACAAAAGGATAAAAAAAAACTTATTAAACAAAAAAGACAGAGAGTGGAAAGTAAACAATGACATATTAAAAACACATGCTAGCTTAATAATTATTATTCTTAATTGGTAATTTTGATTTGCGTTGCTTCAAACAATCAATGAATGCAGCATTTTTTGTTTTCTTAAGCATTGATCAGCAATTTTATCCTTATACTATATTTGTTTATTTGTGGGTTGTTTCCACCATTTGTCAAATTATCATGATGAACTGCTCAAGCCTGTCCAACATTGCACATTGTTTACTACTCACACCCTTAAGACAAGTCTGAGGCCTTTTATTATTTAACTCTGCTTCTGATCCTGCTAGTATAAAATATATTACCTTTAAAATATAAACAGATTGCTGAAAGAGTAATAGGGTTCCAAAACATTTTAGTGTTATCTCTTTCACCTAAGCTCAAGTTTCTTTATATATTTAGGGAGGAGAAGAACTATGAACGGAAAATCAAGATGGCCAACACTTGAGTCAAACTGTTGACATTTTTGTAAATTTTAATTTGTTTTCAAAGAAAAGAAAAATTAATGTTAAACTCCACACATTAATGAATGTAAATGAATAATTATACATTTTATTGATTTCATGACCACTGGACAAGTAAAAATTGTTTGACAGATTACACTGAGCAATTTTCTGTTACACTTTTAGTTTAGTGGCAATTTTTGCATATGTATATATACACTGTTTATTGGAACATAACATGTATAAAGTTTTATGTACAAACAATAAAAGGATTATCGATTACATTATGCTGCAAATATTGAAGTTTAATAATAGGAATAAGATAGTAAGAGTGACAGGGCTAGCCTATTACAAGAGACTGACTTTAAAATGAACAAGGGACGAGAACTGGTGAAATCAACAAATCACATTGCAAGTACATTGTAATCACTTTAAAAACACACATTAATGACTGGGAAGTCCACTGGGAGTCCACCTGTCACACAGAAACAGTGCTGGAGATAATTTTTCTTCTTTAACAGGACATGTGTCTAGAAATCCACTTCAATCTTCGCAGTGTTTCAATCGCTTACTCAAAAAGCTGTTTTCGAGTGTGCTTTTGCTCATCCTGTAATTTATTTTTATCATATTTGGTTAAAAACAGTGTGGATGGGGTCTCTGTGATATGCAAATTAGCTACGGAATGGTATCTAATACGCATGTGCACCAGCTGACTGGGTCCCTTTAAAGCAGGAGCCCATCACTAGGAGTGTGAAACTACCCCAATTATTCCTGTCCTGTCCTATTTTTAGTTTGAATTTACCGCAAATTCAGACTCCCATAGGACTCTAGGGTACATACATGAAATGCTAACAGCATATTGCAATGTACGTAATACATCATAGGGCGATTTCTGAAGAGTACTTTATTTGGCAAGTACAGGAAAGATGAACACTTCTGCTTTATGATATGGTAGAAGCCCGTAATGGGCTCCTGGATATGGCTCAAATTGTCAGAGTCATTAGGGCCCAAAATTAAAAAAATTCTTAAGTGGCCATTTGGCAACTAGATGATGAAATTCAAGTAGGAATTTTATTCAGAAAAGAATTCAATCATTAAATCTGTAAACTAAGAAAAATATTCCAACACTTTTTTGGTAGGCTCAATTTCCACCGCTTTCTCGAGTCCAGTCTACATTCCTCCCCAAGAAGAGACAGTTGGACGTGTGAGGGGTAAAGCATGTCTGTTACATAAATTCATAATTCAATTCTAGTGGTGCTTCAGGTGGCCGGAAATGTCATCTGATGACAATCATAGGCAGGCCCATATGACGCCTACGGCTCATAAAATTTGTGGCTTTTTCACCACTTCTTCCTTTAATTTTCACCCTCCAACCTATTTTGTTTCACATTTTGTTGCAGAAGGGCATTACATGCTGTGTTCTATAGAAGAATTTAAAAAAAAAAAAAGTAGAGCAGCACTGTTTGACTATAGTGTAGCAACTGTCATGTCAAAGGTCACACATATGTTGTATGGTGTGCATGGTGTTGACACCATGTCTATGTTTTGCTAGTTCGGTTTGCTTTGGCTCATTTAAAAATTTAATTTTGTCTGGCTTTGCCAAAGACTGGTGCCACGCTTCCCTTCAAGACAACTAACATACAATTTGACTAAGTGTTTTGTTTCTTGAGATCAATGTTTGCGTTTATCCCTCTCTTTGTTGACTTTGTTCATTATCTGACATTCTGGCACCACGATTCAAATATAGATTCTAACACATAAGTATGTTGACTATTTTGCGTGTTGCATATGACACTATGGTTAAGATCTGGCAAGATTTCATCAGTTGACGGTATTTGCACTTCAAATCGCAGAACTTCTTTGCTACTGCCAGAAAGCTAATTTATGCAGCCTGCTCAATTCACGCAGGCAGATTTCTTATTGGTTGGAATTAACAATGCCAAAACCACGAGTCCAGCCATGCATTCGGGGGAGGAGGGCGGGCTCCTTTCCTGAACAGCGGCTGGTAATCGAGCCTACCTTTTTGGCTGCTAATTTTGTATATGTAGCTAATGTAATGTCTATGAAGGATTAATGCATTCCAAGAGACACCATCAGTAGGCATACATGATGTACTCAATGCTCAAGGGTTTGCAATGCATTATAGGGCGATTTCAAACACGATCAGCCATTTGCAAGTTTTCCGATGTGAGGGAATCCTCTACAGCAAAGCAGCATAACAGAGAAATGTAGTCGCCATTATGGTAGCCTGTAAATGCTGATGTATTTTCGGCTGTCCACTAAACCAGAATTTTTGGTCACCAAAGATGAAATTTAAGCCGCATTGGCGACCGTTCCCGTCGCAATTTTGAGCCTTTTAACAATGTATCTAACCAAATTTTATGGATGGATAATAACTTGGTGTACTAGGTCAAATGTTTGGACATCATGTCCGATCATAATGTGAAATTGACCGGACATATTCAAAATTTGGTCAGACAATGTCCAATGACCGACTGTTATTTCCAGCCCTGCAGAAATGTACATCAGGAAAGAAATGAGACACCCACTGTGCTGTTGCCATAGCAACACTATTGTCAAAAACCAAACATCCCCTTTTGCAATCCTTTGTGAATTTATGACTTTCCTCTTTCCTTTTTATCATTTTCCTCACTCCCATAATAAAAAAACGTAAATCACAAAAACGAAACAAGATACAGTCGAATCTCCGGTTGCCACCACCTCTCATAAGCAACCACCTCTCCTCAGCGACCAGTTTTCCACAATACCAAAAGTTTCTCGTCAAATCACTATATTTGGAACCTCTTTTAAGCAACCACCTCTCTTAAGTGACTGCAACCACTTTTAGAGCTAAAAATTTGAACTTTTCCGTGAGCGACCATTTGACAGATAATAGATAGAAAATTGGATAATCAGTTGTTGTAAAGTTATTGTATTCCTAGATAGTGCAAGAGACGAAAATTTCTCAATTGGAAAAACCAGATTTTTTCTCGAAATTGACTTTTCATAAGAATAAAACATTGCATAGGCATTGGTGCATGGGGTAAGTCTTGGCAGTTACCATATTCTTATGAGGCAAAATTTTGATTCAATGTAGTCTAAGCTCTCATAAGCGACCACCTCCTGTAAGTGACCACCTACATGTACAATCCCAGACAAAAGTAGTTGGGACAGTTGAGCTAGATCACGTATCCCCCATCCCCCCTAATCAATGTTGGAAAATATCACATTTTTCTCAACAAAACAGGAAAACATCACCTGATTATCAACATTGTAACTGGGGGAAGGGGAGAACTTGTTTCATGTCCCACCTTTTTTGTCTGGGATCGTCTGAAAGAAGAATTTAAAGAATGTCACACCACACTCTGTAACACAAGTTGGAGAAAAGGGGAGTTGTACTGTCTCGAGGGTACAGCTAATGAGTGTCACTAAAAAGAAACAGCATGCAACAACATGTTTTACCTGGGTAGGCACTAAAGAGCGTAAAGTAAAAAAAAAAGATCTTGTTTACTTCTTTAGAGGGGTGGTTGATTCACGCAAAACAGAAATGATGCAAATTCAGTTGAAACAGTGGGCACCAAGCAGGTGGATATTTTTGCTTTGTCCAAGCTGTTTCAGGGAGTTTATCAGTGGACAGCAACAAAGCGTTGCTGCTACCTAAACACAATTAAACCATGCATGTCTCTCTCTGTTTTCCTCTCTAACACCGGAATGTGTATAAAGCGAGGTGTGTTGTCAGCTCCAGAAGTGTCAGCGGGTTAACTGCCACGATTAGCCCTCACGATTAACCATTACTGGTAAAACAGTTTGGTTCCAGGCTGCTTCGTGTCCTTCGAATTACACATGTGCCTTTTTCCGCTTTATAGGAATTACTAAAAACCATTTAACATTGTTTGGGATCAAGAACTAGCAAAACAGAGCTTTGCGAGAAGGTTTATACCGTTAACTGTTCCATTGAAATAGAAAGAATACTTACGTAGTTAACTTATTGTCTCCGGCAAATGGTTAACCAAATTTCAAGTGTCAAACTCTACTATTTTCCACACATCACACGTCCATTTTTTATGAATTATGTGTAAACTAAACAAAAGGTAGACTCTGGACCATTATTTGCTGTTAGCCACACTGTGTGATGAAATCAGAAAGCTTGAAATGCAATAATTACATGTATTAAAAAAATTGATTCAACAATAAAGGATAACAGAATTTAAATTCATTTAGCTGCTAGAAAATTCACTTTTATCTAAGTGAACTTCAATAATATCATTATTTATTACTGGTACTAATAAATAACTATCTGAATTCTCAAATATGTGATTATGAACATAGTCATGACCTAACTGATTGCCCTCAACCAAGTATTGCATAAACTTACCTTTATTTCATTGTCATAAAATGATGGTTTTAACATACTGATCCTTATTGCACAATCTTGTAAACCTTGCGTTGTCTGGCAATGGTTGCCATGCATTCCACAAAGCCACAACAACAGGTGAACTGCAATGAAATTTACAGTATAAAATCAGTCTTCATTTCCTCCAGAGAGGTCTCCTGGTTTAAGACACATAAATGGCATTACCCAAAATAAGTGTCCACCGCTAGATCCGCCACTGTGATTGTATTCTCTTCAAATGTATATTTAAAAAGTATAATTTCCTATTGTTGATGTGCCAGGCAAAACCTTGGGTATGTGTCTTGTTTTCATGTCAGAATGTAAGCTTGTTGTGATACTATGTATGTTGTTGAAATATCGATGATCACAAATTGAAAAAGATGCAAGATGCTACTAACAAGACTGAAACACTAAAAATTAAAAGAAAAACCGAAGTTTTTGACTTGTTAATCATTTCTCTAATCTCTTCTCTTGGATATTTTCTGACGTTCCTGAAAAATTTTGAAATCCAAGATAGCAGACTCTTTTAAATGTTTGAGCTTCTTTATGTAAAAAGCAAGAACTTGGTGCAGAGTAAGTTAAGGAGAAAACATCCGAGTCTCAAGAAGAGGTTGGGGGTTCTAGTGTGTGGCATCTAATGCTGACCTCAAAATTGGCATGATACATACACAGGTATGAGGGTAACAAAGAGGGCAACTGTGATCCCATCTCACTCCAAAATTTTAACAAAATTACCACACCACATACTATAGTTTTAACAGACTGGTAATCAGCGTTAATTTGGTGAAAGGAAATTTCAAGATGGGTTGATTGAGAATGCGGTTGTTGCCGGTAACCAGTTTTATGTGTCAAAAATGGATGCGTGACTACTGCATATTGGTGCATGCCATGTCACAGTGAAAGAGTTGATCATTACTGATCTATTGTGATGCAACAGCATCTAAATGAGAAAATATGTTTGTTGCAGAA
>Ga0126339_10003248_pt1 | contig 11802 bp, 7 predicted proteins | sample OrbTmetagenome_2_FD_92532 | JGI IMG/M metagenome (GOLD analysis project Ga0126339, IMG submission 92532) | Coral microbial communities from Petempiche,Puerto Morelos, Mexico - Orbicella T R C metagenome | ecosystem: Host-associated > Invertebrates > Cnidaria > Coral | place: Petempiche,Puerto...
AAAAAAAGGTTTGCAGTGTTTCCAAGTAAGGTTGAAACTTTATTACTAAGAAAAAATCTCACATACAAAAATTTCGTTTCAGTGGCACTTTAAGGTAAAAAGAAAAACTATTTTTGAATCTCATTAACCCCATATGGCACGTTGACGCCTCTAAATACAATTCACCGCCAGTTGTCACTTGTAAAGTGGACTGCGGTGTGATATTTTCAGCACGCGAATTGTTCTTGATCTGGTTCTTTCATCACAAGCATCAGAACGAAAACCCAAGAAAACTTCTTTTACATTTTTCGTCTTTGAAGATGCCAGAGAGGCAAAAATCTGGTGTAACCCACAGGTTCAGCATCTAATAAGATCTTTGCCTCTGAGCGACCCACAGCTCACACTGTAACCAAGAAGAATGATTGAAGGAACTCGAGGACACTAGCCCCGCCAATGAAGCTGAAGGACAAACTACAACAAGTGTTCATCACACAAAATTGCTGTAGAGGAGACGCAATTCTGAAACTTCCACAATGAGGAGTCAAGCGCAGATGTAGACGTCAAGATTTCCTCTTTTGGCTTCACGAGGCATGATTTCAAAAAACGTCTGGAGAACGATGAAGCCTAAACTCAAGCAACATAATACCAACGCCACCAACGAAATCTTCCTAGTAAAAGAACTCACAGCAGTTTAAATACAAATCTGTATAATCTGTATTTCACTGCGACGGGGAATTGTAGACGTCTTTTTATTTCAAGTTGTCATAAGGCTTTGTTGTGGTAAACTGACCCATGTTGACATGTGTCAGTGCGGAGGGGATTTTTAACACCTAATCATACCAATCTCATAAATGGTTTTTCGTCTTTTTCTAAATAAAATAAAACTGCATATAAGGAGGAACATTTTTAGTTTGTTTACGGGCGTCTTCAATGGAATTGGCTGAAAATTGGCAGGTATGTTTCAGGATACCTCCTTCAAAAAAGGTGTCGGGCTTTGTTTAATTTCACTTCCATTTCAAAGTTATGACCTCTTTAGTAGAAGGAAACATCCGCATTGAAAATATCAAAGTTTAGGAGGGTGTAGAAAAAAACCAACCCACATCTGGAAAATTGCAGACACCCTTTTTGGGGGTGATGTATTAGAAAACATTTCCATCGTTAATAGCGCCACTACGATAATTCATGCGTGGGTTCAAACCAGTTTAGCAAAGCAGTGTTTCTGGGTATTTCTTTTAATTTAACTGCAACAATAATTTTTTAGAAAATTTTAAAGATATGATTGTTTTCTATAACTATTAAGCTTTCAGAAAATGTATGGGTTGATGGGGTTTTCTTCCAAAGCGCTAGCGTAAGAGCGCGATTTCCAAACATTGTCAATCCACCTACCATGATACCTTAAATATCTCCGGAACTAATGCAGATATTTGCAAACGGTAAATGGTGTTTTCATTCTTTCATGGAATTTTATATAATACACCTAAAAAATCAAGGGGGAAAAATTTGATCATAGTACCACCTTAAGGGCATTTGTGCCCATTGTTTCTGCATATCCTTACTGCTCACACACCTCATGTCAAAATGCCTCAAGATGTCATGCATTGAGCATGCATGTTAAGAAAGAAATATAAACAAGTAAAGGGCTTGGTACACGGGTGGCCTAAACTTTGCCTGCAGATTGCTCCCAATGCCCTTGCATCTTTCATAGCTCACTTTTTAACTTTAAGTACCATTTTAATTAACAATTAGTTTTAGTTTGACTTACAACCTTCTGTAGAGCTAACTTAGCTCAGCTAACTAACTTACTCAAGAGCTAAGTAAACTAAATTATAATGATATTAACAAGTTGGAGATGTTGCTAAATAGGCACGTGCGGCCCTATCTAGAAATATCACATCACATGACCACAACTCCTTGAAACAGTACAGTCTTCAAAAATCAATGCTTTTATTAATAATGTCATTATTATATATTAGTGATACATGTTTTGAAGTTATACTTTCATGGCCTAGGAAACCCTTAGCACATTGGACTATGCACACAGAGCCAAGAACATCCTTAACAGGCCAGAAGTGAATCAAAAACTCACCAAGCGAACTTTAATCAAGGTATGATCAAGCAATTCTTCACGCATAATTATCACTTTTGAAGAAGGTTGGTGATATAGGCGAATCTTTGCTGACGTCATTGTTTACATTTGTCCTCATTAACATACGACTTTGCGCATAGAAGGCATCATGCTAGACACGATTTTACTACAAAAACTTAAAGAGCTTGTGAAACTTAGTAAGTGGTGAAATTTTAATCGTGCTGTGCCCTTTCAATATTCAGTGTTAATCTCTTTGTAGCTCCATCAGAAACTGTATCGCTTATGGTAATGAGGCAAATATTGTAAACAAAGATTCCCCTATTGCTGCTGTGTAGGAGCTTGTGAATTTTGTAATATTTTGTAAGCATCTCTTCTTTTTAAAAGCCCTTTCCATGTGGCCATTCATTCTGGCTTACTAATATATCCATTATCTTACCTTTCAGGAATACACTGAGGAAATTGAAAAACTGAAGAAAGATCTTCTGGCAGCAAGAGAAAAGAATGGCATTTATATAGCTGAGGAAAATTTTCTGTATGTACACCACATTTGCTGTAATCTTGAATACTTGTAACTTCTGAGAGCTGCATCCCCATGTCACTTGATGATAAAACTAGTTTTAATTTCAGTTGATAAATTCTAAATTCGTAGCCATATCATGTCAGTGACTTGATATTGCAGCATATCAGGAAAGTAGACACAGCTTCTGATTAGCTACATGTACATACAGTAATTGTAAATTTGGGTATGGTAATGTACAACATTAAGGACTGTACGTACATACTGGTAGAATATATGCATGTCCCCCTTTTTTTTGTAAGGTTCATGCTGCACTCAATCCACTAAAGAGCAGCCAGAAGATTTACTTCTTACTACATGTAAAATTATGTCCTCTAGATCTAATTAAAGTTTCATTCTTTAAAATATCACTTTCATAAATTAAAGGGTTTATGTCAGGCAATTAACACATTTTAACTGAAGTAGCAAGTTCCTAACTGCACTATAATCTAATTATAAATAACTTTAATTTATTATTAATTTAATTTCCACTATTTTAATCCAGAGCTATGCAACAAGAGATCAAATCTCAACAAGAGCTGAATGCCGAAAGAGAGGCAAAAATCTCTGTTCTCCAGGAAGAAATGAGAAAGTTAAGTGAACTCTTCACAGACACACAGCAAGAGCTTGAGGAAAGGTGCATGGAGCTCGAAGAAAAGGACACTGAACTGAGGAAGACCAATTGCAGTTTGAAGGAAACTAAACACACTCTAAGAACAACAATTTTAGAGAGAGATCAAAATCAATACCTTGTTGACGAACACAGCAAAACTGAAAATTATTTGCATTCTCAGGCGTCAACTCTTCTGCATGTTGTAGAAGATAGTATCTCTGATGTAGACGGACTTCACCTAAAACTTGATCGCAAGCACAATGTTGAAGCTCACAATGTGAATGCTCGAGATACATTTGGAGAGGACTGCAGGCACTTGATTAAAACAGCCAAGCAGAATTTAAACCAGTTTCAGGGAGAAAACTTTGTATTCTTTGATGCAATGAGGAAAACTTTGGGTAAGAAAGTCACCAGTTTTTATAGGATTGTTAATTTCTTTTCATTTCCTCTTCCATGCTAGAAAGTTTGCCCCAAAGATCCCTCTAGCAATCTACCCTCCTTATAGTAAGCCCATGAAGGCTAAAAAAATTCTTATTTTATACTCCAGTTAATGCAGCATGTTGAGTTTTTTTTACAGTTTTTCACTGTTACTTAACAGTATTCTCGGAGACTTGTAGCCACAAAAAAGCCTCTAAGACATTTTATGAATTATAGTATGCCTGTGGCAAGCTAATTTTTGGCATTTTACTTTTTACTTGTACATGTTATTTTGATAATGATCCATCCCAAAAAGTGTTCTTACTAGCCCCCTAAAAATGTTTTACAAGCAATCTGTTACTGTACAGGTCTATGTATTTGGAATATCCTCAAAACTCTTAGTTTGCCTCTCAGACAAGACTAGTCTGACTGCAAAATACCCTAGCCCTGCACTATCAGTTTTTTTGTACATGCTGAGGAGTTATTTTGTGATCTAACTTGATCTAATAATAATACATTTACAGGAACCCTTGTTTCCAAAAAGGCAGAGGAATCTGTAGAACTTCAAGATCAAATGCAAAGTTTCAAGAATAGTATGGTAGCTCAAATACAAGAAATGTCTTCCAGAGAACAGGTATGGCTTACATGTATATATAGTCATTTGCTGGCTGGGAGGTCCGTATAGTGAAAATTGAAAATGCTGCCCGTAGGCCAAGGAGAGCATTTTCAAATCTAAGGTCACAGTTTTTCACCACACAGACTGACCATAAGCTGGTAAATAACTTTTTTTCCGTTCTCTTGCTCTCTCACTCGCTCTCTCTCTCTCTCCAATCCAGAAGAAACTCAATGACAAGAACAAAGCTCACAAAAGCGTTACCATGACTGTGGGTAGAAATAGAAAAATCCAATGCTAAGAACCAATCAGATTGCAGGATTCATTACTGTGCTTTCTAGGAATAAATAAAAAAAGTTTTATGCAGTTAAAATTATTGTTACAAGTAGTCACACATAAATAAATTTGTTTGGTGATCTAATACTTCCTGTTCATTTTTTCAGGAAAAAGATGATGCTTGTGACGCCTGGCGCAGTGATGTCTCCGGTATGGTTGAAGGAAATAAGGTGGGTGTGCATTGATAAGAAAATATATCTTAATAACAGTCAGTACACAATGATATAACTAAGATTTTCATCTGCATCCTAAATGTTCTTAGAGGGGAAGTTCTTTTACATAGTTAAGGACGTTCGCATGAAAATTTTCCAGTCGATAGATTTTTTTTAATTTTTACTACAGTCAGATAATGAGTTACCTGTGTCAGAAATGGAAAAATAATTGGGGGTCACCTACTTTGTTTCAGAGATTAAGCGTGTGGAAACCTACCCTGATTTTGAAAAATTGGCGGACGTAATTCAGCATCGCCTACAGGGGTTTATAGTTAAAAATATCAAAGATAAGTCAAATGAGGCAAATGTTCTTAGTCATATTTTGTAGAAGTGGGTCTGTTGCGTAAATAATCCCAAATGTTGCCAATGTTTTCACAAAACTTAACCCTTCAAGAGGCATTTGAAACCGCCACACATGAAAGGAGAGGTAAAAATAACGGAGTTCAATGGTACATTTTGCAAAAAATTCAAACTTCTAATCAATAGATTTTCTTCTTTTTGCGCTAAACGTAGAAAATCGGTAGAGAAAATGATCCATCAAAAGAAAAAAAGGGGTCTCCAAACGTCCAAGATCGTTAAATCCAGGCAAAGCTATAGCAATGGCCACCTGCCCTTTCATTGTTCATTTTATTACTTAGTGCACGCACTAATTTGCATGCATAGTAAGGGTGTGCAGAAACAATTGGTGTGAACGTCCTTAAGGTTCAAATGGGGCAAACATCTTGCATCCTACTAGGATTAGTTCTGTCTGTCAATGTCTGGACAAAAGAAAAGAAATTGTCATAATGGTACATGCTGAACTTGGTCATAATATGAGATGAACAAGCTGCCCTGAAGTAATGTCCAAGTACTTACAACAGGAACCAAAGCAAACCCGTAAACTTGCATACACCAGTCAGTTGTTCTAAACTACTGAACTTTACGTGTATGCATGTCTAGGACATGTGTAGACATGATTAAGCTTGCACCATAAGTGCTCATTGTTTCAGAAATCGGTCACCATTTAGCCTGGACTGCGCCTGAAGGCTGTAGTTCTTAGCTTAAGTCACTGTTTTTTTGAGTGATTTCATATTACTAGCACTATTCATCTGTCATAGTCTTGTTGTTGTTTCGCTGTTGTTGCTCTCTGTCCATTTTCTGCAAAGTGGCATTTAATTTCCAAAACTGTTCTGATTGCGGATTGTGATTGGCTGGTTGCAAGCTGAGATGATACATTTTTTTTCTTTCAGGATAACATTTGTTCAGTGTTACACACCCTCATGAACCAGGAATTTCTGCCCAAGATGAGGGCACTTGAAAGCTCGTTTCATTCTATGGCTGTTTTTCAGGAGCAGTTTGAGGCATTTTTCACTGATAAGGTATTTCATAATATACAGTTACTTAAATAAACAAATCTGCAAAGGAAATTTGAGATTTTTTACTAAAAGGTGCAGATTGTTGAAGTGTGCATGAACTTTCCTTGGATACTGCCTAAATTTCATGCATTTTTCAACAGGTTTGATTTTAAGTGTGCCCTTACTCACTGTTTTTATTGCTTCTTTTTTTTTAAGATGAGTCAGTTGTCTTCAATGGTAAAAACCTTTGTGGAAGGACAAGATTCCATGTTGGAAAGTTTGGATGAGATGATTGAAAGACACTCACAGGAACAAGTCAGTGGAAGTTTACAAGCTAATCTTTGATCTATTATAAATTTAAATTATTGTACAAAAGATGTCATTCTTTTTTGCCAGTTTTTGTAACAATTTATCTGCTTTGTTCAGTATCACTTTTTACATTTGTTATAGTAATAGACCAACACAATTTGAACTGAAATCTAAAATTTCACAATGAAGACATGTTTGGTAATTTAATCATTGGCAAAAAATGATGCATACTTCTACTGGTTCATTTGTATCATTAGTTTTCCTTCTCTAGGATTACTGTAAGTATTGCTGTAAAATTCAGAGAAATCCCAATTTCCCTAATCCTTTATTTTTTTAGCCTCCCATTAACTTGAACCAAAAGTTGTTTCTCTCCCCCTCAGTCGAACGCTGTAATTTTACCCTCAATTTTCCGTTCTTCCCAGTTTTTCAAAAAAAAAGGTGGCAAATCAGCGGCCGACACTAACAATAAACCTCTTGATATCCCAAGCCATGTTGTCCCAGCTTTTGACTGAGATGTTTTTCATCCCTGCAGGCTCAAGGTTATGGAGAAATAATCAGGAAGACAGACTCTCTTTTGAACAACCAGAAAATCCTCATGAAGGTAAACACTGCAATTGATAATGGTAATAGGACTGAGTGGAGTCCAATTCGGTCTGTAATCATACGAGTGACTAACAAAATCGGACGACCGCGAAGCGGGAGTCCGATTTGTTAATCATGAGTATGATTACAGACTGAATTGGACGACGCGAAGCTCTGTTACCAATTAATCAAAACTATGACAAAATTCGAGAAACGAACAAACTATCGATTGAGCGCTGAACGATTAAACGTCGTTATGAATGCTGAAAAACACAGCAGTTCACTCAACAAAGTGCACGGTAACAGCGCGCGCAAAATGACGCGTACTGTCCAATTAATGCTCAAATCGGGCTGCTGATAGCCAAATCACGTTCGAGAATTTTGTTATAGTTTTGATTACTTCAGTTTAATAATAGGGACACAGAGGAGCCAAACCCACCATGACAACTTAATTTTATATGTTGCGTTTGTATGAACTGTGCCCTTTCTTAGACCAGTTAGAGTATGCATAATTGAGGAAGATGACAGTTGTATAAAGGAAGATCAAACTACAGTGGGTTTTTTTTGTATACTTCCCAATCCCTCCCTTCCCCGCTCCAATTCTTCCCACTCGATTGGAAACTGGGATGATACCGCGGGTCTCGTTGTGCTGATATTGGCATATAATATAAGGCTAGTGTAGAGAAAATGAGCGATGAGCCACCATATTCGATAGCCTTTGTCAGCAGTAATCACTGAACTCAAAATGGTTCACTTATCCACAGAGAAACCTGGCACTTCTCAGACGGAACAATAATTCAGTCAGTACTGTAAACTTTGTAATACAACTAAGTTTAGTTTTTGTTCTTGGGGTGCAGTTATAATTTACTCGGAAAAGGACGTGACATCCTGGCAAATTTCGTCTTTAGGAGATTCACTGGTAAAAAATCTTCATACTTTACATTCATTTTTCATGACAGGAACTACAACAGACGTTCTTCAAGCAGATGATGTCATTATTTCAAGAAGTGAATGACAAACAGACAGAGAAGCTATCTGACGATGCTAGCAAGGTAGATACAATCACCATTGTATTACACTTTGAAATTCAGTTTAAACTGTTTATTTTCTTGGGGAAGTTCCTGGGGCCGAGATAAATGTGGTTCACTCTGTTTGCATTTTGAGATTTTACGAATATCATTGAGGCTGTTTTAGAACATTTCACTCTCTCTTCTTTATTTCCCACTTAGAGTTTTGAATTTCTATAATTCCATTTTTTCAAGGTTACAGAAGTGACTTCCATTGCTAGACAAAATGCGGAAACTGCAAACACTAATCTTAGTAGGTATGAGCACAATACGGCTTTAGGATGTGATGAGATCAATGACACTGGATCAGTTTTTATGCTTGACATTGCCACATGCACCATGTACAAACATAACTACTCCTCTTAAAATTTTAAAGCTACTGTCATGTTAAATTCTGGAGCCCAAAGAACGAAAACATGGTTGTCTTACCACTTTGGAAATGTTGTTCAAAGACGCTGAAAATAGGTTGCAGATACGAAAACATGTCTTGAAGCTACTTAAACTGACCAACCCTTGGATTTGATGTTGTTTTCTTAATTTTGCGTTCAGGTTCCTTTCCTTTCATGTCCTATATGTACACCTATTATGCGACTGCAATTCTTAAATTTTTACCTTAGACTTTCTTATACTCTTATACTTACTCTTAATTTCAGTTATTGTGACTCTCTGAAGAACTGCGCTTCGCAGTTCTCAGATAACTGCTCACAAACCGTTGTTAACAACACTGCTGAGGCACAGAAGAGTTTCAAACAGGTAACGGAGTGACAATTCATTGATTGCTCATTGTCTATAACTTAGAACCTTTTTGATATGACATTTGAGTGGACAGTTTCAACTGACTGTTGTGAGAAGTTACTGTTATCAATCATGCACCCTGAAGACGAGATATTTGACAAACTCAACAAATGCTTGTTTGAGTTGCCGGAATATAATCAAAAACTCTACGAGTTTTTCTATGATTGGCAAAGAAACGATTATCATCAGCTGAAAAAAGTAGATGATTTTTAAATTGTTTCAAATGGAATTCTATTTTTCTCTCTAGGCTGCCGAACAAATTCATGACACCACAAATCTTCGTAAAGGCGTCGAGGAGGATGTCATGAACGCTTCACACAAAGTTGACGAGGTATGATGCACATTGGTGCTCCAACTTAGGCAGCCCAGTAACTAAAAGCGAAAAATAATGAGATTCAAAAGACCAATGGTCAAACGTGAATCCTCTGTTCACAAAGTTGAAAGCTAAGTTGAAAGTAAGAATGGTTAGAGATAGGCAAAGGTTATGGGGGAGGACTCTAGTGTAAAGTTCAAAGTCTAGACTATGTGGAATTCTGTTTTGGGCTCAAATTTGTTTCGCAGACAGTGTATAGAGGAAAGAATAACAGTTTGTTGTTTTCACTGTCGCTGCACAATTTACATTGATGATTCACGTGAAGATAGGGTGGCACCGATTGGATAGAATATTATGTATGTTTGTTTGTTTTTGTTTCAATGTAATATTTTTTTTTTCAGCTGGCCGTTCAATGGCAGAACATGTTGGAAGAATCATTCAGTCAGCACCTTGTAACTCTCAAGTCTTGTTCAGCACAGCAACAGAGTTCAGTGAAGGTTAGATTATAACATGTCTACTGTCTGTGAATTCATAACCACACGAATACCACATTCCAAAAGAATGAACTGGCGCAATAGGTTTACTCTCTAATTTTCATTCAGGTATGTGAAGAACAACTCGAGCAACATTTCACCGGTGTGAAAACTGCGCTTGCCTCTCAAGACCACTCGCTTGGAGAAATGGCCGCCACACAGGAACGTCACCTGTCTGACCAATCAGAATCGACGAACACATGGTCACGTGACCAGGACAAACTTGTTGAACAGGTTAATACCAGAGTAAACCAGTTTCTGCTGGGAGATTTAAAAGATGATCTACCAACAGGTTTGTTATTTTTGTCAGTATATTATCGTTTGCTACTTGTTCTTCAGAATTGATTTAACAAAATGGAACACATGTTGATTCAAACTGTTGAATTTTCAATGAGGATATTAAAGATGATTTCCAGTCCGTACTGCACACTCTCGAGAGTTTGTTTGCGTTTTTTGTTTTGTTTTATGCAAGACGTCACAAAATGTAAACATTTCGCAACTACTTTTATGAAATAAATTCAAAGTTTCAAAACAACCGCCATTATGGATGCGAAGCGATTCGCATTCCATCGAGTGAGATTTATAATGCTTATAAACATTAGGGTGCTGAGATTGTGCACTACAGACTGGAAATCATCTTTAGGTTTTTTTTTTTTTGAGGGGGCGGGGGGGGTGGGGGGGGGCGGGGAGCGTGGGACCAAACAAGTTTCCTCTTCCCTACGTCTCTCTCTTGCAGTTATAATTTCGACATTGATTTAACGTAAAAGTTTTTTTTTTTTACAGGTAGCACCCCCCAGAGGCGCCCATTTGCCTATCCAACAGCGCTGATAAGAACAGAGCCGCTTGACGTACTCAGACAAAGGTTTCAAGCCAGTTATGTGGCACCACCTTTCTCGCCAGAGCCTCAGCCGATCAAGGTATTTATACCTGACCAACAACAAACATTCTATATCAGAACTACTCTTGTATTAAAGAAAGTGATTTTCTGCACTAAGTGTCACGTCTCGCATGATTTTGCATCGTAAAGGGACATGTATTTTCCCCGATGCGGATAATGGAGAGAAATGGGATTTGCTGAAGCGAGTGACGGCGTTTGTTTTCCTAGCGCTCTGCTTGTTGGACTCTTGTTAACCGCCTTTGTTGTGGTGATATTATAGTTTTCCTCAGTAACACTGCTTTGAGTAATCGCTTGTATCGAAAACGCTATTGTAATGAATTGTCTTCAATAAACTCAAACAGCACGTCGCAGGAGCTTTAGAGTTTTTTTGTGACCTTATCGCGTCCTGGGTCACACAGGGTTGTTTTCTTTTCGGTATAACGTCATTGTCGAGCCTAATGCGGGACTTGCTCTATTGTCTTACAGAGTGTTTCAAGTGACGAATCTGTGCCAGTGTTTGAGTTGAGTCAAAGTAGCACTGTCAGCTCAGAGACTGGTGTGTATCCATTGCGCAGCAGTGAAGGCGATCTGCTTGACAATGACAGCCTTGAAGATAGCGAAAATGAAGTTGTTGTTGCCACAGATGAAGCTGTGTTCGTGGAACCACAGGTAAGCAGTGTTTTTAAAACATTTTAAAGTGTGAGTTCGGTTGCACCTTTCACGGGGCTCTCGGCTTTGTTTATCACCTCTCGTTCGGCATGGATGGTAACATTTTACCGTCTGTCATCAGAAGTTTTTAAAAGCTTCAAAGTCATTCAGATAGGGTGAAGTTTCTTGCCAAAAAACTAAACACTATGGTCCCAGCTAGTGCACGAACACGGGCCTCTCGAGAGATTAGATACAACTACGTTTAAGCTGATATCGCCAAATAATTTGAGTGGTCTCTGTTTCACTGACTTCTTTTTGATCAACAGGCTGTTGTGGCACGTAATAAAGCCATGTCTGCTAACACGACCACAGATAAGGAGAACAAAGAGGCGACTCTAAACAGAGCCTCCAGTATCCCTAACCTGGCTGGAGTGGGAAGCAAAATTCCATCAGTGAATAAATTCAAGACTCCGGTGGATCGTGTTAAACGTCCTCTGAGATCAATGAACACTCAGTAAAATAACAATGGTTA
>Ga0126339_10003249_pt1 | contig 11801 bp, 4 predicted proteins | sample OrbTmetagenome_2_FD_92532 | JGI IMG/M metagenome (GOLD analysis project Ga0126339, IMG submission 92532) | Coral microbial communities from Petempiche,Puerto Morelos, Mexico - Orbicella T R C metagenome | ecosystem: Host-associated > Invertebrates > Cnidaria > Coral | place: Petempiche,Puerto...
AGACATTGCATACAACTACATATAACCATGATTCCTTGTGCCTGCGTCTCAGGGGAAATGCAGGTACTAAAAAAAAAAAGAAAGAAATAGATATTACAGGCTTGTAAAAAGCGTTTATGGGCATAAACCAATTATTGGTATAAGACTTCATACTGTACTTGCTACTGTGCAGTGTGTTTTGGAATATACTTGAAGCTTAGTAAATTCACACTGGAAAATTTGAATTCTGTCCTGGAATGCCTTTGAAAAGTCCTCTGATGTTTAGTTGAAAAAAGATTATGATCCCATTGAACTCCAACAATCAACAAGACAGTGTATTTGGTAGCTGTCTGTAGAGATTTGATTGGAAGTCTATTAACTTTTCAAGTGTCTAGTAAGGCTATTTAAAGCTATTTACTTTGGAAGTTATACACTGTATATGATACAAAGATACATGATTGTATAACACACGTGACTCATTCTTCATTACAGAATAATTTGGAGAGATCAGAGTTTGAAGCCAGAACAAGACTTGGTTCTCAGGTTGAGACTCTACAGCGTGAAGTGAATCTACTGAAGAGAAAGCTAGAATCTGAAGAAAAACACCACAAGAGTATAATTGAAACATGGGAGGTGAGAATTAGTAGTTCTACCAGTCAACAGTGATGCAAATGATTGTCAGAATCTTCCATTTCGATCCATGTTTAGAAGAAAATTCCAGAGTTCACGAAGACTGAAGTCACACATTCTGTACATTTTGTTTGTCTCAATCAAAATACTATTACATCTCAAGTCTGAAAATGTAAGTTTAAAAATGCAGTTCCCTGTTCTTGTACGTCATGTCTTTCCAGATTGAGATTCAAAAGACGTGAAAAACTTAGTTTATTTGAAATACAGTCTTTTAGGAGTTAAGTTTTAACAAATATCAGCAGGAAAGTGTTGAAACATAAAATGAAACATTAATGCAGAGGGATGTTATCAGTGGTTTTGTGAGCATTTTATTCCCGTTGTAGACTAACACTACAAATATGATTTTAGTACTTTTACTCAAAATCATGTTCTTGTGTTTTCCTTTTAATTAGAAATCAGGGTTGGAATTGTTATGTGTAGAGCACTTGTCATGCTGATGAGTGAAATTTGCAATGCACCTGCCCACATGAGTGTCACTTGTGTAACACTATTGTTATAAAATTAACTTAGTAACACTTCCTTTATGGTATACAGGTTTCCACAAAATCAATGCTCTGTTGCAGTTCTCCATGACATTGTGAAAATAGTATTCAATTTCCACTTACTAGTTTCCATACACCTGTTATAGTGCAATTTGGGAGAATGTGCTAATGCACATGAATGACCAGTCTGAGCACTTACTTGTTGACTGTACAAGGAGATTTGGAGGGAGATTACTCTTGGATTACGTTGACAGTAGTGTTTGCTCACAGGAATGCATTTTAATGGTGTTGGAGGAACTTGAAATGTCATGTTTGTAGTGAAATTGCTTTGATTTTCGGTTAGAACCGTGTTCAAGAGCTGCAGTCACAACTGAATACTGAGATCAAAACACACCAGCAGGCCAGGGATCAGCTGCTAACATCAACCAGGGACATTGATTCAGTCCAGCTAAGGGTAAGTTGTATCTTTATCTCAGCTTACTGAGATGGAAATCCTGGAATGAGGAAGCAAGAGATTAGAGCAGTCAGATACATTACATTACAGATTACATGTGCATAATAATTTAGGATTATGCTTCTCCACCTTTACAAGTTGCGACATCTATTTCATTGCAGGAGTAGAATACTCCTAGGGAGGAGTAGAAATACTCCTTCTTGCTTCACTCTACGGAAGCCAGGATAAGCTCTTTTAGTATGGTACACTTGGCCCGATTCGGACTTTACCTCTGATATATCAAGCTATTAATTGCTGGTGTTATTGTCTAGTTTTGATTAGGTTCCTTTATACTAAGTTGTAGAACAGTGAAATGTTCCAAATGAAATCAGTATATGTTATGTTTTAGTCTAAAAGCCAATTAATATGTGCTGCCTTCATTCCAGTGCACAGAAGCTGAAGCTCAACTTCAGGCTGCTGAGAAACGATTAGCTGACATCTTAGCCAATGAAACAGATTCTCTTCAGAAAGGTGAACATTTTATTGAATTCCACACTAATTTGATAGTAGTTAACATGCAGGGTTTTCTGACCCAACATAACACTCTTAAAATATTAGTTTGTGTTAAATAATGGTTGTTCTGAAATCTCATGCTCAAACAAAATTAAGATTATGAAGAAAGATTAGCTTCAGGGGAAGTGCTTGCTTAGGAGAACTAACTAATCAGGAAAGTGCCTAATTAGGAAGGTTAAAAAATTTTGAAGTGGTCTTTTCACCGTCAGAAGTTATACTTTCCACAAAGCACATCTATGTTCAGCTGGATGGCGGCTGTGGAATGGTGAATGCTTATGGTGGGCTGTCACTTAAGCAAGATACTTGCCTCAAGGAGGTGGCTTTTAATTTTATGGGAGATAAGTGCTAAGAAGGTGAAGAGGGATATGGGGAGGTTTATGCTTAGTTGGGTAGCATGCTTAGGGAGGCAGGATGCATAGGGAAGATATTTTCTTGGGAAGGGTGTCTTCACAGGAGAAGTCTTTGCTAAGGGAATGCTCCTCCTTAGGAGAATGGTCAACAAAGGGAAGCTTACATGTATACTGTCTAGTGGAAGTGTTCATTACAGTATGTTCTTTCTTGGTATTGTATTAATATCATTTTTATCTTCTATTAATAGCTGATGAAGAAAGAATAACAAAAGAAATAACAGAAAAATACACTGTCAAGATTCAAGAACTTGAGCTTAAACTGCAGACGTCTAATGCACAAGTCAAGGGTAAACAACTTAATTCCTGATCTGTGAGCTGTGTTCTTACATGTACTGAAGGGAAAACACTAAGCACCATTCTTGCGCATCTTTCATTTAGTATAATTTTGTAAAGCATTCAGTTTTGTTTTTCTTGTGCTATCAGAAAAGACTGGTCTACATGAAGTCCAACACCTTACATTGTATGGGCCACATAACCTCCATGTCGACAGAGTGATTTCTCTTCATTAGCCAGGTCTAGTTAGGAGACATTGGAATGATATAATTAACTAAACATCGTAGACACGTACAGATCATTATTGGAATGTCACTTTCCAGTCACAGAGAAAAGTAATGGTGGTAACAAAATGTGATTTTCCATCTGGTCTGACTATTGAAATGTTTAGTGTCTGACAATGGAACTTACAGCTATTCTAGACTAGGAATATGTTCAAGCCACATGTATTAAAATCAAGCAAACTCAGACCTTTCCACATGCAACACTGAAACATTTAATGTAGCCTATCTTTTTATGAACAACTTCTATTTACTATTCCATGCTTAGTGATCACACCATCAAGCCTGCGAATAAGTTTTGTCTATAAGCAGGTCATTTGTCGGGACAAGGACCAGTTTTGACCTGACAAAAAGACAGTCTGGTCAGACAAAAAAAAATTGTTTGTCATTAGAAATTAAAAAGAGACATTTGAGACATTTTGGTATTTTAGCGTAGACTCTTCGCCAAAATATTGGTTGTCAATTCGAAAAGCTTATAAGTCAACTGAGTGTAAAATCACTACTAGCACCAGCAAGGGGACCTTTACATTACTTCTGGTATTATTTTACCTGTTGAAAGTTGACAAAATTAATTTACGAACATTTATACCCCTAGTCACAGAAGCATTTCCAACATAACAAGTTTCCCAAGACGTCTAACGAAAACGGGAAAAGCGGTGAAACAATCTCCCACGTGGAGATTCAGAGACTTGAAAATTGGCTGAAATGAATTCTTCGACTTTTTCTGAAAGCAAGTTTCCTCTGGATGTTTTTGGAGTCAAGTGAATAAAAAATTTGCATAATTATTTAAAATGTGGAGTTGGAGGTGGTCGTGACTATAAAGCGTGACTAATCTGTGCATTCACGCTTTTCACAAAAACATTTCTGTGGTATGGAAACTATATTTCAACCACACTGACAGACGTAAAAAAAACTATAAGAGTTAAAAATTAAACTGATTTTTGATCATACGGACTAGAAAAACATTTGGTTACAATTTAGAGGTTTTAAAGTTTTTGAAAGTGATTGCATTCAGTTTAACGAAACGTGAGTACTTGGGCCGTGTATTCAATTTCCATACTATTATAATCGGGTCAATGTATTACGAATGAAAATTAATTCCACAACACTTGGTAGCAACAAACAACGAGTAATTACATAAGACCTCAGTGTGTAGTAGTTTTTCAGATGAACGTAATTCAGACTAAATGGGGCTTCACGATCTTTCACAACGCCACCGCAAAATGCGTAAATTAACATGTAGGGATAGTGGCGCTGATGTGATGTGTTTACAATTCAACATAATTATAACATTTGAGACGACTCACTGCACGTAATGAAATTCTTAGAATTGGAATAATAACAAAACCGATAACAAAGCTTTTTTGCGTAGTATTGTGTGGCAGTATAACAAAATAACTTGTCCCGGTCAGAGTGTCCGACCAGGCTAAGCTTTTACCTGTCAAAACCTCAAATTTACCAGACAATTGTCTGATGACCGACTGTTATTTGCAGGCTTGCACCATTGAGCAGGTGACGGTTGGAAATGGCTTTGCTGTGATGCAGGCCTTCCTACTTTTCAAATGTAAATTTTCCCATTATCATACTAGCAAGTTTCTAATTTCTATCATCATTAGCTAGTGGGTCAACCCCAGCCTTACTTTTGTACAGAGGCTAGGTTATATTTCACTGAGAACTGGAAAATGGTCTTTTGGAGATCCCTTGAGTGGGCTTGGAAGTTTTTGGATCGCTATAAGCTCGTATATAACAATGCTGAAAGACAGTCTTCCCTGGATTGGTTTTGCCCCGTTTCTAACTGTAACTGAACATGTATTAAGACAAACCTCACTTGAAAGTTTAAGTTATTAGGAGTTCTTGAAGTAAATTGGTTTGATTTTGTTTCTTCCAATATGTTCAGATCTTGGAGAACAGTTACAGCAGGCCAAGCAGCGTGCAGAACAGTTTAAGTCCATGTTAGAAGCAAATGAGTCATTATTGAGTGACTTAAGCAAGGTAATTTGTTTATTTAAAGACACTAAAAACAGGCAAAAACAGATGATTACTTAGTTCTTGTACCTTTGTTTTGATATCAAATGATCCAAGTGTCCACTAATCTTGAGTTTGAACGAAAAAAAAAAATCAAATGGACTGCATTTTATTGTTTTTTTTTTTTTGGAATGGTGAGTCTGGTTTTGAAAATGTATGAATTTTGCTCCTTGCAGTGTAAAGGAACCTAGAATAGAGTATGTAATATTGTGTAGTTCCAGAAAATATTTGTACCCCCTACAGAAGGGATTTTTTCTAAGAATTTCCCAGTCTAACCCTTCTGGAAACTCCAGGTATGTTACTAGGCTTTATTCATTTCTTTATATTTGTGGTCTTACAGAACAACCCACCCCTAAGAATTTCCAATCCCTTCGGTTTGGGGGGGGGGGTGGGGGGGAGTATAGATGTTTTCTGTAACTGCACATGATAATAGAAGCAAATCGAAGATTTTCATAATCTATGCTGTGATTTAAATCCAACTTTTGAGCATAGTCATAAACAACGAAACCTTTTCTTTTCCTTTGTAGACAAGTGATGAATTCAAGGTAACTACAGAGAGTAGACTAAGGGCTGCAGAACAAGATGTCAAGGAATACAAGTCTCAGGTTGCCACCCTTCAAGCCCTGAACCAGGATCTGAACGCAACCAGAGCAAAAGTAACAAGAGAAGCTGAAGCACAGACAAAGAGTTTACGTGACATGTTGAGCAAGGTTAGGGCTGAGTTGGACGAGGCGTTAAAGAAAGCACAGACATCATCTGCTGCTGAAATGACTGCAAAAGAAGAGTTGAAAGAACAAGCTGTCTTGGCTAAGGAGGTGATTGTTATATCAGTATTCTGCAAAGTGCTAGAAAGAGTTTTTTCCCATTAGAGCTATTTTTTAAAAGCAGGATTGCATGTACAAACTGATGTTGAGGTGTACACATCGAGACATGTATGCATGAAGAATCTCAGAATGCCAGGAGCTTGATCAATGTTTGAGTGAGAGGGTGAGAGGTTTTCAAAAACATGCAAATAAATGCTCAGTCAATCCAAAATAAATAAATACTATGATGTTCACAGTTGGTCCGTTTGTCTTGTGTAAGGAACAACAAATACATTGTATCAATTACTTTTTCTTCAACTGCAGTGAATATCATCTGGTTAATGGCAGAACGAGTGCAAATATGCAGCAATATTGAATAGTTTTACTTAGTAATTTGTACAGAAAACCTGTGTGACAGGGTGGCATGGCACCCTCACACAAAACAGTCACACTCTCCCTCTTTTGCTGATAAATTAATTGACTTCAGCAACTGTATAATAAATTTCTTATTCTAAAGATGCTTTTATTTGTACATGTAGTATTGCTGTATAGTTTTAATCCTTTTTTTTTTTGGAAATTGTACTCTTAAAAGTATTAGAGTATTACTACAGTACCAACCAAAACATCTAATAGGATGCATAATTATACTACATGCCGATATGGAAAGAAGATATCACAAGTTTCTTTCAAGTGTTTGGTTTCTTGGCTTTTGCAATGAAGGGCTCAGCATTTTCTTCCTGTGCCAAAATTCTTAGCTTGTTTTTTTCTTTTTTTTTAATAATACTTTTCTTTACAGGCTCAGGACAAGTATGAGAGGGAACTAGTCCTTCATGCTAATGATGTGCAAGCACTGACAACATTCAAGGAACAGGTACACAGTTACAAATGTAGCTGTTGAGTCATCAGACATGACTTTTAGGGCTTGTTTATGAATTACACATTTCATTATGCAGAATGTTTCAAGATTAGCCAATGCTAGATCTATTAAACATTGTGTATCAAGTTTGGAGAAATCAATATTTTGCTCTTGGGTTTTAAAGGGACAAAATGAAAGGTTGATTACAACACTTTAATGGGCATATGTTGTGTTTGTTGCTGAACACAATTATTTTATTGGGATCCTATCAACAAAGAGAGCTACAATGTACACGTATGTTATGCAGAGTATCGTTGCCTGATTATTTACATGTATGCATATAACTGCCACTTATGAGTGATGCCTCTGAGGTCCTCTTAGATATGACTTAGAGGTTCCCTGAGGAATACCGGTCCTGTTCTGATATTTGGAACTAAAAGAACACCAATTTACGTTTGTATTTATTTGCTTGTTTGTCAAGTTCCAAGAACAAAGCGGTAGATTCAAGGAGATAGAAGATCGTGCTCTGGCTGCTGAACAACAACTGCAAGAATACACTAGCTCTTGGGAAGATCAGAAAAAGGCAAAGGCAGCAGAAGCAAAGAAACTAGAAGCTCGCTGTGCTGACCTTGTCAACCAGAACTCCACACTGCATAGCCAGCTAGAAAAGGTTGGTATTAATTCACAATAAGGTAAAGCCACTTTGATGAGCAAAGTTAAACTCAAGCTAATGCTGGCCAGCTGTCTATCTGTTATGTGGGAGGTACCAGGAGGAGTTCTAGGAGCAATACCATGTGCTTTGCTTGTGGTGTATGGCTCGCATGCTTGTTTGTTTTGGCTTAGAGTTTAATTGCACTTTAACTTTGCCTTAGAAAGATTTTGAATTGTATTTAAATTTTTCATTTGCCATCCAAGGCAAACAGATAATGTTTTAGCTTTAGTAAAATTATGTAAAGAATTTATTTTAGATTTATAACTGTGAAGTAATTGAAGCATTTTCCCCCTCTACCATTTTCTAGCTCAGTGCCCAGCTTGCTGCTAGTAAACAGTCATCAGTTAACATTCCCTTGCCCCCCAAAGAGGGTGTGGCATCTGAAGGAGGTGAAGAGTCTACCAAGACTGTAGAGGAACTCTGGGAGATCATCAGGTATGTTAGCTAACTTTTAGGTGTTTTCTATAGTTCTGTGTACCTTGTAGTTCCTTTCACCATGTGAATGAAATACGTATCAATGAGGAATTCCAATGGGTTAATGGATAAGGGTCTCACAATATTGTCAGAGGCTCTCTACTGATTTGCCAGGCTAGGTTCCCAACCTGATCATGCTTTTTACTACACTATTGCTCTTGTTGTTAGTAATCTTGTTGTTGTACAGCATGGAAGGAAAGTAGTGTCTGATAGCTAGGGGCTAGTGGATTTTTGCAGTTACATGTATGCTGTCAGGCTAGATGAATCTGTCACTTGCCTGATGGGTGAATGAATTTTCTCAGGAATTGTTTTGAGGAATTTAAAGTACAGGTTGAAAGTGGTTTAAGAGATGAAATGTTGTGGGGGGTGGAGGTGGGGGCTAGTGAGCTGGACTTTCATGCTAGTACATCATACAAGTAGAACTTTACAGGATGCCTTCAGGAAGGGAAAGCTTGAAAATTGAGAATCAAAGCTTTGTCAATTTTGGCTGTAGTCGATATTATTCACTCTGGCTTGCATGAGTACATATAACACTTAAATGAAGAAGCACCACTTCTAACCGTTTGGTGTCCATATGAAAGAGGTTTGAATGTATTAATTTTAATCTTGTTGGTGTACATGTAGGTATTCTTACTAACTCTTTGGTGTTTGTTGAAGGTTTGTCCGCAGAGAAAAGGAAATTTCTGAAACAAAGTGTGAATCAGCACAGTCAGAAAGCATGCGCTACCAACAGCGATGTGGATACTTGCAAGGTCAGATAGAGGACCTCCAGAAGAATATAACAGAGGAACAAACACAGTCCAATATCAACACTCAGACAGCTGCTCAGCACCAAGAGGTCATGGAGAAAGTTCAGAAGCTGAATGAACTTACTGAGGCTAACAAAATACTGGAAAATGAAAAGGAGAGTGCTGAGAAGACAGTTAGAGAGCTTGTGGCAAAGGTATGGTATGGGTTCTAGGTATTTTCAAAAAAACCTATGTTGCAACAAATTGACAAGGGTCAAATTGAGGAGCAATGTCTGTCATGGGTAAGATCTTGCATTAACTCTTTTCTGTTTTGTTTCTTTGTCTTTTTTTCCTTTTCTTTTCCCCTTAGAAATACAGTACAGCCACTTAAATGTCGAAACACAGAATAACGAAACAAATGAAAAGACTTGTGGCTTTACCTGATTGCACTGAATCTTCTCTCAAATTTTAACTACTTTAAAAACTAAGTATTGAAATTGTAGATTCTTGATTGTTATACTCTTAATAATAATTATTATTTTTAGGCTGTCAGCCCCATTTTCTGCATAGAGATAGTAAACTTGTTTGTAGCTTGTTAACACTCATAGAAAACTTGTAGCTTGTTGTTTAACACTAACTATTGAGAGAATCAATCAGATTTGCAATAGAAGTGTCTGCAAAAAATGTGAAGGCCTTGGAAATATGTGATCAGTTGCAAAACATGATTTATGAATTTGCTGTTGACTGATCACAACCATTGTTGTGGGTTCTTCCTCAGGTTCAGGAACTGGAGGGAGATATGAAACCTCTGAGGGATGGTATGCAATCACTCACATCTCAAAAAGACGCATTGCTAGCCGAAAAAACTGCCCTGAAAAATGAGGTAATTAAAGTTATTAAAGTAATTAAAGTATAGGTAATTAAATTAGGAAGTATGAGTTCTGAGGCTAGGCCTTAGTGTTGAATGGTACGAACTTCTGCCATGTTGCATAATGCAAGGAATACTCCATAGAAACTTGTCACTTGAAAATGCAATTAAGTCCAGCAGAAGAGAGAAAAAAAAATCAGAAAAGGAAAAGAGCAAAGCTCTTATTTAAAAGCATGATATAAAAACTTATTGTTGTAGATTGTTCGTTGGACGGCAAAAATCAACCAGCTGACAGAACAGTACAAGAATGTTGATGCTGACGAATACAAGAGAATGAAAGAAGAAAAGAAGCAGTTTCAGCAGCAGATATCCAGCCTGAAAAGCGACAATCAGAGGATGAGAACTCAGACAGAAACACTGAAGTCTGATTTGTCAAAAACACAAGGAGAGCTTGTGGGACTGAAGGTGAAGTGTTCCCTTGGGTAATATAATAGTTGGTATAGTGTGATTGTCCAGGTGAGGGTAGTTCTGAAAGAACTGTTGTTGGTGACTGACGTTTCGACAACCTAAGCCGAAATCATCTGCAGAGTCAAGTGAATAGTGTTTGTCAGTCGATGATGTTTTACATATAAGTCTGGTCTGTTGAAAGTGATTGGTCAGTTTAGCCATGATGGCATTGGCTGAAAGACTCGTGTAAAGTTTGTCATCAGTCATTAGTTGGATGCAAAACCGAAACGTCAGTCACCAACAACAGTTCTTTTGAGAACTCCCCTCACTTGGATGATCACACTATACAAACTACTGATACTCCTGGATTCAAACCATTTACTATGCTGGGTAATATAATTTATTATATCTCTGGGGTAAGTACGCATACTATGATTGGTCAAAACTTTCTAATAAATATCTTACTAACCTTGTTTTCTCAATCAGTACTGTAAGTTACAGATTCTCGTTTTTTCCCCTTCGATTTATGGCCCGCACACTTCGCGTGTGGGCCATGAATCAATGGAGAAAAGACTTAGGTTGTAACCTTCAGTATGGCCCTCAAACTCGGTCAGTAAGAGGTATGTCTGTGCCTCCAAGCAGGCAGCTAATGTCATCAAGTTCTGTTAAATCCCTTGTTTGTATGGGGCTTATTTCTTTACCCAAACACTTCATGAGGATCTTAAGAGAGATTTTAATTTATTAGACAGGGGAGGAAGCTTATTTGAATTATAAATCAGTGCATATAAATATTAACTGTAAAATATTGCTCAGTTTTTATTTAGTTGTAGTGTTTATTTCAATCTCTACAACAAATGACTATCTTGAAGTATTTAAGGCAACAGGTAAATGTGCTCAGCTATATCTTGTTTCTAAATTCTTTTGGACTTACATATTATACCATTTTTGGAATGGAGGGTCATTCAGTTCACTGTAAGTCAAAATTCCCCATGTGAATTCTCAGGATTTATAAGGGGAAGGGGGGATGGGGGCTAAAAGGGAGGGGACATACAAGAACACGCTCATTAGCCAGTCAAAAATAAAGAACAATGCATGAAACCTGTTATGCAGTGACTCGTTGGTTGAGGTGCAGACATCAAAGTTTGAGCTCAGCCACTGTCCACATGGTGTCCATAACACACTTCATTCTCAGTGTCCCTCATAGTGGGTGACAAACGTGCTAAGACACTACACTTAATAAATGATGCTTTTTGATATTTAACCTCTTATTCTATTTCATTTGTTTCTACAGTAGCATTAGTTCTCTATTACCCCAGCCCCCCAAGTCATTGTTGTGAAGGTGCTGTGGTCTGTGCAGTCTTAGAAATAAAAAAATCAACTTTTTTGTGGGGAAAGGGGGAGGGGGAATGTTTCCAATACACTTGAAAATCAAGTTTTATGGAGAAGTGTCTCAGCACTTTTGTTGCTCATTGTAGGAGTGCATAAAGGGGTGCCAGTAAATTGTTGGGGCAACGAAACAGAACAGTAGCTAAATGTGCAATTGACTAGCATCCCATCCGATAGCATGGAAATGAAAATGCCGACCGGTGATATATGTGGCTCGAGGCTCCACTTTTGCACCTATACACTGCATAATGACAGGGTGAATTGTCTTTTCAGGCAATGTCTCAAAAATCAAGTGATCAAGTAGGAAGTCTAAAGGAAGAGCATCAGAAAGAACTGGCTAAAATTAAGGAAGAAGTGGACACACTGAAGGCCTCACTAGAA
>Ga0126339_10003250_pt1 | contig 11801 bp, 4 predicted proteins | sample OrbTmetagenome_2_FD_92532 | JGI IMG/M metagenome (GOLD analysis project Ga0126339, IMG submission 92532) | Coral microbial communities from Petempiche,Puerto Morelos, Mexico - Orbicella T R C metagenome | ecosystem: Host-associated > Invertebrates > Cnidaria > Coral | place: Petempiche,Puerto...
TGGTTTGATAGCCAGCTCCATAAGCTTTAATTTGATATAGGGGTTTAGGTATCTACAGCTTAAACTGCACGCGCTACATCGCTTGCGCGCGAGACACCCCTGAAGGTATACTGTAACCTTAAAACGATTTAAAAGATCCTGAAGATGGTGTTTTGGGAGGAAGGTTTCGTAAATAATTAAGAATCAAAGTAATTTCCAGAATTATCTCCAAATTCGAAGCCAGAATTTTAGATAAAAAATCGTACGTGGGCTATGCACAAATTCGCTATATGCAGACATTTGCGCTCAAATTTGACTAAATACAACAACAATAATTTTATTCACTCGAACATTTACAGCTGCACAAAGACATATATAAAGAGAAAGACAGAAAAAAATAATACAATTCGAGTCTGAGACTGAAGTAACCCGAACGTTTTCTAGTCATTCTCCAGTTATTGTAAGGTTTCTATAAATTTTAAGAGAATGCAGAGCTCTTAAGAGAAAAATGAGACGTGTGTAAGTACTCTTCGGATCGCCAGTTTTACGTTTAGAATCTCGCTTATTTATTGGATTGTGCGTATTGAGTCAACGTACGAATCACAGAGCTCGATAACTTTCAATCGTTGCATTGCGGACTCTAATTTGCTCATACGGGCGGTTGCCGTGTTGACTGACACCCGATCTTTCAGTTTACGTCTAGGGAAAAATAATGGTTAATTTTCAATTCAATTTTTAATTTATTGTCTGACTTCTTACAATTCTCGTTATTACATGGCAGTGAAGCTGTTGGCAGGAGATCCCAGCAAGTTTTTACCAATCTTTCTACGGTATCTATCTACAAGGAGAGCCGATAATAACATGGTGATCATGATGATACTTATTAATTGTTAAGCTAATCAATGCAGTTGCTTATTGAGTAAGATCATTTGCATTTTTCTTATAAATATAGGATAAAAATGGGAGGGAGTCTTCTTCTGTCATAATGTAGATCATTTCATATTTTGGTTCCTATGGCTTTTAGTGAGAATTTACCGTAATTTGTGCTATGATATTCCATGTAAAGTTTCTCTCTAGATCTTGCATTATATTAGTTCAGAAGATAATTTTGCAAAAACTAATTGTTACCTGTGATTGGTGAACGTGTTTGTTCTTTGTGAGTACATAAAATCCTAGATTTTCCTGATTTCTGCTCTGTTTTCGGGAGGCTTTTGCTGATATATCAAGCAAAAACGTTTTTTCTGCATGAAATACAAATAGCAGAGTAGCTTTATAGTATCTTTTGTACCTTTTTGCCAAGTTCTACTGAATAAAATTTTTGTGAAACTAATATTATAGTTTTCATAAAGTCATATTAGTTAATGTTTTTGTGGAACGTAACTTTTGTGCCCTTTCAAATAAGACATGGTGAACTGCACTGCTGTAAATACAAATAAATAAAAATAAGATGTGGTCAATTTGATATTTTTGTTATGGCACAGAGGTTTAACACAGAATTTGGCAACATGGCTAGTATTGTAAAGTAGTTTTTCATTATTAGAAAGTTCCTTAAAGCACATTGTGAAGAATTGTCTTAGTCTTTTTTAACCAAGATCGAATTACAAAATCAATTTCAAAATTCCAGATTTGTGACCTAGATTTGGGCTCTTGCGTGGTTTTCAGAACACTATTACACATTGGTGCTTCAAATTCTGCACAATGCCTCAGAAATTAGAGAGTTAGATGTTCCACAGATTCAGGGATAATTGGGTCAGAAAAGGCGAAATTTTGTACTTAATTTAGCTCTACTTTAAAACTTTTGGAGGAAAAGTTTCGCAAAATTGTGATGAGTTCTCTTTCTTGGAATGAATTTTCGCTCTTACAATATATTTATGTCATGCTAGAAAATTTAACAACACATTTGGCACTAGGGCACAATAACACGAAATCCAATAGGAAATCTAGCAATTTCAGTTCAAGTGGACAAAAATCTTGTACCAGAATAATGCTAAGTATATTAAAATAATTTTTGCATTTTCTAAATGCTACAGCTATAAATAATTGTCTGGAATAACACCAGAACCAATTTCCCATAGGAACTCGAGAAAATAAATTTCATACTTGAAAGAAATTATGCAAACACAGATAAACTTTTTAAAATCATCATTGTCATTTCACCAGAGTACTTTTCAAGTGTTTCTTATGAGCTTCAAAATTTGATTTCAACATTTGGTGGTATTAGAAATGGTTACTTAAAACATTCGCACAGACGTTTGCGATATGATGCAAATAATCTTGGTACAAAGTTTTTGTCCACTTGTTACTTGAATTTCTGATGAATTCCATCTTAATGTATGTAAAAGAAGTTTTTGACTGACACTTGACTAGAGAAAAGGGATTTTGTTGGAGGGCCATATTGTTGGATGGAATGTAACACTGAGAAAAAAAATCAAAAATTTTGCTAAGAACACATCATATATTATCACAGGATCAAAATCAAAACTGTGTAAATACAGTGATATTAGACACAAAATAGCTGAACTAGACATCAAAAGCCGCTCAACATTTTACTACGATAGAAATGCAAAATTGACAAGCTCTAAAACCAGAAGAAATTAAATGTTCCTCAAAAGATAAATTTAAACTCCAGGCATTAGTAATTAAATTCAGAGAGAGCTCATTATCAGAAAGAATTTTTACATCTGAGCTATACCTTATTGGGTTTTACTTATTGAATTTCAAGGTACTTCAAGTGCTGTTCGGGTTCCATTTCAACTTACTTGGACAACATATCCAGTTATTATTTGCTTGATATATGGAATTTTGTCTTGTTGTACACTCGACCTAGACCGACATTTCTTGGTTGAAATGTTTAAAAACATTTCTTTGCTTTCGATTTGATTAGAAAACGTAAAGACTTCTGTTTCTTATGAGAAGTGAATAAATTTTGAGTGATGTCTGGGAAAATTGGAACTACTGGTAACCAGTAAGCATAGGGCTGGTGTTTCAGAAAATATATTTAAAATTTATAATTGTATTGTCCTTGAAGGATAGCTGTGTGTAATTGGTTAAATTGTTCCTTGGTCATTTTTAGCAGATTGTTTTTTTTCCTTTGGTATCAATGGAAAGCCAATACGAGATTTCCACTTTTCCTGAGCGTTCATTGTTCCAGCTACTGATCAGTTAAAAAAATTAGAAAGTATTCCGTTTGCGAACGGGTAATTTAATGACTGAGGTGACATGAAGGTTTTAAAACAGGATTTCAGCGAGGCATCAATTCTAAAACAAATCTGTTACTGCATATAAACTATTAAAAACATTCTGTTTGGGTTTACCACCTGTCAACTGATCAGCGTGAGAGCCTCACCATCACTCCCCTAAAATGAAAAGAACTTTTTGCTATCATTCATAGGGTGAAAAAGATATGTACGCTCAATCTACTGTTGAAAAAATGTAGAGCAATTTGAGTCTTGCGAAATAAAGGACTTGACTTTAGGTTAAAAATTTCATGGGCGCTTAATAACAGTGATTGAGCCAACATAAACGGTAATGGTCTTGTGGAAATCGAAGGTTAAAAGTTGATGGTGTATGAGAAAAGGAACAATGTGTTGTGTCACTTAATTACAAAATAGGGGCTTATTAGCAATGAGCCGTTCACTTTTCAAGAACTAGTGATTAACCTATAATTTCTCCTTACTGTAGCAAGACATTTACAAGCAGACAAGTCATGAGAATTAAAAAAATCGTCAGCCAACGAAAATTGTTTTGATGTCAAATTTTCCAATTATATCATCGAATTTATGTTTTATTATAATTATAGAAATATACGACAAGTAATGAAGGGAATTCAATTAAGATCAAAAGCTTGATATTTTTAACTTAGAAAACATCAAAGAACCAGCACTGGATTATTATTTTCCGCTGCCTATGTTTTAAGGCAAAAACTGACTTTATTCAATGTTAACAGAGTAAGTAAAAGAATTGTAAAATGTTCAAGCTCTTGAGCGTTAAATTTGTTAGCAGTTTTTTCTTTTGAATTGATCCAGCCGTTTGAAAACGTTATTAAAGTTCACAGTTCAGTGACACTGAAAATTGCGCCATGAGCACACGAAGTGAATTCAGTTAATGTTCTCAAAATAACTGTTGCTTTTAACTTAGAAAATCTGGCTCAATAAATAACCCACAGGTTGAAAAACTGTTTTTGTGGCATTAAATCTCAAAATTTTACGTCAATGCCTTACTTTTTAGATAAAGACGTGAAGCCGTTCTTAGATTTGTGACAGCTAAATGCTACACAATGACTAAGAATTGTTCAACAACATAGGAAACAAATTCCATAGTAAACCCCGGGCAGAATTTCTTCTAGGCTACAGTTACCAAACAATGATATAAATTGAAGACTGTATTGTTGTTTTAAGCATCCTGCACACAGAAAAGTCCATATTTGTACCGTCAGAACAAATGGTGTGGTCAGTTTACAAGATGAGTTGTATAAGAAAACATCCGGAAATGAAGAATTGTGATTCTGGAATTTATCAACTATGAATTCAACACCAACAACAACTTTACTTTAGTATTCCCATTTCTTAATTAAAGCAGGTATTTTACCGATATCAAGCAAATTGATATTCATCACAATAAAGAAATATGTATCAAGAGTAGGTGAATTTGTAAATTACAGACTAATCAATATGACATGTTCTACAAAACAAAACCGGCTGTTAATCTACTGACATGTAGATTAGCATTACGGAAAAGAAAAAATAACTTTTCATCATTATTAACCTCCATGAGTGGCCTTTTTCGTTCAATCATTTTCCCAACAAGGAAATTTCTTGGGTCATGTAAAATGAAATAAAAAATGCACAAATTTCATTTTCAGCCGAGTTGAATGGGCAGTGTTGAGACCCTGAAGCTTTCAGGAGTTCTTAGAGAATGGAAAATCTTCCAGTTTCGATTTTCGGGTTGAGTTTTAAGAAGCAACTTTTCTGTGTCCAGTAGCTTTTTATATGTTTAGTAGTCTAAGCATTTTGTCATTTTTAAAACCCTAAGTAAACTAACAGCTAATTTTCCGCTTTTCTGAAATGGTAATAGAATCCAAGGTGGTAGATATTGAGAGGCTTTAAAACATTGGTGTCTACATCTCAAACTTGAAAAATTACATTAACTTGTGTCGAAAAATATGAAAGAAATTAGGAAACGGACAAAATTTACAATTACAGAGTTTTGCGAATTCTTACGCTCATTCTTTGTTAATTAAACCAGTATGTCAAAGTGTGGCAGTTCAACTAGCGTAAAACTTCTAAGCAATTGTATTCATATTGTTAATCACTTATAAAATATTCGGAAAGTTGAAAATAAGTTTCCTGCCTTTTGATTGATCAATAATGATTACTCTTGTCAACAGGCACACGGATATGAAAACAGCCAGGCCAGAAAACGTACTGAAGAACTACACAATATTAAAATCAACCAGTTTGAAATGAAGTAACACGTCTTCGACACATAATGTGAACACCTCTGCAGTATACATTTAGTGATTTTGTAAAACTCTTTGAATATGTAAAAATTACGGGCCATGCCTACAAGTACAATACTTTCACAAAACCTTTCTAGTGTTAAGAAGGTTTAAGAGCTCAATAAAGGTGTCTGACAAAGCGCTCTAAAAACCATCTGAAAAAATTACAGCTAAACAAATAGATCAAAAGATATAAACCAAGCCACACAATCAGTGTGGAAAAAACCTGTCTCCTTGTCCATTATTCTAATGCTCCGGAGAGGAGGTTGGAGGGGGTAAGATTACTCTTCCTCCCACCTTCCTCCACTCCTCCGGAGAGGAGGTTGGAGGGGGTAAGATTACTCTTCCTCCCACCTTCCCAAGGTTAATTTATTCGTATATTCCAACTACTCTATGGCAAATTAAAATGACCAAGGTGAAAAAGGTAGTCTTTTATTTACACTTTTTATTTCTTATCTGCAAATTCGTCTTTTTATGGAGAGCAGTTTGGTAGAGATTTATTCTGAGTGTTTTTGTGAGTGATTTCTGTCATTCTATGAAACGGAAACTACTCGTTAGTGTGTAATATTTTCTGCCAGTTAGTATTAGTGGGTGGTATAGGAAACCAAAGGGTAGAAAACAAAAGAAATACTAACTACATGGGGATAGTAGGAACTAACACGAAGTTGTGGCGTGTACAATTCCACTGTCTATTTCACAGGTTAAGTAAAACCACTCTAATCGGAGGATCGTAAACCCTTTAGTATTTGAGTAGTCTCTTATACCAATGTGGAGGAAATTAGTTTGGCAGGAAGGTGCTCTGAAAAAGGATGATTGAAGGATTGTTGGTTATAGTTAAACTTACTCTTTAACTCTTTACCCTGGGGAAGTAGAGGAATGTGGATTTCATTGACAATTATTCATTCAGGTGAGGTTTATGGGGGTTGGGGACAGAAATTACAGCTCTTTGAATGATCTTTGCTCGGAGGAAAGTAGAGGATTTTAAATTGGAGGCAAACCACCAGGCTTGATGTTCTCAGGAAAGAAGGAAATTTGTTTATGAGATTTTAACTCCATTCCACAATTCCCTCTAGAAGAAAACAGGATTGTGGAGGGGCGTTAAACTCTCTCAATTTTCTTCTTTAGGACAGAGCAGGATATTGAATGTAAGCCTTTACTCACTATGGGATTAACCATCTCGGCATTACTGGCAGCTTTGGGAGAGGGGAATGTTGATAGGAGTAATCCAAATTTATATAGAGAAGTAAAGGACAACGACACAAGTTCAACCACATTAAGGTTTTGCGGCTCATTTGTTTTTCCATGTTTAAGTTTCTGGTTGTTATTTATTATAGGAAGGTTTTAAGAGCTTATTGGAGTGTAGTCTTTAATTTGCTCTTAGCACCTTCTTTACATCAGTGAAGTTTACTTTCGTTTACTACGAAAATCTCCTTGCCATTCAGTTCTCAAACATGATTTTAATATAGACATATCTACATGACCATGTCAGGATTGAAAGATGTACATTAAAATGAATTTTTTTCTTCAAGTTTTACTGCTTAGTTCAAAGCATTTATTCTTAAGTGTTCCTGCACTTGTCTTGGGGCCAGATCTTTGCTGTGGTGCTCCGTCATATTTCACTTTCTTGACTATTGCTCATCCTGCCTGTTGATAGAACTAAATTTTAATGGTACATTACTACGTGTTAACTAGAATATCAGCCATCTTGATCTCACACATGGTAAATAACCCATCTATACTGATGGTCATTCATTTTTACCTTGTCCAGTGTCAGGAGTGAAATAGTAAATTCAGAAATGATTCTGCACTTGTCTTGTAGCCAGAATTTTGCTGCAGTGCTTTGTCATTGTTCACTTTCTTGACTATTCCTCGGCCTACCTGCTGATAGAATCAAATATTTAATGGTAGATTAAAACATGTCAACTAGAATTTCCAGCCATCTTGACCTTGTGCTTGGTAGATAACCCATATTTAAGCAATAGAGCACTTTTTCCGTGTTAACATAGCCTAATCTAAACACTCGGAGGGTTAGGAGAATTTGAGACGATTATGCAAACCTGAGACATACTCGAGGGTTTGCATAACTGTGTTTACATAGCCTCATCTAAACACTCAGAGGGTTAGGAGAATTTGAGACAGTTATGCAAACCTGAGACATAGTCGAGGGTTTGCATAACGTTTGGGAATTCTCCCAACCCTCCAAGTGTTTAGATGAGGCTATGTTAACATGGAAAATGTGCTCTATTGCTTTTATAAAATAATTCTCGAAATATGCACAAATCTAAAATGTCACAACCCTGTTTACATACTCTCATCTAAACACACCCATCAACCAATGAGAGTGTGTGTAGTAGCTCGGTTATTTTAAAAATACATATATACTGATTGCCATTCATTTTTACCTTGTTTGGTGTTAGAACTGAGGCAGTAATCCTCCATACTGCTTGTCATTCCTTTTTTTCTTGTCCAGTGTCATGACTGATGTAGTAATTCCCCATGATGATTATCATTCAACTTTATCTTGTCCAGTACCCAAACTGAAATAGTAATTCTCCAGAGTGATTGTCACTCAGTTCCATCTTGTCTTGTGTCAGAACTAAAATAGTAATTCTCCATACTGATTGTCATTCAGTTTGATCTTGTCCAGTGTCACAACTGAAGTAATAATTCTCCATACCGATTGTCATTCAGTTTGATCTTGTCCAGTGTAAGAACTGAAATAGCAATAATATTGCCAATGCTGCTTGCCATTTAGCTTTAACTTGTCCAGTGTCAGAATTGAAATAGTAATTCTCCATACTGATTGTCATTCAGTTTGATCTTGTCCAGTGTCAGAACTGAAATAGCAATTGTCCATGCTGTTTGCCATTTAGTTTTATCTTGTCCAGTGTCAGAACTGACATAGTAATTCTCCATAATGATTTTTATTCAGCTTTATTTTGTCCACTGTTACAACTGAAGAGTTGGTTCTCCATAGTGACTGAGTGTTTTTATCTTGTCCAGTGAGTGTCAGAACTGTAAGTAATTCTCCATACTTAGTCATTCAGTTTAATCTTGTCCAGTGGCAGAACTGAAATAGTAAATCTCCATAGTGATTGTCATTCAGTTATTTCATTGAGTGTCAGAACAGAAACAGTAATTCTCCATACTGATTGCCATTCCGTGTTATCTTGTCCAGCAGCAGAACTGAAATAGTAATTGCTGTCCATACTGATTGTCACTCAGTTTTATCTTGTCCGGTGTCAGAGCTCAAATAGTGCTTCTCCATACTGAGTCATTCAGTTTTATCTTGTTCAGTGTCAGAACTGAATAGCAATTGTCCATACTGATTATCATTCAGTTTTATAGTGTCAGAACTGGAATAGCGATTCTCCATACCGATTGTCATTCAGTTTCATTGGCTTCTATGGTTTCCACACATTGTGGCTCAACAATACTTAAATTCTGGCAGCTCATAGTAGAACATAAAGAGTTGCAATGCAAAATCAGATTTTGCAGAAATATAGACCTTTTATTAATGAGAATTTAATATGTGAAGACATTCTCAAGTCCTGCATCATTAACTAGAAGTATGGATTGAAGTTTCAGCAATATTTATGAAATATCAAAACTAAGAACTCTTTTTGCCAATACCAGTGTGCTATGTTTGACACCATATAAGTTCCCAAATTGGGATTTGCAAAATCTTTAAAAGTGCTTTCTCTCAGGTATTGATGAACAGAGACAAATGTTTTGACAGGTTACAAAAATTGCTCCAAGTTAAAAGCAGTGCCACACAGGGGCAAAGGCCATGAAAAACTTCAAGCCACATGAAGATGATGGCAAGAGTCAATCATGGCCACCAACCTATAGAGTCCATTGCTGTCAGCACCACTTCTTTCTCTTTCTTCCTTCCTGTCTTGGGCACAGTTGAAGCATATTTTGCATTTAAAATCTGGTGATTGGCTACCATTCAGTATGTTATGGCTAGACAAAGTCCAGCAACAAAGTGAAAAAAAGACCAATATGGTACACTAGTGCAGCTCATTCATGTTAGCGATTTTCTTTTGCAAGTAAAAATAATTGAATGGTTTTTCTATGCCTTTCAGCATTGAATCATTCCTCATCTTATCATTATTGTGGAAATCATTTTGTTTCATTTTAATAGTTACATCATCTACCATTTCCTTTAAGAATTGTTTGCTTGGAGAGATTTTACTTAACCTATGTACATATAACAAAACATTTGATTAGTTATTACAGTAACTATAATATTAAATGTAATGAATTCAGTCTACTGATTTTAAGTATTGTGAAGGGTACAATGTCTGCTATACATTTAGTTAATAAAGACAGTTATGTCAGTTTAATTATTACTTAGCTTTGTATAAGATTTAAACCAGGATCTCTGATGTGTTTTTAGAAAACTGAGGAACTGTCATGGCAAAATAACACTTCCATATGATAAATGCTATCACAGCTATCGGCAGCCTACGTGTCGCTTAACCAGTGAGAGTAATTCTTCCTGCATGATCCCAAAGTTAAAGGCCTTTTAAGACAGCAAAGACATCATGCCCAAAAAAGCAGTCATTATAACTCAACAGCATCACAATTCATATTCAGGCAATTGCCTGGCAAGATTTAAACAGTCCATCAGCCATGTTGAAAACAGTTATTTGGTTATCCAAAAGCAGCCCTAGCTGATAATGGGTTAACATTCCCTCAACACACAAACTAGTACCAATACAGCCCTATAAACAAAGTTGTATATATAACATCCCTGGCTCATTTTCAATTTAAAGATCCCCTGGAAAACTTGAACCAGGAGTTACTGTTTGGGTCCAAATTAGTCAAGCTGGCTTTGTCTTGTAACTTTGAGAGAGGAAAGATGAACAGTATTTGTGTAACAAATCTTTGCCTTGAGCACAGATGAAGAAGCTGAGTGGACTGATTTTAGGAGATAAAATTAAATCTGTTACAAGAATGGTAGCCCGGAAGACAATTAAACAGTATATTCTGATTAAGCAGCCATGTAACTGCAAGACCTTGTCCGAGTGTCTGTCAAAATCAGCATGTTGAAGAATATTAAAAAATATGACTGCATTTTCCTGAGACTCCAGCTCTCAACCATGAAGGTACCTGCTATTCACAAAATCGTAGGGTTACAGTCATAAGAAATGAGTTGTTCATAACATTGTAACCAGTATGCATGTGCAAAAGCAATGTTATGGACCATGTGTTATTTTAAATGACAACTTAAACAATGAATCGTGAAAAACGTTTAGGGCAATGATGTAAATGGCCACATTGTGACAATTTATCAGTTTTCTTATTTTAGCCACTATTGACTTTAGGATTTTTAATTCTACACAACTGTATATACTCCCAGGACTTTAGGGATACAACTGCAAAGGTTGTCAAGGAAGTGGCTGGAAAGGCGAATTAGAGGATTTTGTGCAAGAGTTAAAGGTGAAATTGCTGTTTTGAGGGGGAAAGTCAAAATTTTGGAGGATACCATTGAGAAGGTGGCTGAAGACGAACAAGAACGAGCAGTATTCCCCTCACAAAAAAGCAAGAGTTACTGGTTTTGCGGATGAAGTTGACGAAAATTGTGCAGCTAAATTTGTAACACTATGCAGGGAGAAAATTGGTTTGGACATCAGTGATGACATAGTTGACAGAGTTCATGATCACCTGTTTTGGAGAAAGCAATTATCACAACAAATATGTTTGAATAAGAAATAAAAAAGGTAGTACAATATTTAGCTTCTGTTTTAATTTTTAACTTTGGTTCGTGGTTTTACTTTTAGGATAGTATATATTGAAAAATTTTCACATTATTCTTAATTGTAATTAATTATTAATAGCCGTTTAATGTTTTAACACCCCTAGCTTTTTGTTCCCAATAAGCATCCTGTCTTTACAAGGACCTTGTAGATTTTTTTAGACACATAAATATAGTTAATATCATTTTAAACTCAGAGTTCATGATGATGTTATAGTTCTGTTGACATTCAGTCATAGCTACTGATACTCTTTGAAGAGTCCCACTGCAACCTTCCTCAGAAACATCAGACTTGAGAGGGCATTGCAGCTAATGTTGATGCAGTAATCAGTATCAAACTACTTGTGGAAATCAAACAACAACACTGTCTAATCCAAAACTCAGTCCATGCTGGAATACACATTGAGTAATTGATGACTATAGAAGTATGCAGATGATGTTCCAAACCTAAACATGAGCTGACTTTACATTAATATAATTTCCAAATTCATTGAAGTAAGACAGCTGGTTACACAAAACCCCTGCCTACTGTGGTCAACTCATCACAGAACGTGATACTAA
>Ga0126339_10003251_pt1 | contig 11800 bp, 10 predicted proteins | sample OrbTmetagenome_2_FD_92532 | JGI IMG/M metagenome (GOLD analysis project Ga0126339, IMG submission 92532) | Coral microbial communities from Petempiche,Puerto Morelos, Mexico - Orbicella T R C metagenome | ecosystem: Host-associated > Invertebrates > Cnidaria > Coral | place: Petempiche,Puerto...
ATTATTTTTTTTTTTTTTGTGTCGACAAACGACCCCAGACCCCCCAAGACAATGATTGGGGGGTGGGGGGGGGGGGGCTGGGGTATCAGAGAATTAACACTAGATGCAAATAAAATAGAACAAGTGCTTAAGTATCGAAAAGCGTGGTTTCCTTAAGTGCCTCAGCTACTTTTGTCGCCCATTGTAGTTCCAGTTCAATACTGAAAATACCAAATATGGCCTTTTAAAACACACTAAAAGGTACTCATGATAAAGTGTTTGGATGTTTGAGGAGTGAATTTGCCCTATTATGCTGTTTAAGTAGTTTGAACTCTTGGGTAAAAATGCAAAATCCAAGAAGTGATGCTATGGATTACACACATGGTAACCAGCAACACAAGCTACTGTTAGTTTTGTTGCGTAACCATGCAAAACTGATTTAAATTGTGTACTGTTGACTGAGAGCAGTCTTGTGCAAGAATGTTGTGTCAGGACAGTGAACAAAGTCCATAGTGAGGCCACAAGAACTGTGGAGGAAGGAGTTTTTTGTGCCTTTGTACCTCCCTCTAAGGAACCTGTAGACAAGCTAGACAGAATTTGGATAATCTGCCAGTGTAACAGTAATTTTATTTGCACCATTAAAAGGTGAAATTAAACCTGATAAAGATAAATTACTTTCAGAATGGGTGTTGTGTGACTGTCAAGAGGGTTAAAAATCCTTTTAGTAGATGCTGACTTGTATTCTACTGCAAATACTGCAATCTAATAGGCTTAGCTAAGCAACTATGAAACATTAAAATAATTTGTTGAAAGAACCAAAGAGTTTCATTCTCCAAGTTTAAAATGAATTTAGCCTGTGCATGGTTTTACGAAAAAACTAAATTTAGCACTACTTATATGAAGACAAATTATTGGAAATCACTATTTGAAATTCCACTGAACAATAAGATTATTTGCTCTTGATGTCTATCAACTGATAGTTGACGAGGGTGCAATTATCACACAGAAATCAGGAACGAATAATCTAGCTGTTTTGGTGCAAATCTACTAATCATTCAAAACTTTATCTAAATCCTCTTCACAGACATCTCAAACATGCCAAGAAGAGGCCGTCATTTCATAAACAAGGGCACACTGCTACCCTACTCACTATAAGCGAATCTTTGCTGATGTCATTGTTTACATTTTTCCTCATTAACATACGACTTTGCCCATAGAAGGCATCATGCTAGACATGATTTTACTAGAAAAACTTAGAGCTTGTGAAACATAGTAAGTGGTGAAATTTTTGGCTCTTTGGGTGTAATATTCGAGGAGAAACTGGCTTTCAAAAACATCAAAATTTTTGTGTGGCAAAAGCGCTAATGAGCTCATACATTCTTTGTAAAATTTTGAGCTTTTAAACCCACATCGGACAAAAAGTACTCAATACATTGTGCTCAAATTCCTTGGGACAGTTAATCATGCCGTGTCCTTTCAATATTCAGTATTAATCTCTTTGTAGCTCCATCAGAAACTGTATCGCTTATGGTAATGAGGCAAATATTGTAAACAAAGATTCTCCTATATATTACAGGATAAATAGCAAGTAGCATAACCAATCAGAGGATGGCATTCATGATAGAACGCTAGTAGATTTGTACTAAAAAAATTAGATTCTTTCTAGATTTCTATGAGGTGATAGTTGATGAGACTGACTGCTAACTCAAATACTTCCTTGTAGACATCTCAAGCTTGTAATCTAATAATGTTAAATGACTGTTAAACAATGGTCACTATAAAATTTATTCAACTGTTGACTTACTCATCCCATGAGCAAGCCAGTGAAGCAAAGTGCCCACAGACAAAAGAAAGTTTAGGCTTTGTTCAATGTGCAATATGTATTATTAGGTAAATGCCATGTTATATACTTTTTGCAAGGGTGGGTTGAATGAGCTTGCCACTCCTCCCACTCTCCCCCCAAAAAATAGAATTACAGTGTCTATCTAACCATTTGGCTTACTTTCTTATAGACTGCTGGCAGTCTGTTTTCCTCTCGAAATTCAGCAGGGGTTATGAGGTGAGACGCTTTAGCCTAAAGGGGAATGGGACGAGACATGAGCATGTCTCACCTTATTCCCTCTCAGCCATACCATCTTTTTGCATTTGCAATAGCTAAACACTCATCTAAGTGTCCCTTAGAGGAAAAAACCGGCTGCCAGCAGACTAACTTCCTCACAAATCACATGCACACATATCACACATATCACCACACCTCAGATTCTGACTGTATTTTTATTAAATATGCATCACATCTAGTACATCATATTTGAAATTTGGAAGCTAAGCTCTACATTATATTGCAAATCACTTTTTCAGTAAGTTACCCACAAATAATGTGTTTAAGAGAAATACTGACAATCTAATATGCAGGTGAATATTGTCAAGTCTTGTTTCCAAAACAATTGAACTGAACACACAGTTTGTCCTAACTGTACAGATCATCATCTCCATCATCGTATAAGTTAGAATTGTCTGCTCCAGAACCACCCTGTCCTCCCCCTTGAGATCCACCTGACTGACTTGGAAACCTGACGAAATAAATATCAAATGTTCACGAGTTAGTGGTACATAACAGATCAACACTGAGATTCAGTTCTTTTGATACTCAAACACTTTGGTTTTCTCTAAACTAAATATGATAGAGTACATGGTCCTATGTCATGCCAGAATGCTTGCCCTTTTCGCGGGACACTCCCCAGCATTTTTCTTGGGTTGTCCTTACAACCTGCAATTTGCAATGTTTACTGCCACCAAGAAGACCACCTCAAGAATCCAGACTGTGTCAAGCCTACACGGTTTCAGCAAACCCTTAAACTATTATCAATTTCAGTGCAATGTGTAAGCCCATGTTTCTAAAAAAATTAGAGTGATTTTCTGGCCAGTTAGGATGTGGTCGTTGCTCATCAAATTAAGACAAGCAAATCAAGTGTTGATAACATGGCCTGTAAGACCACTGACCTGAAATTTCCACCAAATCCACGGCTCTGCTGAAGGGTTTGGGCAAACATCTCATATTTGCGAATGTCATTATCACTGACAGATCTGCGAGCAAATCTCATGGCATCCTCAAAGTGGTCTCTTCTAATCTCTGGAACAGGATCTTCATCCTCAACTTCCTAAATACAGCACGCAATAGTTAATTGAAACCTTAGAAAGTTCTTTTTTTTGCTGATTGGCAAAAAGTATTTTACTGTTGTTTTTAAGGATCTGGGAGAACATCAAGACAATAATTTATTCTCAAGGTTATGAATTTCTTCATTCAGTCAATATTGTATATAAATATATCATTCTTAGGACAAAGTACTGCAGACACTTTAGAGAAATATGGAGTTCTAGGAGATCAATAAGTTTCCCATGAATGTACAGTTGAACCCCGCTATCTCAGGGGAATCGAAAAATAGTTGAAATAGTGGGAGTTTGAAAGAGCTGATAGTAAATGACTGAAGAACAAATCAAAGCGAAATGGTTTTGAGTTCAAAATAACAGGGAATTAGAGATAAAAGAGTTCGAATTACTAGGGTCCGACTTTAAGTAACATAGCACAGGAAAAAAAACACCAGAAGTAATACCAATGAAGGTCAGTTTAGATCCAGTGTTAAACTCACAACTCCAACTGTAGTAAAGAAAGAAACTCTCACCATATCCAGGTCAGGGTTCTCAGCTCTCTCTTTATCTTTTAGAATTTCTTTCTCGATTGACTCTCTGATGGCCAGCTTACAAGCCTAGAAAACAAAGATTAAACCAAAACATTAAGTGTCACTTGCAGTAAATGCACTTGACAATGAAGCTTTGAACATATTCTCTATCTCAAATATGCCCTAAAATGTTGTAAACAAAACTGATCATCTTACCCGCTGACAAATTTCTGTCAAGTCTGCACCACTGAAACCATGAGTAACCTTGGCAACGTAATCTAAGTCAACATCCTGTTGAAAAAATGTACAGTAAGAAAGGAGATGAGCTGAAGTTGGGCAATTGCCTAGAAACATCCACAGCAGTGAGAACAAACTTGGTTCAATATAAGCATTATTACAAACCTTTGAAATGGGAGATTTCCTTAAACATGCCTTGAGAATGGAGACACGTGACTGAAGTGAAACAGAATTTAGAATGATTATCAACCTGAGCACATGAAATCTGACATGAGTGATGCAACTGCATTATATTGCTATTAGCCACCAAATATCATGAATGAAACTCAAGTAACCACATTTCACAATTCCATGGCATATGGCACATACAATTCCAAATCCAACGTGTGCAAGAGTATAATCTACAATTTTATTTTCAGCCTGTATGCAAAGCAATGACCTTTTATTAAATTTCTTCTAGTCTTAAGTCTAATCCTATCAAACTTTTGCTTGGTTGATTTATTTGTAACATGTTGCATGATAACATATGAATATTAACTAACTGACCGGCTCATCAGGAAGAGGAATATATATCAGTTGATCCAAACGACCTGGTCGTAATATGGCTGGATCAATGATGTCTGGCCTAAGAAATAAAAAAAGGACAATGCTTTTATTTAAAAAAAAAACAAATACTTCACACTGCAGCAAATCCAATATTTGACCATTAGAGAAAACACTACAAACATTTTCTCTGAACTCCAAATTCCATATACCTTGACAGTTTGTGTGGCTGTACCTGACAGATATCACTTCCTACCATTAATTCACAAACCTGTTGGTTGCTCCAATAATAAAGACATTCTTCTTCACATTCATGCCGTCCATTTCAGTAAGTACTTGGTTGATCACGCGATCAGCTGCTCCACCTGAAAACCCAATCGAGAATCTCAACCACTGTAGTGAAATATTAAATTATTGAAGCTTTGATTGTTGGATCAAAGTGTTTCATGATTTAGCTGGGGCTCAAGAGATTACCTCCATCTCCAACATTTCCTCCCCTTGCTTTGGCAATGGAATCCAATTCATCAAAGAACAGCACACATGGAGCAGCACTTCGAGCCTGAGGAAAAAAATTAGAACCTAATATAGTATCTTACCATTTAAATTGTAGCATGTTAGCCATATCTTCAGTTGATAGTTAACTCTCAATAAATGAAGAGAGTAAACTAAAAATTTATTTCACTGGATCTAGTTCAGCAAGGCATAACAGGGGCTAGATATCAACTTCACTGATCAAATTACAATCTCATCATAAAGAAGCACTAACCTTGTCAAAAACATCTCGCACATTGGCCTCGGACTCACCAAACCACATCGTAAGAAGTTCTGGACCTTTGATGGAAATAAAGTTTGCCTGGCACTCATTTGCAATGGCTTTAGCCAAAAGAGTCTTACCACAACCAGGGGGACCATAGAACAGTACGCCTTTGGATGGTGTCATTCCAAACTTAAGGAATTTGTCAGGATGTTCCACTGGGTACTGCACCAGTTCCTGCAGTTCACGTTTAACATTCTCTAAACCACCAATGTCATCCCATGTGGTTGTTGGCACCTCAACAACAGTCTCACGCAGAGCTGAGGGATTGGATACTCCCATAGCATACTGGCAAAACAAATTACAGCAATGATAGTTAAGTTGATGCTGAGGCATTGGGATATTTAGAGGTCAGGGGTATCAATATTCCAGTGCAATAACTTTGGGGACACTTCCAACCTAGTAACACTTACATGTACAGTAAATTGTCACTAAGACCTTTTAAAGCCTTTATACATCAACTGTTCTGAAGGCCAAGATGCATTCAACACTTTTGGTCATAGTTTCCCTACTTCTTGTGCCCTCTATGTTTTCTAGTACAAATGTAGATAATATAAATAATAATGAAGAGAAATAACATGACCAATGGCAGTGTGTATTTTTGACAATATATGCAAGTCCATGGTCAATGGAAAGAAAACTTAACTTGACTTTCCAAATGAAAACAGATCTGCAAGTTGCTTTTCCAAAGCTGTGAACCTGCACAAACATATTTATGACTGGCAGGGGATTGTGCTTTGGGAAACCCAGCCTGTCTTCTACCAAGCACAGTACTCACCCTAAAGTTATCCATAGAAACAGCTAATGAGTCCAGGACTTCTGCATCAATCTGTTCATCTTCCAAATCAATCAAATCCATTTTTTCCCGAATCTGGTGACACAACCAAACATACATGTAAATGCTTCCATTTCATCAGAAGACTTTAAAGAATAATCAGGGCAACTATACCTGTTGAAGAGCAGCCTCAGAACACAGGGAAGCAACATCTGAACCAACATAACCATGTGTTTCAGCTGCAATCTACAATGCAAATAACTGTGAGCATACATTTGATAAATGGCAGCAAACTAACCAGATTAAATGCCCCAACTACCAGCTTGTACCTGTTCAAGATCAACATCATCAGACAGTTTCATGTTCTTTGTGTGTATACGCAAGATCTCTAGACGACCAGTGGCATCTGGTATTCCAATGTCTACCTCCCTATCAAAACGGCCTGAAAGAGAAAGTACACTTTGCATCAACAAACACTGATGGTCTCAATACAATAAAAAAAAAATACAGTTCAGGTCTAACCGAATCGCCGTAAAGCTGGATCAACACTGTTTGGTCTGTTGGTTGCGGCCATCACAATGACATGGGACCTCTGCTTTAAACCATCCATCAGAGTCAAAAGTTGCGACACAATTCGTCTTTCCACCTCTCCATGAGTCTGTAACGTTCATAAATAAATTGGACTTCACTTCAATATTAATATACCGTAACAGGGCTCCATTCTGATGCAACATTCTTTTCTATGAAAATTGCAAGCACTGAGATTTAGCAGTTTCACATGAGTAGCTCTGTATGGGTATTTCCTTCATCATAATCTAACAAGTTTGGTAGCGAAGGTCGTAAGAAGGGCCAACTGAAGCCATAAATATTTGAAAAGTTAATAATTAAAGTTGTCTTACCTTATCTCTCTTGGGAGCAATTGCATCAATTTCATCAATAAAAATAATTGCTGGTGAATTTTTTTCTGCCTCTTCAAAAGCTAATTGTAGAAAAGAGAAAGAAGGTTTACACTCCTAGACAACTAGCAAAGAAGAATAATGTCTTCAAAAGGTGAGAGCAAACATGAATATAACACCTCCAGCACATACCTTTTCTAAGATTACTTTCTGATTCGCCAGCAAGTTTGCTCATGATTTCAGGACCTTAAGAACAGAACAAAACGAACCTTCTCAGACCATGTCATCACTCTCACTAAGTGGCTCCTTTTTGAAGCTCTGTGTATTAGTTTTAATAGAGAGACTAAGATTTAAGTGCAACTTTAAGGATATTTCTTCAGGAATGAACAACAAGTACTAATCAAAATGTGTACTATGATAAATACAGTACGTAAAACACATTCAAAAATAAAGCAATGAGAGAAAAAGGAAGACTGTTTAATTAGTCTCTTAATTCTAAAATTATACAAACTCAGGAACACAACAAATGGAAAACCTAGAAAAAGAAAACCTCACCATTAATAAGAAAGAAAAATGCTCCTGTCTCGTTGGCAACAGCTCTGAGAGAGAAATAAATAATGTTAACAATATAAAAATAAAGTAATTGTTTTGAATGTGTTATAATCCCAAACAATTTATATGACATAACACAAACCTTGCCATAAGGGTTTTTCCAGTTCCAGGAGGGCCATACAGAAGAATACCACGGGGAGGCTACAAAAATATCACAAAGGACCATGTACAGTCAGTGAAAGCATTTGAAATCTAATGTTCACAACAAACAATTATCACTTACCTTAACACCAATAGCCCGAAACAACTGGGGATGCCTGAGTGGTAACTCCACCATCTGAAGGAAATAAAATTTAGTTACTAAAGTACAGTTATCAAAGACCAAAAGTATGGTAGCAAGGAATTACAAAAAATAATTTTCATGTAATCAAATAATAATGGTCACAGACCTCTTTAATCTGAGCCAGTTGTTTTCTGCAGCCTCCTATGTCATCATAACCAACCTCATTGAGAGACTCCTCTTCCTCCTGCACAAAAGAAATATAACCCTTCAGAAACAGCAAATGCTTACAGTGATGGTTGCATAGACTTACTACAACTTATAGCCCAAGGGGGGTTCTAGGTTACAAACTGACCTCTCTCTTTACTGGCTCTCCTTCACAGTGTATCACCGTGTCTGGTGCTACAATGCAGTATGGTGTGGGATCAGTTTCTATCACCTTGAACTCAACAGCTCTCATGCCGCCACGTACAAGGAACATGTCACCTAAAACAACATGTATCAGAATGTAAAACATAAATTTTGCTCAGCTTTGCAAATAACTGGTTTAGTAAAGAGGATAGGGTCACTAACATTTTTTTTGGTTATTATGTTTTGATATTGTTGTTGTTTCAGCTTTTGGGAGAAGACTATAACAAAAGGTCATAAAGTGACTCACTTTAGAAACATAACAGAGTTTTCAATGGAATTTAAAATACAAAAAAGGGGAAAAAGCTATACCCCGCATAATACTGTAGATCTACACAGAGTAGAAGGGCTCACCTTTCCTTATTGGTCTGTAAGCCTCCAAGAAATAAGGCTTCAAGTAGACATCAAATAAATTTCTACAAAAATGAATATGAAAATTTATTGGTTAAATACCAAGGACAGTAAGGCTGTTAGGGGACAAAAATTAGAAACTCCTACCAGACTGCAATATACAAGGTGAGTAATTAGGCTTTTACAAACCCTGTTAACCCCTCCACTGTGTCATCAACAGGAAGAACATGAATCCTTTTACCATATTTGACATCAGGACATGCTTGAACACTGGAAATAAAATACAACAAAGTGTAAAAAAAAAATCACAATATCACCCACTGAACCATACTCAACAGAAATACATGTAATAACACGTCCTTTACCTCACTATATCTCCCAGTCTGACTCGGAGGTTCCTCCTCACAACACGGTTCATGCGTATTTTGTCATCAGAAATTGAATCATCAGACAATACAATGCAGACCTAGGAAAATATGGATGGCTTACTACTAGGGACAAATAAAACTTATGCAGCTGGATTTGAGAAAGGTGTTACATACTGTAAATCTTAAGGTGTATCATAAGTTTCCATTTAAAATAGATAAAGAGCTTCTCAAATATAAATGCTATAAACAACACAATGTTATCACAGCAAAGACAAGTTATGATGGATAAAATTAGTTCCCAGTATTTTCCTGGCAAACAAATAGAGCTAAAGCTTAGGTGCCTACAAAACCAAATGAAAAAGTAGGATAAAAAAGTTATGTGGTATTGATGATGTTTTGGCTGTTATTTTTTTCCATTCTACCTTTGCTTTTTCCCTCAACCTTGCAGAGAGGCCATAATGGTAGACATACATGTATGCTTGTGCTCTCTTTCTGATTTAATGACATCACAGGGTTTGCACAACTTATGCCAGTTTACAAATACTTCAATAGTTGGAGTGGAATTAGTAATGGTGGATAGAAAGCACTATCAAACAAGGAGGGAAGTGTTTTTAGGGGTTCAAATGCCTGCTTCTTCATTGTATGGTCTTCGGTAAACAACCCTCTTGCAAAACCTATGACATTACAAGGTTTGCTCAGTTTGCCAGAAATGTCTTGCCTTTAGTTCTGGCCAATTTGGGATATTTGAGACCCTAGGATTTCTTTTTAACACTTTTCTAAAAAATTGTACCTTTTTAAAAATTTCAACACTCAAATGCCTTTATATCTGTTAAAAAATATATTTCATTTCATAGGCACTTTCAGTTTAGCCAATTAGACCCCGACACAAAAACAAAGTCTGTCATAGTGGAAAAATATTATACAGGAAGCATCAGCAAATCTGGTTTTTCTCTGTACCCAAGAAGAACCAAATACATTTTACAATTGAATTGTGATCATGAAGTTTTGGCAAATTTAAATTTCTCACAAAGAATTGTCTGTAAAACGTGTCGCAAAATCCAATCTACTGTTCATCATGAATATGCTGAATCATTATTCTTATATCTAACTTACGGTGTCGCGTCTCTTCTTTCCTTTTATCAGAACTGTATCTCCACGAAAGAGTTGTAACTCTTCCATTTTGGCCTGCGGATGAAAAAGCAAAACTGAAAGTAAAAGCGGGTAATGGTAGAACAGAACACACGGAAACACAAAGGAACTGACATAGGATGATTCACTGTGGCTTATTCCTTTTTATACAAACCTGAGACATAGATACCACTGAATTATCATCGTTAATAGCCTCTTCCACCAACAAACGGTTTGGCCGTGACTTGTTCTTCAATATAGCCGTCGCAAGTTCGTCTCTGTCACAAAGAAAAGTTACAGGAAGTGGACCATGCCAGTTACAACTTATGCTTAGAAACGGAAAATCATAAGGTTGAGGATAAATCTAAATACTTCAAATTGATGGGCAACTTATCAGCCTCAAAAATACCAAGCAAAACGAGAACGAAATGTATCAGTTTTTGGGCTGCCTTACAGGGAAGGGAAGACTCGACATTTTTTCAGATTCACTGCCGGTGAAATCATGTCAACTCGATCTGCGGTATAACTCTTTCATAGTGGATTGGGCTTCAAAGATCGGTACATCGAATCAAAGATTATCGTTCAAAATAAGACTAACAAAAATTTATGTATCAATAAATTGATACTTACTGATGTGCCATAACTTTTTGCAGTAGAAATGCACAATGAATCTCTTGTGAAGAAAAACTTTATCTGCTGACTAACTACCAACTCGACTGCGCACGTGCATTAGGGATGACGTTTCTTGTTCCCAGTAATCCTCCTCCAACAGTACGCTGTCAAGAGGATCGTGGGCTCAAAAAAACGAAATCGTACCCAGGGCTCAACAAGGACTCAACCGGGTTTCTTCTTGACAGTTCACAACATGTCGGATAGATAACTAGGTGATGCTGTTATTTTTGGTCTTTAATTGAGGTAAGAATTATTCACTGTATCTTCCAGTAATGAAATGTGATCCTTGATACTGATTTCATGTATTGAACATTGGTTTACTATATTTCCGTCCTCTACTTCCTATTTATCTCCTCCACTTTGTAGAGTAGTATGTACAGTGTGGGGCCCAGTTGTCGGCAGGGCCCAGTTCTCGGCCACTTTTTGTTCAGTGTTTACTTTTCGCGCCACAAATGAATCTGAATAAAAAGCAATTGTTTCCAAAGGTAGCTTTATTCCTTGTCTTCCGTTCTGCCGAGTTTTGTTTCGTCCTGCCGAGTTTTTCTGTGAGCACGTCGAGGTGACGCGAAGGTAGGTGAATTTGGTTTCCCCGAAAACGTGTTTGTTTACCGCTACTCGAATTACATGGTTTAACTCAAGTTTATATTTTGTCCGTCTAGAAAGCCCAAATGAGCCAATTCTTGGCATAAAGGACGTAGAGTGATAAAGCTATCTGTTAAATATATTTTCCTGGCCTGTTTAATTCTTTGACCTAAATTCACTCCTCAATATTTCCTTAGTACTTTTGTGTATTTGCCTATTCTCGGCCACCCTGCTCGCCTTCAACACTAAAAGCGCTCATAGTTTTGTGTGGAGTATTCGTGTCAAGTCAGTTGTAAAAATAAAGCTGTAATGGGGTGGCATGCTAAAAACTATGAGCTCTGACTTAACACCGTTTTAAATACCCAACTCTTTTTTAGCCTCGCTTGACTGCACTTAAGAGTAAAACTAGATTGCTAAAAACTTCCTTTTCTAACATGAAACAAAGCTCTTTAAGGATAATTTGTGATCGAAATATCAAAACACAAGCCTTATAAGTGATTTAACAACAAAAAATGGTAATAAAGCGTTGTTTATTCTG
>Ga0126339_10003252_pt1 | contig 11800 bp, 9 predicted proteins | sample OrbTmetagenome_2_FD_92532 | JGI IMG/M metagenome (GOLD analysis project Ga0126339, IMG submission 92532) | Coral microbial communities from Petempiche,Puerto Morelos, Mexico - Orbicella T R C metagenome | ecosystem: Host-associated > Invertebrates > Cnidaria > Coral | place: Petempiche,Puerto...
GGACCACTGAGATAACCTTCTACATCGTCACACTGTACTTCTACTTTTATCACTGCAATGCTAAGACAGTTACTATTTATGCCTTTCTCTTTTAACTAGTACTGCTCATAGTTAGTTTAAATCACTTCAGATCCAATAGGATGTTCATAAAGGTCTTCAGTCTCCGCCACAGCCTCCACCGCCCCCTCCACCGTCTCCTCCGCCGCCCCCCCCCCCCCCCCCCCCCAAAATTTTAATTTCTCCCCCAACTCCCCCCCCCCCCCCCCCCCCACCCCACAAAAAAGAAAATAATAAATAAATAAATTCGTGCAAGGGACTTGCCCAGGAAGAAAAAATCCTGCAGAGCTAGGATTTTTTTCTTATGTGCCGAAGGATCTTATCAAGAATTTTACCACCTTAAAAAAGTGCAAGAACAAGTTTAACTGTCTGATTTATAATTTTTTTTGTTAATGAACTGAGACCAAGTTTCAAAGTACAGTCAGACTCAATTAGTTCGAAAGTTTTTAATCATTTTTAATTATGTTATTCTTGCAAGCATTTTATTGTTCTTAACACTCTTTTTTGCATTTTCATACTTTACTGTACATACTTTTACTGCTTTGCTTTATATTTATACTTATGTAAAAAATTTTATCTTCACTTTTAAGGTTGACAATGACCAAACTTCGGTCAAAGGCACAAGGATCAAAATGTTTCCTTTTTCTTGTGCTTGCGCTGATGCTTGCGTTTGCGCTGCAACAGCTGAGAACGAAATACCGCTCAGGCGTAACACAAGCGCAGCACAAGGGTATTTGTTACACGTGGTTATGTTTCCCCAGTGAAAACACTGGATCCAGATTACCTCGCGCCTAAACAATTTGGAATGTTCGGATTATTTTGCTTGTGCTTGTGTTTGCGTCTTATTTCGTTTTCACTTGGGTCATCCCTATTGCTTGTGCTTGTACTTGCGTCGCTAGTGAAAACCATTTTGTTACAGCACATAGAGACTGGCAGTCTACCTTACACTACACGAGTTTCGTTGCCAGCCTACAGCTACGTATACCGTTTGAACATGCATATGTTAATGATTGTTACACTTGCTATTAATGTTGTTTGACGTGGCGCCCCTTGATTCTGCCCATCCACCTCTCAACCAGCAACAAAGTCGGAGTTTAGTATACTTTTAGGTCGAGTTCGAAAGTAAAAGAGATTTACCATTTAAGGAGTGTTTCCGTTATCGGTCAGCGCTGAACAAACTCACGACCTGTATTCTTGGGGCAGACAAAGCCTCGCGGGCTCTGCCTCTGCGAATGTGATTAGATTGGAGCCTCAGTATGTTCCTTGTAATGTAGGCTTGCAAAATGACGATACCTAATTAACAAGAAACAACCACAGTACAGCCTTCCGAGACGCTTTGCTACAGAACTGATAAACGTCCTCTGCCCAGCCGAAAGAAAGAAAAATAAGTTGGCAGCCTCAAGTTGCCATTGAACTTGGAACTTCTTTTTCGTTCAAATTGCTCGTTTTTTAACTTCCCCATACCGGGAAACTGCCCACGGCTGTTGGCTAGTAGCCTTAACACTGCGCCTTCTCGATGGATCAGAGAGCGGGAAGAGTCTATTAGAAATAACTTCAACGCTTACATCAGTGTCTCGATACAGTTTTTTTCTGGACCATACCAATCATTTTCATTGAGCTTTTTCCCAGTTTTTCTTTAATCAGATCGATATGAAAATTTAACCAGTTTTGGAAATAGATTGAATTAAATTTGGTCTAATTTATTTTCTAGAGCAACCGATTTTTCAATAAAAACAATAAAGATAATTTAAATATTAAAAATCGGTAAAACATGATTTTTCTCGAACCAGATGTGATATAATAGAGCTGACACCAATGTCTTAAACTATGGTGTATGGCAAACAGAATGTACAAGAATAGAAAAGGTCTGTATGTTTGATTTCGGGTAAATTGCAAAAACATTCCAAATCATACTTTTTGCTTAATAATAGTAAATGTAGCGATAGATCAGCACTGGTTTGATGGCATAAATGTGTCTCAAAGTTATGTTTCGTACCCACGCGAGTCTTGTTGGCTTTCTTTTTCGCGATCTCAAAAACGAGTCTTTTTTCTTAAGATTAACGTTTGATTTTAAGTCCTTTTTCAAAAATCTCTAAAACGGCTCGATAAATTTTTCACTGAAATCGTTAACAATGCGTGTTTGATAATGCCAACAGATATAGTCCAAATTTTTGTATATAATGATATACTGGAACACTTTCAAATTTACCGATGTGAAGGAGGCACTTGTACCGACGAAAACGTTGCGTTACAAATTCACGATTTGCAAAATTATTTTAAAATATTAGTGCGTTGTGTTTTAATCGACCGCACTATATTGTTTTCCATGGTTTGTCTTTGTGTTCACATTTTTGCATCACAGAGGAATGCAACATTCAGTGACAAGAATATTTTAATTTAGCATCAGTTTTTACACGGTGAAGTGACGCAGCTTTCTCGTCGGTTCAAACACTCCTTTCTTAACCGTTAAATTTGATCAGTTCTACTTGCCATACACCATAGTTTAAGACACTGGTATTAACTTTTTTATATCACATCTGGTCGGTGCAAAATTTATGTTTTACCGATCTTCAATGTTTATGTCTATCGTTTCCATGGAAATAACGATTGCTTTAGGAAATACATTATACCAAACTTCAATCCATTTCCAATTACTGGGGTAATTTTTACATCAATCCAACTAAGGAACTTGTACAGACCTGTTTGAAATGTTTAGTATGGTCCAGAAAAAACTGTATCGAGACACCTTAACAATGCTGAAGGTAGTGTAAAACAGACACAGTGATCGAACAAATGCCTAAAACTTATCGCACCATCACAAAAGACACACACAAAACGATTTTCACGCGACTGAAGCGCGACATTGCATAACTAAAGGGTTCATGATGTAACCCGTGATGTATTAATCCGCTGGGCCAAGAGATCGCCAAATCACCGCTACACAGTGGCAATTAGACGAAACTCACCAAAAAGAAATGGCTGTTTAGCACACGAGGGAGTATATTTATTATCGGGCTCGACATAACTGATTGTAAATAAAAGGGTTTATTCATTTCTTGACTTCTTCATTAATTTAATTATATAATGAAAAGCATTGATGAATAACCAATTGCATGACTCAGGACAAATGGAGCCATTTGATTGGTTAAGGGAAATTCTCGTGATCATTGCCATTATATTTATTGTAATGTTCCATTAAAACTGTATATATATTTAACAACGTTATCATCGTAGTATTTTTAGACGAGCTAAATCACAGAAGGGCGCGCATTTGGCTTAACCCACTTCACACTAAACGAAACTGTTGCGTGGAGCATAAGAATGGATTTCGAAAAGGAAATGCAGAAGGCTTTAAAAATAATTTTTCAAAACATTCAAGCTTTGGAAGATAACAGAGTTCAGCTACCGAACAAGTTCAGGAATGACCTACTTTCTAGATGCAATCAAAGGAACGAGTACAAAGACGCCGTTCATCCACTGAGGCGCAGACTTCCTCCGAGAGTGATGCCTGTTGTGGTTCGGTTAGGTCCGTGAGTAATCTACGTAAAATGCTGTTTGTTTAGCCTGCAAAATGCCGTACGTGGTTTTACTTTCTGAACATGATTTAGCGCCAGTGGTACAGGCGTTATATAAGATGTACACGTGAAACAACCATTCATGGTAGAATTCTGTGGCTGAGGTTCAACATGAAGGAATTCTGACGGATGGCTACAAATACCTCAACTGGTGTTAGGCGTCGGCCGAGAGTTATGAACGCCGCCAGCTAGCGCGAAGGACAACAAAGAAAAAAAAAAAATAAGCAAAAAACAGTTCACCCAGTTGTTTGAGAGAGAATCTCAACAGAGTGGGTTTGATGTCAGAAATGTACTGCCGTGTGAAAGCTAGTGTTCTGAGTCAAAGGAATTCACAAGGCATAATGAACAGTCAGCTAAACGGGAAACGGAACCATGCAACGCGGGGCGCGTATAACCACAAGAGATAAGATGCCATTAACTGAAAATTACGGCAACTGGTTGTCAGAGAAAGTGCTGAACTTTGTTATTCCATAAAAAGAACTCTGAGAAATCAATCGCATGGCCAGTGATGCTGAAGAGGACTTCAGTTATGATTGATTATGTCTGTATAGCGAGACAGAACTGGCACGTCACGTCAACATACAAGTAGAATAGGTCTAAATAGTGTGAAGTTATTGTTTTACATACATACCCACATGTTTATTCAAATTCATATATACAAAAAATATGCATAAATTCGAAAAAGGAGTTTAGAGGTTAACCCTATTAATAAAACTCCCCTACAAAAGAATAAAAATTACAATTAGAATTACATTAAAAATTATTAAAAGAAGAAGGTAAGAAAGAGATTGAATAATGTAAAATGATCGCTTTTACGAGAATGAAATTCTAATGAAACGCTAATAAATTGAAACTTTCCTTTGTTTCGTTATTACTTTACAATGCTACAGTACAAGAACAAAGCTTTAATAATTTTCAGCAGCGTAGCAGCTAGTTGGTGGTACGGTGGTCTCATTGTTAGTATAAGCTCGATTCCGGATCGAGCGGTCCGGGTTCGAGCCCTGGCTGGGGACATTGTGTTGTGTTCTCGGGCAAGATACTTTACTCTCACAGTGCCCCTCTCTACCCAGGTGTATAAATGGACTAGCATGCTATTCAGGGGGGGAGGGGGGAGGGGGAAGTAGGAAAACTCCTAGTCACTTCATGCTATAGAAACCGTAGATAAGCGCTGGCTGGCTTGATGGACCACTTGGCTCGTATCTGATCTACTAATCGAATAATCTATAGCACCTTGTAGCGTGTAGCGTACGAACACAGACGTATTTCCTGCTGTCGCTTGTCTCCGCCGAGGCAAGCGATGTACAGGTAGCAGGAAATCCAGGGAAATTAGAGGTGGAGTGTTGACTACTCGCGATTCTTAGATTTAGACCTGATGGCCTACAATTTCCTCCCTTTAACACCAAATGGAATGGAGTGCAAGTTCATTGAACAAGACAAAATTTGGAGGGGGTGTGGCAAAACGAACTTTGATACTATTCCTGATAAAACATTAACATCATTAAACTTCTTCCGTCCTGATCGCCCTCTGGAAAATCAATTACATGGATCATCACTAATGCCCCATCCACACTGCGTCGGAGAAATTTGAAAACGCAGCTTCATTTCTACGGTTAGGCCTACCTTCCACACAAAACGTACTGTCCTTTTCGGAAACGAAAACGCTCCTCAAACCGGAGAAATTTGACAACTTGAACGCCGGCTTTGCGTTTTAGCGTGGACGGAAAACATTTTGAAAACGAAGCTTTTCGTAAACGATGACATCACGGCAGTCATGTGATTTCCCTACCAGAGTCTTCCTCAAACACAACTCCAAAATGCCTGGTGATTGTTGCGTTTTCAAATTTCTCCGGCTTGGTGTTGAGGGAAAACATTTGATGCATCTGGAAAATGTTTGATGTCAGAGTGAAAGAATAATTCCTAACTTGCTCCAATGTTCTTAAAGTTATGAGACTCTATTCGTTTGACTGTTCGTATTAGATATTTCCGGTCAATATAACAACACTGTTGCACAATTCTGTCGTTACTTACGTGTTCACGTTGAGTGGCTTCGTCAGTGATTTTTCCTGTCCTTCAGTCACCCACGTGTGGAACAGGGCGTCATTTTGTGGTGAATAAATTAGCTTTGAGGGGTTAACTTCTTGATCGCATCAATACCTAACTCAGATCCCCGTTGCAATCTGATAATAACTACGTGGATAAATGATTGATGCCAATCAAAACTACTAAGAATATAAATCTGTAGGAAAATTTTTATTATCATTATTATTTTTTCTCTCCCCAAAGAAACTTGTTCACATCCACAAGTTACTTGTCACGCCTAACTTGATTTGCATCCGACACCTCCAGCATTTTTCTCAGACGTAAAGGAAGCTGTTTACTGGATCAATTAAGTACTTGAGGTGTTATGGGTCAACCAAACTTAGCCAACTGACTTTTGTTCGTGTGAAAGAGACGACGATGGGGTTGACTCATTATTATTTACTTAAAATTTATTGGGTCATTTGTGACCCCGCTAGTGACGAAATTTGTTACGTAGTCAGATTGGTAGCCACATAGCCCTTGTCCTCACAAAGACGCTGAACGCTCCTAATATAGCTCCTGTTAAGATAGAAAAAATGCAGCTATTCTACTTGACATGACCGCAGCCACTTTTCTATTCTTCCACTGATTATTTATAGACACGGTAACAGGAAAACTCTTTAGCCCCGTTGTTTGATGATTGAAGAGCAGTCACTTCGTTATAGACCTAACCTTTCGCAAAGACAAAATTTATCAGGACCAGAGCGAAGAAGATGGATTTCGAAAGAGAAATGCAAAAGGCTTTAAGAGTTATTTTCCAAAATATACAAGCTCTAGAAGATAAAAAGGTTGAGCAGATCGCAGTCAAGACTGGGAAACTTTCGGCATCAGGAGGTAAACGAAAGCAGCGCAAATTACCCTCTCTAACTTTAACAGATTTGCGAACTTCTTCCAAGAGTGCTGGCAATTGTGGTTCAGGAATGTACTCCACGTAACTGAACATTTCTATTTTTTTAAAACTTGAATTCTACATGCCCGCAGGGTTATTCATGTACTTTTTAAAATGGAATGGATTGATAAACCTCGTCAAAGTTTCTAGATAAACAAGGGGACCGTTGCACTGGTTTAATGTGGATGAGTCGAGTATTACAGTCATTATGCCTTCTGACGCTGGATCTGTTTGTATGAAGATCTCAAACGCATGGTTTTCGCCGTCTGGGAGGTTGAATCACCGAGTTAAAAGCGTCGACAACCCGCATTTAACGGCATTTAATGTGTTTTTTTTTTGCCAGAAATTATACAAGTGATAGGAACAGCCGGGTGCGGCTGGACAGTTGTGATGCCTAGGATCGAAGTACAGTGGGCAAATGCCTCATCACGGGACTACAGTGACGCTACTTAAGATTTAGGTATTCATCGGATCTTACACTGTTACAGAATACATGTGTCCTGTCTTACAAAAGCGTCCTGTGGCTGATTTATCTGGTATTAGTATAAATCTACTTGCGTTCTATCACGATCGGCGTTCTCTGATCGGCTACGCTACTCACTATCTATTCTGTCGTAGATGGTGTGTAGTGTAGCAGTGTGCGCTTGTTAACAAATTGGTGGCCGCTTCTTGGCGTTTTCGAAGTGTCTGTAAAGAGGATTTAGATCGTCTTAAGTTTTGGACGACTGGTAGATTTATACTAAAACAATTAGATTACTCGCTCTCCGCTATTTCTATCACGCGATAGAAATCTCGAGCTCATAATCTAATTGTTGAATAGAGCTGAAATGAATTGCACTAGTTGCCTGAACAAACAGTTTTGCCGAATAGTGGGAAACTTGTAGTCCACTTCGTCTTTTGGAAGAAATAAAAATTGGAATCTGCGATGCAATTATGTGTCACACAATACGCCCATGCATGGAGTCCAAGACATTTCTTACTTTCATCTGACACACTATTCCACTTTACTTTTTTCCGTTTCTGACCTCTTATTATGAGTGGACAGAGCAGAAAAGCGTTCAATCGGTACATTGATCATTCTAGAAGGAGGCATTAATACTAATTTTCTTTTGTCCTCCGGCACCCACCCATGTAACAAGCCCTTTCAACCTCGTTCCCAGGGTCTTTTCCCTGGCTTAGGGGTGGAACGCGAACAAATCCGGTTCATATCAGTGTAATTGTCGTCTATTTGAACATCTATGGTGTCTGTGTTAACAGTTGACATTTTGCTAATACAGTTCAACCCCTATTAAATGGCCACCCTCTGGGAAATGGATAGTGGCCGCTTAAGGTGGCCGAACATAGTTTAGATACCTGTGTTTCAATCTCCTTTTTCTCTAAAACCCTTGATCCTTTGGTCGCCAAAAATGGCAACACGCAAGTCAACAACACAAACTTCGCATTTTTGATAGCTAGGCTGACGTAAGTGCAGTTGCCATGGCAACTGGAATAAATATAAACAGGCCTTTAAAATCGGTTTTGTTTGTTTGCAGAAAATCTAGTCGTTAGATTTTCTTTTTCATTTGCATGCAACGAGATTGTAACAATGCTCACAAGTTGGCATTATTTTAATAATAGTTTAATAGAGGGATCTTTAATTATCACTTGCAGACGTTTAACTGGAACATCTAGAATCGCCTCTGTCAATTTTTTTCCATATTCCAGTTACTTGTTTTCTAAAGTATTTTCTTGCTAAATTTCGTAAAATTCTAACGAGTGGTTCTCGAGAAATATGCATATTTCCAAGAAAGCTATTCCGCATTCAATCGCAATTTTTTACCTTACTACGCATGCGCTGCATCTAACTGAGTTCTTTCGGTAAAAAAGAAAAATCTGAGAATTGCTGGGTTCTTTGCATCGTTACCTTTTCTAACATACATTTTTGATAAAAAGAGTAAAGCCATAAATACACTGTGTTCAATTATGAAGAAAGTACAGACGGCGAGGACATTCACCAAATAAAATGATCGCTGTATCGACGCCACGGTTGCTTTGTACAATCCTTGTGCGCGCGCTGAATGGCATTAGCAAGAGCGCGCACGGAAATTAAGTTTGGCCACCTTAAAAGGGGTTGGCCGCTTAACAGAAGTGAAAAAAAAAAAATAATAAAAAATAGGAAAGCCGTCATTGGGACTGATTTCTGGCTACCTAATAGGGATGGCCGTTTAATAGGTGGCCGCGTAATGGGGCTTCGACTGTAACGTCGAGGTTCTCGGTTGAAATTTCCGATCACTCATCGGCCGGTCTTCTGTCGACCTCATCCGTAAACAGCCTGAAGTAACGATTCTGCTATCCATTAGATTATTTATTAAAACGGTGTTTATTGCGGCGGAAGGAGCCAGGAAAGGCGGAGACGTACTGAGGCCAGAACCTCCCACTTCCCGTACCATGCTCTTCCGCCTCTCGGACCCTTGTTTTTTGACACCCGCACTTTTCCGCGTTACTCCTGGGCCCATGTCAGGTAAATTAGACGTCATGACCAAAAACGTAAATAACGCTAAGGGCTGTACATGCATTTTCACCGGAAGTCAGCCTGGTTTTGTTTCGAGTCCGAGAGCGAATTTTCGTTTGTTCGTAGTTCGGAGATAATATTTTGCCCAAAGCCTCGGTGGACGCTCGGCGCAAAAAATTTTGCGGCTTGCATTTACCTCTCGCTTTCCGCCCTCTTAAAACTTTCGCCATCCCGTCTCCTATACCACTCCCGTCCCACATACTGGCGGGTTCCCGTCTCTATGTTCTCTTCCATGGTTGTGGGAACAGGAGCCAGAGACAAGTCTTCTCCCAGTTCTCACCCTTTTCTTTCCTGTCCCACGCACCCCTCCCGCACCCGCTGTTCTCCTGGGCTCACGCTCCCCTCTCCCCATCCACTGAGAGCATCTGATCGTAAAGGAGCGTTCACTTTCACGTCATATACAGGAGGATGATGATCAAGTGGATCAAGAAGACGACCCTCGACAGAAAAATACGCCTGTAAGGTAGTTGGAAAGAGTTTCCAGCTCTTTGCCCCTCTTCCTACTTTCAGTGATTGATCAATACTCCCGCGGGGAGGGGAGTACTCCCAGAAAAATTTGGTGGGGGTGTGCGGCCCGCTTCCCAAAACCCTTACCATATTTATGACCAAAATCTGAGATTTTCCCTCCCCTATTTATGACCTGACCAGAAATTCGATACCCTTTTTATGACAGTTGCGGCCGACACAATTGCCCTAAATATAATTTTTGAAGGACTTTTGCTCATGGTCTTACCACTACTGATAAAAAAGTGGCTTCTTCTAAACAACATACCTTAGTATATACCACCCAAGTGAATAGTGTTTTTCGCGCGTTCTGATTCGTTACCTCCGAGGTGATTAGCAAGTACTGTTCACCTCCGAGCAGCCGGCGCGAGAGATTTTAAAATTTCCGACTGCTTGTCACACATAAAATAAAGTTTTGGTCCGCTAATTATTCAGCTTGTGTGGTATATACTAAAACAATTATTCACCTCAGTGTCGGTGAAAGTGATGGATATATCCACCACTATTCACCGCCCCTTCGGTGAAAAATTGTTAATTATTTATGAGCAAAACAGCTGAAAACCATACCCTTTGGGGCCGCACATACCTACATAGCCCATATGAGGGAGTACCTCCCCCCGTACTACAACAATTCTTTGCCAGACTCGTGATTCTACAAGTGATAACACAGATGCAAAAGCACTTATGCTCAAAATTGTCAGCATGGAATCGATTTGCAAGGGTCAAACGCTTGTTTTTTTGTTTGTTTGTTTGTTCGTTTTTTTCACGGTCTTTACCCCCATTTACGATAAACAGACTGATGAGTCAAGTAGGATAATCCCTTGCAAGGGGATCACGGAATGTTATCGCTTCCGTCTCGATCACGGAGACTATCGACTGATCATTTTTCCTTGAAGACTTAATTTTGTCCAGTGAAAATGGCACACGAATTACTCTCGAACTTCAACAGAACTAACTGCTTACCCTGGTAAACGAGAAGTCTCTTATATTTTTTGTAGGTTTAGGGATAATCTTGGTCCCCTCAAAACCTTAAAACAATCGTGATTTTCTCGTGTTTGATTATAGTTTTGGAGGTTGCATAACACATTGTCTGGTCACGTGATCACAGCAGGTGAAAGATAAAGAATAGTTGATAACGAAGGGTTCCATTTTACTTTATAGGAAAACTTCATTCACAGTATAGATTGTGTTATTTCATAGCACTTCACCTGCATCCTTTGAATTAAAAATATGCATACTTGTCTAGGTAAATCACACAGATGCGAAGATATTACAGTCTTGATTCAGCTACATGCGGATACATATAACGTTTTGCCTCACATCAAGCCGGCTTTAAACAGATCATTGCAGTGTGAGTTTGTTTCATGTTTAACCCGGTTAGCTAAAGGTGGAATAGCTCTCATCTCGGAAATCAGCCAATTAGTTTGACAGGAATGTTAGAAATTTATTCACGCAATCACGGATGACTGGCATTAAAATAAACATCTGCGAGTCGTTATATGATCTTTTTAATTTTTATCAGTCTAGCTGGTCTACTTATCCTGGTAAGCTATTCGAGTTGATGACAGCTGAGAAGTAATTAATTAACACCCGGCTCGGCAATATCGGGCACGATCTGGATGGTCTAAATTTGGTGTATCCTAAACTAATTGCGGAGTAACGCGAGACTAATTGCGGTTTTGTTTTTGTTCACTGATAGTTGAGAAATATCAGAGGGTGAAATCAGTTCTTTGAGCGCTACCACTTGAAGATCGCGCCCGGTCCCCCACAGTATGTTGCGGCGGGAAGGCGACCTCCAAAGAAGGATCTGGAACGAGAGTAAAAGATGCGCGCAAACAATTCCGTTTCCAGATCAAATTCTCGGCAACATTAGCCTACGTGTAGCCGTACCATCCAGGAGGGGTGGGTACGTCCACACGTAGGCTACAATCTTGGACAGAATAAAATGGAACAATTATCCCCCATCCCACACCAAAGCAACGACGAAGGCGCGAAGGAGCAAAAACGCGCCATTTTGGCGTAATTGAAATGGGGGGGGGGGGGGGGGGGTACGAGTTTTTATATTTTTTTTGCAAGGGGTTGGGGAAAATATTATTACGGGTTTTTTTAGTTTTTTTAAAAATCTTTTTATTTTTTTTTTTTTTA
>Ga0126339_10003253_pt1 | contig 11798 bp, 7 predicted proteins | sample OrbTmetagenome_2_FD_92532 | JGI IMG/M metagenome (GOLD analysis project Ga0126339, IMG submission 92532) | Coral microbial communities from Petempiche,Puerto Morelos, Mexico - Orbicella T R C metagenome | ecosystem: Host-associated > Invertebrates > Cnidaria > Coral | place: Petempiche,Puerto...
ATCATTTAGTTACTTAATACATAATACATATGTGGCACCTAGGAGCTGACAGAAGAGCTTGTTAAAAAAATGTAAGTCAAGTACAAATCTCAAGAAGATATTTTGAAGTAAACATATTAAATAAAGCCACATTTGTTCAGATTAGATAAAAAATATTAATGGAAAGGTAAGAAACCCAAAAGTAGATATACCAGTAAAAAAAAACACACACAGTCATGTTTATATTTCAAATGTTTTGCTTAGTCAAAGTCTCACCTTTTGGACAATCACATCTGAAATCATCAAGTCCAAGCTTAGAGCATGTTCCACTTTGCTCACATGGTGAACTATCACAAGGGTCAAATTCAAGTTCACAGTTACGTCCAGTGAAACCCACAGCACAAGTACACGTGTAGTTGTTCTTGTCATCAGTGTCAAAACAAAGACCTCCATTCTTGCAGACATCAGTGTTATTGTTAATAGTCTTGTTGCATAAAGATCCCAGGAAGTTATCACACAGTCGGCCAGTCCATCTTGGTCCACAGCTACAACTGTAGTTACTAATAAGGTCAATACAAGTACTGTAGTGATGACATAGAGCGCTAGGGCAGTCATCGATATTGACCTGACAGTAATCCCCAGTAAAACCAGCAGGGCACACTGAAAGCAATCCCAAGCAAACACAACACAATTAAGATACTGGTTACCATAATAATTAAATTATCATATACTGAACTCTGCACTGATGTGACTAATCATTGACTTAAATGAAGCTACACTTCTAGTTGTCATCTGCACAAATTAAAGTTGCCAGTTCTCATGTAAAAATCATTCCGTTTCTGATCAGTTAGGACAAAACAAAGGAAACAAGAAGGCAAATCCCAAATTCAATGTTTGCACATGCATTCTGGATCACTTTTTTCCTACTTCCAACATTGATGAAGCACTGGAGTTATATTTGTCTACTTCTAACACAATTCTGGGACAAAAATATTAGACTGACCTTTGGTTGGGCATCCCAGTTGGTAATCAAGCGTACAGTTTTCACTGATGTTGATAGAAGTGCCGGTCTTCACCAATGGAATATTTCTTCCACTTATAATACATCCAACAAATCCTGTACCACCACCAGAGACAGGAGAGCCAGCAAATAATGGGCCTGTATTTGTAAAGTCTAAAATATTGTTTGGAATAGCTGCAGAAAATGATGCCAATCCAGTTAGGCTGAGCGTTGAATTTGTCCCTCCACTGCCAGCAGTAAATTGTACTTTATAAATAATATTTTGGTCCAAGTCTTTCCCTAATGTAACTGACTCCTCTATTGAATTTATTGACCATGTCATTTTCAGATGGCTTGCAATAAACAATACAGGTGTAACAGAATAATTCACTGTTGTGGGAACCACTTCCAGACGAACAAAACCATTGCTTGGCCCTTTTTGATCAAGCAAAACCCCACCGCTGCAAGTTCTAAAGCTGAAATCAAACCCAGTCCGGAGAGGAATAACTGGTGATGGTACTTGCATCTGTGATGTGGAATTGAAGAAGAACTTACTGCATGTTGCTGTATGTGGGTAGTGAAGGAGAAAAACTCCTGCAAACACAGACAAATCAAACAGATTTTACTATTTTATAAAGAGTGTCTATGTTCTAATCAGTCTGTAAAATTTGTCATTCAGGAGGAGAATGTGGCGATCATATTTGAGGGCTTACTTCTGAGAGAATATTTTCACATATTTTTTGTCTACTGATTAAAGAAGATGTACAGTGGAGCCTGAGGAAACACTTGTTAAAAGAAATAGAAATGCTATTAAATGATGTTTCAGCATCATTTTGTCACCATTCTGATTGGCTGAGAGCAGTGCAGTTCAAGTGTAACACCGGCCAGTGCAAAAAGTGTAACACCAGTGTAGATTACACATGGTAAGTCTGGATTATGCTTGGCTGAAAGACAAAATGAAATTTTCTAAGAAAATAATATCACGTAAAATGATGACGAAAATTTTGTGTGGAAATTTTGAAAAAAGTTTTCTCAAATGAAAAAAATGGCTTCAAGAAAGATCTTCCAGCACTTCCTCCGTGCAAATTTTTTCATGTTTATATTATTAATAAGTAATCATACAGTTTTTCTCATTCAATTTGGAATTAATTTGCACTTGTGAGTTTTTCAAAAACCTGCACAATTGCACTTGCTGAAGCAGCTCGTGCAATTTCAGCTTTTTGAAAAACTCACTTGTGCAAATTAATTCCAAATTGAACTTGAAACCGTATGATTACCTATACTTATCAAATGCAAATTTGATAACTTATCTTACAAGTATTAATAGTAAGTAAGAATTTAAGAAGGACTATGCTATTTCACCTGCCACAATATCAAACTGAAAGGGTTTCAACATAGGAATATTATAAATTTTATAACAAAGATGACTGTAGAACAATTAAATATATTCTATGCATGCTATGGTTGGTTTTAAAAGCAAATGTTTTATTTGAGCATGAAACAGGGATGACCATGTTTATTGGAGTTTTATAAACCTGCGAGCCAGCGAGCCATGCAAGCCAAGGGCGAGCCATGCAAGCCATGGGAGTCATGCGAGTCATGTGAGTCTCATGTGAGTCATGCGAGCCACAGTACAAATGTTAAGAATTTTTATTTGTTACATTTATATTTGCATGAGAACAAGAGCAAGATCAACGGAACAAGATGAATAAGATCGCAAAATTAAATTCTTGCAGCGACTACACAAACTGTCACCAAGACGTTTTTTGAATAGGCCAATCAGAAGCCAAGCTAAAAAAATTAAATAGCTACAAATTTTACTTCCGGTTAAAATGCCTCACAATGCACGGAAAGCTGATAAGGGTACCACAACTGTCATGATGAACAGAATAGATAAACTCAACGAGGGTCAAGTCCAACTTGATGATATACATACCAACCCTTAGACAAACCTATGGTCGACACCACGGCCAAAAAAGTTCATCAATTGATTTGATTACTACTTCAAGAAGGCCACATAGACGAAATGGAAGCTAAATGGCTCTCCCTTACACCTGACCCTCCGCGAATACCAGTGTTTTACACATTTACAAAGATTCACAAACCGACACCTCTCGGTAGACCTATTACATCAGGGTGTGACGGCCCTACAGAAATGATCTCATCTTTTGTTGACCACCTTCTTCAGCCGATAGCACAAAGACAAGCCTTGTATCCTAAAGATAAAGATACAACAGACTTTCTTAACTTCATCGGTGAGAAGACTAAACTGCCTAAGAACACCATTCTTGTCTCAATGGACGTCACCAGCCTCTACACAAACATACCACAGGAAGAGGGTATTACCACAGTATGCGAAGCATACGCAGAGTTTTATCACGAGAACCCTCCAATTCCTAGCAGGTATTTAGGAGAAATGCTCAGTCTGATTCTACCAGAAAACTCATTCCAATTCAGTGGAAAAGATTACCTCCAAACTCATGGAACAGCCATGGGAACAAAAATAGCCGTAGTTTTTGCTAACATATTTATGGCCAAAATAGAAATAGAAATACTCAGACAAAGTAACACCAAACCCATCTTTTGGAAAAGATTCATCGATGACATCATATTTATGTGGAACACAAGTAGAGACAAAATAAAAGATTTCCTTCTAAAGGCAAACAGTTTTCACCTAACAATTGAATTCACGGCTAAAATCTCAGAAACAGAAACTACGTTTTTGGACACAAAAGTGTACAAAGGGGACAGATTCAATAAGGAATCTTTTCTTGACGTGCGAACACATGTCAAATCTACAGAGACCTTTCAATACACGAATTTCTATTCGTGTCATCCACCAGGCATCGCGAAAGGCTTTATCAAAGGAGAAGTGTTAAGGCTTCTGATAATACTTTTGAGGAAAACATGAGTAATTTCAAAACAAGCCTGCAGAATAGAGATTACCCAGCTAGAACTGTAGAGAAACACCTTTCAGAGATTAAATTCTCTGACAGAAAAATGTTGTTAGCACAGAAAAACAAAACTGCTCAAAAGATAATACTGCCCTTTGTAATGCAATAAGCTGCAATACCAGCCAGTGTTGCCTAACCTAAAAGACACACTCATGGGGAGAGGGCACCTTATAGATAATCAACCACAACTGAGAGAAATCTTTAAGGAGCCCCCCATCAACTCATATCACAAGGGAAAGTCCCTAAAAGACATCCTAGTCAGCAGTTAAAGCTAAGCTATGAAGGCTTTAGGACTTATTCATCTACGAACAGCAGGAGTCGTGCAGACTTGTCAACACTTTTATCACTGCGTTTCTCTTAGAAAATGTTTCTTACTTAAGTCTCGAACCTTAATAAATTCTTGTCGCATTGTTTTTATGTTTTGCGGATCCTGGGCGATTTGAATAGACAAACTTTTCTACACATAACAAAAATATGAAACAAAAACAAAAAATTCGTCCAACTCGGGGCAGCCATTACTATGACACAAGACTTGGCACGATGGCGTACCATATTTGACACACCAGCAATAGTTCTGGCAACTGAAGCGAAATTAGGATTTTTTCTGGGAATATTTCAATTTTAGGCACTTTTGTTGATAAATTTAAAATTAATTTCCCAGGGAAATAGAGAGTATCCTAGGAGCGAGCTTGTACTGTTTATACTCGTCCTCAGGGTCATCTCCGCTTTCAAGATGGCGGGCGGGCGGTTTATAGCGATAGTTTAATTTAGTGATAGTTGGGCGCGAGATGTTTCTTGGTGAAATGATCGACGACCTCCCAGACCAATCAAAGAATAGAAAAATACTCGCAAAAATGGCTCGCATGACTCGCATGGCTCGCATGGCTCGCACCGTGGCTTGCACGGCTCACTGGCTCGCAGATTTTGCAGACCCTGTTTATTGCACATCCATTTCTCACAAAGAGGTGAAGCCAGCAAGCTTGACGTGCATGTACAGTTAATTGTATTGTCACTGAAAATGCAGCCAATTATTTTAGAATGTACAATTGTGAGATCTTAATATTGCCACCTCACCCTTAAGGGCATGAAAAAAGGCCTTAAGACCTCTATATTTATTTGTTAACTAACTTTAGAAAGTTCTGCACGTACCTTTTCACGTGCCTGGTTATTAAAAATGAATATATTTTTCAACTAAAATTAAATATATCTGACCTTTAATCCAAGGACATATGCAGGGAAACAGGTATACAAATAAATGTTTACTCCAATCCACAAGAAAAACAGAATTCATTTTTTATTTCTGCAATTCTTTCCTGTTTACTCAAGTTCTGAGGTATCTGCATTACTGCATACAAATAGTCTTCTCTGTGCAAACAAAGTCATCGTAATAATATTGCACGAGAAGTTTACAACAAAATTATTTTCCCTGTATTGCAAATCTTGGCCAAAAAAGTTTATTAAAACAAGTATTAAAGCGTATTTTGCTGCCCGTCTGTTGTCGAAAAAGGTGAAATTAGCGAAGAATTAAGCCTTAATTTCGCTATTCCCAAGCTTGAATTTTAATAAGTTTATATGGCAACGATCGACGCACAACGATCGATCGTTAGAACGCCTTTAACCAAGGAGGAAAGACAGAAAATTCTCGCACTCAAGAAACATAGCAATACAACTTCTGTTAAAGAGAATCGGAGTTCGTGATTACATATTTAGATTTGTACTTAACAACACAAAGTGGAATTTCCTATGGTATCTCTTCAACGAATTCGCCTTTGTTGGCGCCTGTCCTCTCTGAATGAATTCAACGTATCAAGGCAGCCAAATAATTGTTTTAGAACGATCCTCCTAAGAAGGTATGTTGGAAATACTCCCCCAGTCGAAAGGTGAACAAAAGGAAGCAGAATTATATGCATAAAAGCTACCACCGAGATCGCTGTTTCTGCGTCTCCATAAGAAAATAACCCCCAGCGAAGAAACCCAATGTAATGTCGTAAACACTCACCTGGAATCAAGACGCGAAATAAAGTCGTTATTTTCATTGCTACTTCATATTCAAAATGAACTTGGAGGGTTTACGGTACATAGACCGGTGGTCACTGCGGTTGTCATTAAGCGCCATTTTGTTTCCTTTCGCTATAGTTAGGCTTGATTTGTTCGACAACTATGTCGCGAACGTGGGACACTTGAAAGTTTAGTTAGGAGAAAACATAATTGGATCATATTATAACATCGATTAACTTCTTTACTGTTTCAGTTCCTCGTCGTTGCAAATCAGGTTTATTTGACAAAAGAGACCATATTGACGCTGCAACGATACCCTCTTATTCTTAATTCAGAACTGATGATGGTGTTTAACAACATTGTATCCATTTGTCAGCGTTAGGAGTTATCATCGAATTCTGGATTCTCTTTACTATGTAGGAATGGCAAACATTCGGTTTGATATTTGTGACAGAATCCGACCTGAGACGTGAGTTTGATAACAAAGAAAATAGAAGAAAATATACTGTATATTCAATACTGGTGAGCCTCAGAAGTTCTGTATGATGTTTATTCAGAAACTAAGCTACGTGTATAAGCGCTCAGGAGCCAGTCTTGTCTATTATCTATAAGCGACAGATGCGAGTTTTAACACTGAATCTAATTCTTTCTCTGGATTTGTCGTTCTCTTTTTGTACAGATCTTTTTTTATCTGGCAAATTAAAAAATGAAAAATTTAACCTTCTTGTTCCCTCTCACTTTTGATTTTTTTTCTTTCAATTTTCTAGCTAAAGAAGAAGTAGAAAGTATGACGTTTTTTTAAGAATTCGTTTCTCTTTTCCGCGTTGCACGTAAAATAACTGTGTCCAGCTGCATACATTTTTAAAATTACATTTAAATTTCAGCATACTAGGTGTAGTTCCGGTCACGTTCATCAGTCAATTCCAGCCCATCCCTCCCCGCTTTGGCCTGATTCTCAGACGTCCGAGGTCGTTCGCGGCCCTCTCTCCTCGGTGAGAGGGGAAGCGAAGGGGACACGAACGACCTCGGACGTCCGAGAATCAGGCTATTCCCCCTTCCGAGAGCCGAAAAAGCTGGGCATTTGTTCACATCAATCCCTGGGGTACGTAACGTATTTAAAATTCCATGTACTACCCGGCCAGGAGCCGAGCATTTCCCGATCCCTGGGACAGCCCAGGAAAATTTGTCACCCATTTGAGTGGTGGAGAACGCAAACATGTTGTCATTCCCTATCTGAATAAACAAGCTTAAAAAATTACAGGACATTGGACGCTCGTAATCATCCGGAACAGAATAATGAACCAAAAGCAATATACAGAGAAATTGGATAAATTCGAATCAGAGAAATTTTGACACGAAGTTGTGACCACTCTAAACGTCCATCTAAACGAAACGACACACAAAATAATGCCGAAAACCGACACTCTCGTTCGATTCATCATTTTCTTCTTTTCATTGGCCGAAAGCCCACCACGTGACCTGTTTTACAATAACTGCAGAAATTCTCGCGCACTCATTGGCTAATTAACAATTATTCCACATATCATGTAAAGAAGATAGATAGCCAACTAAAGTAAAATGAAAGTAAAAACGTCCCCCCCCCAAAACAAACAAACAAACAAACAAACAAAACGCGTACGCTTACCATATTTCTAGAGCATGGTATAAATACCAAAATAGCTAAGCCAACTTGGGGAGGCGCGGTGGCCTCATGGTTAGTGCTTTCGTCTCTGGATCGAGTGGTCCGGGTTCGAGCCCTGGCCGGGGAGCATTATGTTGTGTTCTTGGGCAAGACACTTTACTTTCACAGTGCCTCTCTCCACCAATGCTGGGGGGTAACCCTGCAATGGACTAGCATCCCATCCAGGGGGAAGTAGAAATACTCCTAGTCGCTTCATGCTACTGAAACCGGGATAAGCTCCGGCCTGGTGGGCCACTTGACTCATATACAGACTTTACCTTTACCACACGAATTTATAATTTATGCGATAATTTTTTTTTTGTAAATATTCGACTTCAGATTGAGAATAAGTCTTGGTAACTCGAAACTGGACTAAACTTCACATTTAAATCCCCTTTGTTAAAATCTCTTCAAAGCACTGAAGTCCGCATGAGTGTTTCAAGAGTTAGCGAGGCCAACAAGGTCTATAAACTCTTTGAACTCCTCTTTCGATTCCTAGTTATCATGTAGCCTGCACTATAGTTTATGCTTTTTCGCAATAAAATCCGCGTGATGATGACAGCTTCATGTGTATCATAGGTAATCTAGATCCCTTTGCCTCGTCGACAAACTGCTAGAAATGTTGTATAATACTGGCTTTAAACCCAAAGAGGTGACTCAAATTGGAACAAAGTTGCCGTTATGACTCACCGACAACGGTTTCTTTGTCTTCCTGTTTAGCTTTGTTTGAATTTGAGACGGATAATAAAATATGTCCCAGATAAATAATCCTTCTTAAATTAGAGCAGTTTTAAATTGAGTGTCGAAAATAATCAAGCAATTTAATACTTTGGTTTTAGTTTTGGTTTTACCACGGCTCGAGATTGGCTGACAAATTGATTGATTGATTGGTTTGTAAGTAATTGGCTTGGTTTTGGTTTCACGACACCCAATTAAAAACCACTCTAACGGGTGTCTAGAAAACAAAGACCTTGACCATTGAAACTTTGCACAAACTTCGACAGAGCGAATATCATCAAGCTTTATTTGAACCTTAAACTGAAGTCGGTATTTCATAACAAACGCACCAATAACAGTGCAATAAGAGCTGGCGTGACGTTAGAGTAAAATCTTACATTTACGGCCCTAAACGACACGACGAACATTTCTGCCTTTTAACACGGGATACCCCACCCCTCGCCCCCCTTCCCACCGGGCCAGAAGTGTAGCAGGCACTCCACCGGGGTAGATCGAAATCGCATTAGGGGCTTCCCATAAACTATACGACCAAAAAACGTAGCTCTTCTAATGCGAGCATCCAATGCCTCTCTCGCTTAAGACACGTTTGAGAATGTTCCTCTCTAGGAGTTGGGGAGTTTGTTACCCTAAATTGCACATTAAGGAGAGCTATTTTCATCATGGGTGGTTGGGGTGGTGGATAAAACATAACAGAAAAATTGCGAATCCACTGGGAGGTTAAAATGTCGCAGAGAGGGCAAAAAAATTCGAGGTCGGGTTCCACAGGGGGACTGAGGCAGCTTGTACATTGGCAATCGCAAGCTTTGCAAACAGATTATTTCAACGAGGGTACAACAACCAAGAATAAGAAATGGGTTTACTAATGCCATCTTTAGGTCATTTCAGAGCCGTTTATACTAACACAAATTCCAAGTTTTGTGCACAATGATCCAATAGACGTTCATTGACTTGAAAGTGTGAACCTACGTTAGTGCGCGAATTTTGATTTCTAATTCACATTCAGCTTATGAGACGAGGTTACAATTTAGATAACATCATCTTGGACATGACAATCTTTTCCAGTTAATTTGCCTTCTTTTTAAGTTGGACAAATGTAATCCCAGTAAACAATGAAATCTGCTTTCTGCTGAACTTCACAGTACTGTTTGTAATTATTTGACCGGTTACCTTTCTATGAATACAAAGCAGTATTGTTAAAAAGACCTCGTGCCTCCGAAGTGCTCGTTTTATTTTAATTATTCATTTTCGCCTTGTCTCTTCACACCTATATTTAAGATGCCATGTAAAACGACTAATCCCCAGGGAAATTCAAATGCTATTAGTGTCACGTTGGCGAACACAAAAGAACTATTGAAACTTTCAATTTAAACAAAGCAATCCCGTAAGCACTTAAGAGGTGTTTGCATGCAGGATTTAGATGAAGCATTTTCGTTTGAAATAACCTAAGAGGAAAGAAAATCAATGCACCAATTGGAATAACATTTGAAGATGAATGCGTCTCTTGAAAACGCAACACTGGTCACTTCGCTCGGTTATCCATTGGCGCTTAGGAGTTCAGTAGAAGTGATAGTTGAAATTGTGGTGGGCTGTCTTCTGTTCATCCTCGGCATCATAGGGAATGGTTTGGTTTGTTATGTAATTACCCGCAGCCGTTACACCAAATCGTCAATGTATTTTTTCATGGTACAACTTGCTGTCGCCGATATCTTGGTTTGCTCGGTTTCCATTCCGCTTACTTTGGTATCGACGCATCCAAGACCATTACTACTTCTACAAAACGATGTTACGTGCAAAGTAGTTCGCTTTTTCCAGTACCTTCTGCCTCCGGCTTCTGTCAGTATTCTCACCGCAACTGCAGCAGACCGTTTCCTTCTCATCTGTTATCCTCTAAAGTTTCTGTACCGCACCAAAGTCAAGTTCCTAGCAATATGCTGTTGGTTGTACGCAGTGATTCTAACTTTGCCAGAGATTCATCTCATCAACTCCTTCCCCATCATTTACAACAACGAAGTCTACCAGTTCTGTGCAATAAAGGAAACTTCCTTCGATTCAAAACTTGGTTTCATTTACTTGACAGTTCGTGCGATCCTGGGATTTCTGACGCCTCTCTTGATAATAATCGCCCTTTATTACAACATTTTAAAAACAATATGGAAAAGAAAAACTATAAAGAGTAGAATGAGGAAAAATGCCATCAAAAGCTTGACTATGGTGGTGTTTGCGTTTTTCCTCAGCTGGGCTCCGTTTTCAGTGATATCGAAGTATTGTATTCTAGTCGAAAAGCGATATTACACTATCTCTAGAGCGGAGATAATCACCTTTTGGATCGGTTTGTCAGCATCGGTCTATAATCCCCTCATTTATGCATTCTACAACAAGAATTTTCGAGACGCATTTCGCGAGGTTGTTCTACACAAAAAAACACAGAGAAAAGCCACAGTTGTTTTACCGCCACCGGAAAAAGCTGTCAGAGAAGCAGTCCCTATAACAATTCCTGATCTTAAAACTGGAACACCAGTCCTGCTTAAACACACAAAACTCGGCTAATTCGACCTGCAAATAATTCATAACTTCCGGCATTAAAATAATCACAACATCTTCAACAAATCTTGTCTCCAGATTGACTGTGCTTTATTGGATGTTCATCTGCTACACCTGCTTAAAAAATGCCGGGTATAAGACAGAACACTGAGTAAAAGATTAACGTCTAAAAAAACATTTCATGTCGTTTAATTGGCAAATGCCGCGTGTATCCTCATGTTAGTCGTCATCTTGCTTTAATCCGCCAAAAACCTGCAACAATAAAACAATGTGTTTTCGTGACGCGAGTAAAGTGCAAAACGAGAGATGGTTTACATAACATAAACTTTGGCCCGAATGAAAAAGAAAAAGGACACTGTATACGCGGCAACAAGACGTAACAATGTTAAATAAATAAATAAAAATAAATGACAACAAATAACTTTGTTTAAGTGCCAAGTGTATCTAGCACTGTTGTACTAATTGGGGACATTGTGAATAATGAAACAAATATTGCACATAGAACATAAACTATTCAGAATCCCAAGTGGTGGAAGGCTGACCAGTTGGCTATTTACACAACGTAGTCGAGGAGCTAAACTCGGGACTACTGAGGACAAATCCAGAGAGCAGCAGGGTGGAGGTTTTGAACCAGGGACCTCCAGAATTCAAATCCAGCGCCCTAAACCACTCGGTCACGCCGCCTCCAAAATAAAGAAAATCCTCAACTAGATATGTTGATTAAAATACAGCCAATCAGAATACAGGAAAGCCATTATATATTCGACGGTATCACACCCAACCTTCCCATCGAGCACTATGCATGTCGCATTGATCGTGTCGTGCACTGTAATTTCTACGGCTCGTGTGTTTGTATAGGTAATCATACGGTTTCGAGTTCAATTTGGAATTAATTTGCACGAGTGAG
>Ga0126339_10003254_pt1 | contig 11793 bp, 8 predicted proteins | sample OrbTmetagenome_2_FD_92532 | JGI IMG/M metagenome (GOLD analysis project Ga0126339, IMG submission 92532) | Coral microbial communities from Petempiche,Puerto Morelos, Mexico - Orbicella T R C metagenome | ecosystem: Host-associated > Invertebrates > Cnidaria > Coral | place: Petempiche,Puerto...
GGGCGAAGCGCCGTCATTGTTTCGCAGCACGAACCGCCGGTAAAGGGCGTCCGCCGCCGCCGGGTCGGGGGCACCTTCGGGCAGGGCGGCGCAGCGCGCGGCGGCGCTGTCCAACTCGGCGTTGATCCAGCGATAGAGGGCGGGGTGGGTCCTGGCGGTGCCCGAAAGCACGCCGTCCAGGTCCGCGCGGGCCGCCGTGTCCATGGCCTGGCCCGGTCCGTCCAACAGATCAGAAAGAGCGACCGGCGGCAGGGTGCCTGTCTCCAGCCAGCGCAGCGCCAGCAGGGCGCGGGCCGCCTTCACCGATTTCACGGCGGTCGGGGACTCGCCCCGGTCCAGGTAGGCCGTCAGCGCCTTGCGGGCCTCGTCCCAACAGGCATGACCCAGGGCGCGGCGGGAGTATCCCTCCTCGGCCAGCGTCCGCAGCGCCGTCCCCAGACCCTCCGGGTCGGCCAGCACCGACGGACTGGCCAGCCAGGACCACAGCAGCGGGTTGGAGCGCAGCAGCAGACGACAGCCCTTGCGCAGGTCCCAGCCCCAGACCTCGCCGCCATCTACCTGAGGTGGTCCGTCCAGCACGTCCGGCCGCTCGGCGATGGTCAGGTACCAGTCGGCGGGACGGACATAGAGGAACCGCACCCCGGGCGCCGCGGCCGTCAGGGGGGCGGGCACGCTGCCCTCCACCACCTCGCCCACGTGGCAGGCGAAGAGCAGGCGGGCGCCCCGGGCCGACAGGGAGTCCATCAGATTTCGGGTCATGACCGTTTATGCCGTCTCGGCGAACAATTCGCGGCCGATGAGCATGCGCCGCACCTCGCTGGTGCCGGCGCCGATCTCATAGAGCTTGGCGTCGCGCAGCAGCCGGCCGGTGGGATACTCGTTGATGTAGCCGTTGGCGCCCAGGGCCTGGATCGCCTCCAGGGCCATCCAGGTGGCCTTCTCCGCGGCGAACAGAATGGCCCCGGCGGCCTCCTTGCGGCTGCTCTCACCCCGGTCGCAAGCCTTGCCGACGGCGTACACATAGGCCTTGGCGGCGTTCATGGTGGTGTACATGTCGGCGACTTTGGCCTGCATGAGCTGGAACTCGCCGATCGCCTGGCCGAACTGTTTGCGCTCGTGGATGTAGGGCAGGACCACGTCCATGCAGGCGTCCATGATGCCCAGCGAGCCGCCGGCCAGCACCGCACGCTCGTAGTCCAGGCCGCTCATCAGGACGCGCACGCCACCGTCGGCCGTACCAAGCACGTTCTCTTCGGGAACCTCGCAGTCCTCGAACACCAGTTCGCAGGTGTCGGAGCCGCGCATGCCGAGCTTGTCCAGTTTCTGGGCGGTGGAGAAGCCCTTGAAGCCCTTCTCGATCAGGAAGGCGGTGATGCCGCGCGGCCCGGCGTCCGGTGTGGTCTTGGCATAGACCACCAGCACGTCGGCGCTGGGGCCGTTGGTGATCCACATCTTGTTGCCGTTGAGGACGTAGCGGTCACCCTTCTTCTCCGCGCGCGTGCGCATGCTCACCACGTCGGAGCCCGAGCCGGGCTCGCTCATGGCCAGCGCGCCCACGTGTTCGCCGCTGATCAGCTTGGGCAGATACTGCGTCTTCTGTTCCGCGTTGCCATTGCGGCGGATCTGGTTCACACACAAATTGGAGTGCGCGCCGTAGGACAGACCCACCGACGCCGAGGCCCGGCTGATCTCCTCCATGGCGACGATGTGTTCCAGGTATCCCATGCCCGCGCCGCCATAAGCCTCTTCCACGGTGAGGCCCAGGACGCCCAGGTCACCCAGCTTGCGCCACAGGTCCGGGGGGAACTGATTGTCCCGGTCGATGTCGGCCGCGCGCGGGGCGATTTCGGCGGCGGCGAAGGCGGCCACCGAGTCGCGCATCATCTCGGCGGTTTCGCCAAGATCGAAGGTCAGGAAGGGAAAGCTGGTCACGGACTGTCTCCTCGTCCCTGTCGGGCGTTTTGTTGTGCCGGCTTGTCCCCCTGGTTCCGGTATCCCCATGACGACGATGTTCCGTCGTCATGGAATGCGCGCCATCATGGGGCGGCCCGAAGCAGGGGATAAGCCTTCCGTCGTGTTTGTGTCGGACCGGTATGGCAAAGGGATCGATGGCCCGATGTTCTATTCGGTACCGTACATGACGTTAACGTAAACGTCAACAGAAGCCTGAAGCGACCAAAGCAGTCAACGCGGCCCCTGAAGAAGGTCCCCGAACCTATTGAAGAACCTATTGTTGTTGAAGAATGGAAAGCGTAAGATGAGACTTCCGCAACGCAACGGAGTTCGACCGGCATGGCACGTGGTCCCGTGATGGGCGAGGACGCCGATCGAATCACCATCGAACTGAACGATGGCGACGCCGCCTGGGTGACCTCCTTCCCGGGGTTCCTGCGCGGCGTGGCGCGGAAATGGGACGCGCGCTCCGAGCGCAATCGCGGCTACCGCATGGTGCGCGCCGTGGAGGCTTTATACCCGGCCCTGTGCCGCACCGAGATGGAGGTGTTGAAGGGCGAGGGCGCGACGGCGGGGGGGGCCTCCGATGCCGATGCCAATGGTGATGCCGGCGGCGAGGAGGGCGGTGGTGAGGGCACCGCCACAGCGGCCCGCCCGCCCCTGCTCAACACCTTGCCGTTTCGCCGCGCGGTCAATGACGACCGGGCCATCGAACGCGGCCTGGAGATGTTCGATGTCGCGTGGCGCTCTGGCGCCATTGCCCTGCGGGCCGCCAACGGCAAGCTGATCCCGCCCAGCCGTGGCAAGGTCATCGTCCCCGCCTGTGGTCAGTCGATCGATCAGGTCAAGCACTACTTCCTCGACCGCGCCGCGCGCATCATCCTGCGCCAGGTGCCCAAGGTCTACGAACGGGTCGCGTCGGAGCTGCGCGACCGGGCCGTGCTGCCGCGCCTGCGCCGCATCGGCAACATGAAGCCGACGGTTGTCAACGAAGTGGTGCGCGGGTTCGAGGGCAATGTTCGGCGTGCCTTGATCGAGGTGGATGATGCCGTTCTCGACCCCTTGGTGCGCATGCACCCCCGTGTTTTGCGCGCCGCGCGGGAGTCGTTGGGCAAGGACTTTCCCACCCTGATGGAGATGGATCCCGCCTATCTGGACGCCATGGCCAGCGCGTTCACCATTCCTGAGCAGGTGCAGGATCTGGGCAAATCCCTGCTGCTGGTGCGGGCGCCGGATGCCTTGCACGCCCTGGCCAGCTGGGACCGCCGCGACATCACCGAAAAGGTCAACGAGGACCGGGAAAAACGTGGCAAGCCGCCGCTCACCGAGCCCGTCTACACCACCGATATCCGCGCGCTCCGGGGCATCCTGGGCAACGAGTTCGATCACCTGATGGAGTTCCCGGCACCGCTGCTCGAGGTCTTCGGCCGCACCATCCGGGAGACCCGGGAACTCGACGTGGCGCCCCGGCAGGCCCGCATCGACCAGATGATGATGTTCTGCCAGCGCTACATGGACTATCTCAACCGGGACTCGGTGACCGCGCTGTTTCTGATGACCCCGGAGGATCAGGCTAAGGTTCCGGAGCACCTGCGGCCGTCGATCGCCGAGGTGTTCTTTATCCTCGAAGGGTTGTGGACGAAAGCGGGCTTCGGGCGAAAGTTCTTCGAGAACATCGTGCCGACCCCGGACGGCGCCAAGGCCCTGCGGCTGATGATGCTGGATCATATCACCCTGAAGGAGCGCGGCTCGATCAAGGGCGAGGAGGAATTGGCGCAGATCGTTGCCAATTCGGATCTTCTTGACAATAACATCAAGAAGTTCATGAACACCAAGGCCAGCTAAACCCGCGCCATCTCGCCGCACTGGTCCCTGGAGTGCCAGCATGCCCGTGTCCGTCCCGCCCGTCCGACCGTCCGACGAGGAGTCCCCGCCGGGTCACGATCCGGCCGCCACGGCCGCCGGCTGGCGCCCCCGGACACGCATGGTGCGCGGGGGCCTGGAACGAGGACCGCACAGCGAGACCTGCGAGGCGCTGTATCTGACCTCAGGGTATGTCTATCCCGACGCCGACGCGGCGCGGCGGGCCTTTGATGGCACCGACGAGCGCTATGTCTACTCCCGCTTCCGAAACCCGACCAACACCCAGTTCGAACAGCGTCTGGCCCTGCTGGAGGGCGCCCGCTTCGCCCGCGCCACGGCCAGCGGCATGGCGGCCGTGACCGCGGCGCTGATGAGCCAGGTGTCGGCCGGCGATCGGGTGGTGGCGTCGCGCAATCTGTTCGTTTCCTGCCACTATGTCCTGAGCGAGCTGTTGCCGCGCTTCGGTGTCACGGTGGACTTCGTGCCCGGGTCGGATCTGGACGCCTGGCGCGCGGCGCTGACCACGCCGGCGACCTGTGTGTTTCTGGAGACGCCCTCCAACCCTGGCCTGGAGATCATCGATATCGCCGCCGTGGCCGAGATGGCCCGTGCGACGGGCGCGCGTCTGGTCGTGGACAACGCCTTCGCGACACCGGTGCTGCAACAGCCGTTGGCTTTGGGCGCCGACGTGGTGGTGCACTCGGCGACCAAGTACCTGGACGGTCAGGGCCGCTGCCTGGGCGGGATGGTGTTGTGCAACGACGAGGCGTTCGACGCCGAGGTGTTGCAGCCCTTCCTGCGCCACACCGGCCCCGCGCTGAGCCCCTTCAATGCCTGGTTGATGGTGAAGGGCCTGGAGACCCTCGATTTGCGGGTGCGGGCCCATTGCGCCTCGGCCCTGGCGTTGGCCCAGGCAATACTTGGACACCCGGCTGTGACGGCGGTGCGTTACCCCGGCTTACCCGATCATCCCGGGCATGCCTTGGCCATGGCGCAGATGGACGGCTGCGGGGGCGGGATGCTGGCGCTGGAGATGACGGGCGGCCAAGCGGCCGCCTTCCGGGTTCTGGACGGCCTGCGGCTGATCGACACCTCCAACAACTTGGGCGATGCGAAGTCCCTGGCCTGTCATCCGGCCACCACCACCCACCAGCGCCTGAGCGACGAAGAACGCCGCGCCCAAGGGATCACACCGAGTCTGGTGCGGTTCTCCGTCGGGCTGGAGGACACGCGGGACCTGGTGACCGACGTTCTGCGGGCGTTGGATGGGGCGCGCTGATCCGGTCCCCTGACCCGCATCGTTCACCGGAGTCCGGCGAGCAAAGGTTGGTGGCGTTCCGTGGATGCGGACGGTGCTCCATGACGGGCCAACCTGAACCGGGAGAGAAGCCTGCTGCGGGATGAGGTGGTCGATCAAGGTTACGTGTCTTCGGTATTACGAAATCAGAACGAATCAACCTAAAAGAGAATACGGTACTATGGTTTTTTTGATGTGGGCGGATTGCTGACCTTGCCGTCGTTGCGGTAGACTTGCGACTTTAAAGACCAAATGCCCCGGACGCTGACCACGATGCAACGGCCGGGTCCATGGCGACGGTGTTCGTGTGTCGCGGTCCGCTCGGCCGACGTGGCTTGGTATGGTGAGGCACGGGTCGCGGGAACATCCCGCCTGTACCGCATCCTGACACGGGTCGCGAGTCCGGAAGGTGACCCAGGGTCATGCCCACTCCGCTTGCGCGCCTGACGTCGTTGACCATGATCAGCATCGCGGCAGCGATCGTGATCTATCTGGCCACCGTGATCACAGCCACCACGACCGAGCAAGAGCACCGCGCGCGCGCCGCGTTCACCCAGCAGGTAAGCGATCGGATCGAAGTCCTGGTGGACCGCGCCGTGCGGGATGTGCTGACCGTGGCCGCCTTCCTGGAAGGCCGCGCAACGGTGGACGCAGCGGAGTATGGCGCCTTCCTGGATCGCGTGCGGGTGTTCGACGAGTCGCCGGCCGTTCGCGGCATGGCTCTGGGCGCCCTGTTGGCGCCGAACGATCAGGTCGCCTTCGCGCGCGCGCCGACATTACGCCAGGATCCGCCAGCCGTGCGGGACGAGCCGTCACGCACGTCACTGCCGGACTCCGCCACGGCAACCGCGCCGTTGCTGTACGCGCATGCGCCGGACGGGGGCACCGATATCGTCGGCTTTGACATGGCCGCCCATCCGCACCGCTGGGCGGCGATCGTCGCCGCGCGCGACACCGGTCGGGTCCAGATCACACCACCGGTCACGCTGTCCCCGGATGGACCCGAGGACCCGGCCAGCGTTCTGTTCCTGTTGGTGCTGGAGAATGGACCACGCCTGGCCATGGATCTCGGCGCCGCGCCGATCGTGATCGCGCTGGGGGTCACGCCGGCGCGCGCCCTGCGGGACATGCCGGACGACCCCGACGATACGCTGCGTGTCGTCGAGGTCATGGATGTCACCGAGACCGACCGACCACGCCCCCTGTTCCGCGCGCCCGGCCTTGACGAAAACGCGGCACCGATCCTGGAAACCCGGCTTCCTGTGCGCGACCGAACGTGGCGGATCCGGTTCCGGGATCCAGCGGGGGACGCCGGGGCCACCCATCGTCTTCTGGTGATCGACCTGGAACTCCTGGCCTTGCTGCTGCTGGCCGTGCTCGCCTACGTCATTGATGTCAGCCTGCGCCGGCGCGACAGTCTGCAACGCCGGGTCGACAAGCGCACGGCGGAACTCCGGGCCTTGAACGCCGATCTGCGGGAAACGGCATGCCGCGCCGAGAGGGCCAACATCGCCAAATCCGAGTTCCTGGCCAACATGAGCCACGAACTGCGCACACCCTTGAATGCCATCATCGGCTTCTCGGACACCATGGCTCATGCCGTCCACGGCCCGCTCCCGGCCGCCTATATCGAGTACGCGGGCCTGATCCACCGCAGCGGCACCCATCTTCTGGAGATGATCGATCAAATGCTGGACCTGGCCCGCATCGAGGCCGGCCGGCTGGATCTGGAGCGCACGTCCGACACCATGGGCGATACGGTGGACGCCGTGATCGCCCTGCTGGCCGACACGGCGCGCCTCAAGGGGCTCGTCCTGGAGAACAGGACCGAACGTCTGCACAGACTGTTCGTGGATCATCGGCGGGTGCGTCAGGCGCTGTTCAACATCATCGGCAACGCCATCAAGTTCACGTCCCGGGGCGGCGTCACCGTCAGCAACAGATGCGGTGACGGTTGGCATCGCATCATTGTGGAAGACACCGGCGTCGGCATGTCGGCGGACGACATCCGTTTCGCGTTGCGGCCCTTCTGCCAGATCCACGGTCATCCCCTGACCCGCCATCAGGACGGCGCCGGGCTCGGGCTGTCGCTGAGCGCCGAGATCATGCGCCTGCATGGCGGCCGGCTGGACATCGTCAGCCACCCGGGCCGAGGTACCCGGGTGATCCTGGCCTTCCCGGAGGACGACAGCAATCCGGGACATGACGCCGTCGCCCCGGGCACCGCAACGGCTGGTGTGATCCCCAAAGCCGACGACGCGGTCAGGTGAACGCGTTGAACGCCACCAGAGTGAAGGTGTCCTTAACACCCTTGACGGTCTGCACCTTTTCCTGAACGAAGCGGCCGATATCGACCTCCCGCGGCAGATAGAACTTGGCCAACAGGTCGTATTGTCCAGAGATGCTGTCCACCTCCGAGACCTCCTCAATGCCGTCCACAAGGGCGGCGGCCACGTCGTACGCGTGACCCAGATCGCACTTCAGGAACACGAAGATCTTCTGCATCGCTGGAGGCCTCATGTCTCAAGAATGGTAGCGTGCCGTCGGCGAACCTTGGGCAGACGCCGGTACCCCGTCAAGCCTTCGTTGGATCGCGCTGGGACGCCTTGGAGAGTCACCCATCCAGGGCCATGGGTGACAGCCCGAGCCGCGCGAGCGCGTTGTGGAACAGCGGATGATCGATCTCCGCCAGCGCATCCAAGGCCGAGAAGTGGTGACGACCCGGCAGGGGAATCCAGGTCTCGTGGGCGCCCATCGCCGCCCAACCGCGCGCCAGTCGGGCCGACTGGGCATGCATGGCGTCGCTCTCCAATGCGCCCACCGCCAGCGTCAACGAGGCGCCCGGCACCGGATCCCGGAACATCGGGCTGTTGCGCCGCGCCGCTACGGGAGTCAACCCGAGGGCAGCGTTCAGACTGGTGTGGATCAGGGGCTCCAGGTCGAACAGACCACTCACCGCGACCCCACCCCGAAGACTGTCCACCGGCATGGCCCGATCGACCCTCGGCCAGCGCGTGCACAGCATCTCGGCCACCAGGTGACCGCCGGCTGCGTGCCCGGCGACCACGAACCGGCGGCGATCCAACCCCAGGCTTGGGGCCTCCTGCCAAAGCGTCTGAATGGCGCGCCGCAGGGCCACGGCAATAACGTCAAGAGGGGCTTCGGGACAGAGGGGGTAGTTGGGAATGGCCACCGCCGCGCCGGCGGTCGCGAACGGCTGGGCGAGGAAACTGAAGGTGCTCTTGTCCATGGCCTGCCACCCGCCACCATGCACGAAGATCAACAGAGGGCGCGTCGGGATGCCATAGCCGAAGCCGAACAAATCCAGGGTGTACCGCGCCCCGCGTCCGTAGGTCAGATCCAGCCGCCGGGGGATGTCATCGCGGCCGCGTATGGCGGCGCTGACGTCCCGCCAGCGGGTGACAAGAGCAGGATAGTCGGGCACGGCCACGCGCCCGTTGTACGCGGCCTCCAACTCCGGGTCGATGTCCGGCGCCATACCCGCGATGTCGGCATCACCTTGGGCTCTGCCGCCAACCCCGCTCATGCTCCACCCCCCGCGCCCCCAAAGCCGGGCGTGTTCCCTGGTGTGTGTTGAGAAAGATGGCGGTGATGCGCGATCGTCCCGCATTGGCCCCGATGACGCAGCAGGTGGTCGGCCAGCACGCAGGCCAGCATGGCCTCGCCCACCGGCACGGCGCGGATCCCCACGCAGGGGTCGTGACGGCCCTTGGTGACCACCTCCGTCGCGGCGCCCTGGCGATCCACGGAGCGGCGTGGTGTCAGGATGGAACTGGTGGGCTTGACCGCGAAGCGGGCAACCACGGTCTGGCCGGTCGAGATGCCCCCAAGAATACCGCCCGCATGATTGGACAGAAAGGCCGGGCGGCCGTCCGGCCCCGGTACCATCTCGTCGGCGTTGTCTTCCCCCGACAGCGCAGCGGCGGCGAAGCCGGCGCCGATCTCCACCCCCTTGACGGCGTTGATGCTCATCAGCGCCGAGGCGATGTCCTGGTCCAGCTTGCCGTAGAGGGGCGCGCCGAGGCCCACGGGCACGCCCTCGGCCTCCACCTGGACCACGGCGCCGATGGACGAACCCGCCTTGCGCACGCGGTCCATCAACGCCGCCCAACGCTCGGCGGTGGCGCCGTCGGGGCAGAAGAACGGGTTGGCGTCCACCTGGTCCCAATCCCAGGCGTCGCGCGGCAGGTCCAGGGCATCCGCGCCGATCCGCACCAGGGCACCCCGCACGGTGACCCCCGCGCCCAGCACCCGGCGGGCGATGGCGCCAGCGGCCACGCGGGTCGCGGTTTCGCGCGCCGAGGACCGTCCGCCACCGCGATAATCCCGCAGACCATACTTGGCGTCATACGTGTAGTCCGCGTGCCCGGGCCGGTAGGTCGCGGCGATCTCTGCGTAGTCCTTGCTGCGCTGGTCGGTGTTCTCGATCAGCACGGCGATCGGCGTGCCCGTGGTCCGGCCCTCGAACACGCCGGACAGAATGCGCGCCTGGTCGGCCTCCTGACGCTGGGTGGTGTGGCGGGACCGACCGGGACGGCGCCGGTCCAGGTCGCGTTGCAGGTCAGCCTCGGTCAGGATCAGGCCGGGCGGCGTGCCATCCACCACGCAGCCGATGGCCGGACCATGACTTTCGCCAAAGGTGGTGACTCGGAACAGGTGGCCGAAGCTGTTGTGGGACATAGGGTCAGCCGCTCACCTCAGCCCGGCCTTTGAAGCCGCCCAGAAGATCAATGATCTGAGGCGCGGAGTCCGGCGCCACCATGCCCACGGTGTGGTAGCCGCTGTCGACGTGGTGGACCTCGCCGGTCACGCCGCCGCCCATGTCGGACAGCAGATAGACGGCCGAGCCGCCCACCTGGTCGATGGTGATGTTGCGGCGCATCGGCGCGTTGTACTCGTTCCACTTGAGGATGAAGCGGAAATCCCCGATGCCCGAGGCCGCCAGGGTGCGGATCGGCCCGGCGGAGATGGCGTTGACACGGATGCCTTTCGGCCCAAGGTCGTTGGCCAGGTAACGCACGCTGGCCTCCAACGCGGCCTTGGCGACGCCCATCACGTTGTAGTGCGGCATGACCTGTTCTGCGCCATAGTAGGTCAGGGTGAGCAGGCTCCCCCCCTCGGACATCAGCGGCTCCGCGCGCCGGCAAATGTCCGTGAAGGAGTAGCACGAGATGCGCATTGTCTGGTCGAAGTTCTCGGGCGACGTATCGACGTATCGACCCTTGAGTTCATCCTTGTCGGAATAGGCGATGGCGTGAACAACAAAGTCCAGGTTACCCCAGTCGTGGCCCAGGGCCTCGAAGGCGCGATCCATGGACTCCGGATCCGTCACGTCGCAATCCAGCAGGCAGGTCACCCCCAGTTGGTCGGCCAGGGGGCGTACCCGCTTCAGCAGGGGCTCCCCCTGGTACGTAAGCGCCAGTTCGGCGCCCTGTTGGGCGCAAGCCCGGGCGATGCCCCAGGCGATCGAACGGTCGTTGGCAACGCCCATGACCAGGCCGCGCTTGCCGGCCAAGATGGGGGTGGAAGCCGTCATGCTCATCCTCTTGAGTCGAATGCAAACCCGGCGGAACCGCCGGAGGCTGAAGACAGGGTGGGCGGCGCCCTGGACCCGGTCCCCACCACAGCGAACCGTGGGCACCCGGGAATGGCGCGGAACCGGGGGATCGGCACGGAATTTGCGCCGCCGCGCCGGGGCGACACAGTATCACCAATGCCAAAGCCGTCAAAGATCCATGCACGCACAAGCAACGCGCATGACGGATCGCTTCGGCCCACGCAAGGCTTTGTACCGCCCCCGCGCGTACATCCTAGGGATTGGCCAGCGCGGCACGATGGCGCGCGAACAGCGCCCCGAGGAAGTCCACCACCACCCGAACCCGGCGGGAGGCGCCAAGGTCCGCGTGAACCGCGAGCCAGATGTCCTGTTCGAGGCCCGTCTCGATCGGAAGGCGGGTCAGGCCGGCCGCGCGTGCCACGACATGGGGCAGGATCGCCAACCCCAGCCCGGCCCGCGCCGCGCTGACCTGCGCGGCCAAGGTTGTCGTCGCCAGCACGGGCGAACGACCGCGCAGCGCGGTCTCGATCCATGTCGCCTGCGGCAGGGTGACGTGGGGCTCGGACCAACCAATGAATCGATGCGCGTCGGGGTCGAAGCCGCCCGTGTCGTCCCCATGAGCGGCCAGGTATGTCGCCGCCCCATACAGGCCGTAGCCCATCGTGCCCAGCCGCCGAACGATGAGATGGCCGCGGTCCGGCTTGACCATGCGAACGGCGAGGTCGGCGTCCCGCCGATGCAGGTTCACGGTGGCAACGCCCGTGACGATATCGAGCGTCAGGTCGGGATGGACCGCGACCAGATCGGGGAGCGCCGGGATGATGATGTGCGTCGCCAGGTTCTCGGCGGTGGCCAGGCGCACGCGCCCCTCCACTGGCGCGCGGACCGCTCCGGCGGCGCCGAACGCCAGGGCGGCGGCTTCCAGGGCTTCGGCCTTGGCGATCAGTGCCCTTCCGTCATCGGTCAGCCGATAGCCGCTCTGGTGGCGCGCGAACAGGGGCAGCCCCAGCGCGCCCTCCAGCCGCTCGACGCGACGCGAGACGGTGGCGATCCCCATCTCGAGGTGCTTGGCCGCCGCCGCGAGGGAACCGGTCCGCGCGAC
>Ga0126339_10003255_pt1 | contig 11792 bp, 6 predicted proteins | sample OrbTmetagenome_2_FD_92532 | JGI IMG/M metagenome (GOLD analysis project Ga0126339, IMG submission 92532) | Coral microbial communities from Petempiche,Puerto Morelos, Mexico - Orbicella T R C metagenome | ecosystem: Host-associated > Invertebrates > Cnidaria > Coral | place: Petempiche,Puerto...
AAAGCACTTTCCGTTAGGATTTGACAGAAATAAAGTTCACCATTATTTTAAGCACGTTTGAAACTACAAATTGGGCTAATAAAAGAGAGTACGAAAATTTCGTTTCAGTGGCACTTTAACACAACTTATCACATGACATGAATAAATCCTGTTTTTGAAATCAGAACACTTGCAGTTAGCTCAAAAATTATAAGTTGGAATTTTCCTTTTTCATCAGGAACAAGAAGAAAGGGAAAGAGAAGAACTACTCAACAGAAGGTTCACAACTGTAAGTTGTGAAAATCAGATGATTTGATTTGTGTTATAATTACTCATGTTTCCATTGGAAGTTAAAACTTGACAAATTAATAGCAAATGCTCTCTTGATTATTGTTGAGTCAGACAGTACTACAAGCATAATTGTGTTAGAAAAGGGACTGCGTGACTGTCACGCGGTGGAAGTGAACTTTGCTCCCTATATTTCTCGTTGCTTAGTGATAAGCTGTAATCACGTGATGTAAGTTTAGGATTTCAAAAAAGCCGTGTGCGTGTCGTGTGAGATCTAGAGATTGTAATCTTTCTAATTTCCTTCAAGTTGGGACATTAAAAATAGTGAAGTGATTCGAGTTTGTTGGTCGTTCAAACATGAAGATTATCGGGAAAATCTCTTGTGTTAAAAGCAATCGGAAGATTCTTGACAATTGGATCATATTCATAATAATTTTTTACTCCAGTGTTAATAGTTTATAGTTTACAGAGAAAGATTCAGAAAAACACTAAACACATCTCCTGTGACTGGATTGATCATTCATGGACATATTTTTTTCTCATACACAGCTGTGTGTTTCAATACTTCCTTTTTTGATTTTTCATTTTCAGAATAGTGGTGAAACATCTATCATGATAGACCATGCCCTACAACACAACACTTCCCTTCAAAATGCTGACAGAGGAATAAGTGATTTATTGTCCAGTGGGTCCAGTATTTTGACAAGCTTACGAGATCAGCGTCTCACCTTAAAAGTATGTTCATTATTGCTATGGTTACTTTCATATGAACACACTGGGTGAGGGGTGGGGAATGGTTTTATTAAAACAAAAAACCAACAAACAAACAAGAGAATAGATCATTTCCGAGTTGCCTTGTGCCTCTGTTTCAAAAGGAGTCTTCATGTAAAACCTTTTAGATGAAAATGAGATTGTCGATGATTTGCATGAAAGTGAACCTGTAGGGCAAACATATTTTCATATGAACAGTTTTGCACAAAGACTCGTTTTGACACATGAGGCAAAAGGTAACTTGAAAACGGCCTTTTTTACTGGACAGGCAGGTATTTTAAGGGTCTCATTGTCTTGATATTTCTGGCACTCCATCTCTTATTCTCTGGTTCTTTTCAACTCTAGGAATGCCTGGGGCTAATACTAGATACATTGGTGTTACCATTCAATTTCTCCAATTTCCATTCACCACTCAAGACTCATGTGTGATTGGATGAAGAGTATTGCTGAGATGGGCAAATGAAAATGTTGATTGATGTGAATCATTCATGAGCCTTTGATTTCAAGGACGACATCCCAATCACATGTTTCCAACATCAATAGTTGACTCCTGTTGTTAATGGTGATTCTAATGTAAGTGATAACAGAGACTTAAATTTGTGATTATCAACAGGGAGCTCACAAGAGAATATTAGATATTGCCAGCACTCTTGGCCTTTCCAATACTGTTATGAGATTGATTGACAAGAGAGCTACCCAGGTAAGTGTGTTAGCAATTAAGTGATATATTATATATCTACAATCATGGACAGAAGTGTTGAGACATTTTAGCCAAACTAATGCTTTCAAACTAACAATAATACTTTGCTTTTGAATGAAAACACCTTTTTCATCTATAGTCACCCCCCTTCCCCCAAACAATGTTGCAAAACACTTTGTTGATGTTTATTTGTTTCCAACATTGACAAAGGGGGAAGGAGGGGCTACCTTTCACGAGGGGAGAGAGGAAAATTTACCCCTAGGGTAAAAGGGATGGTAATTTTCATGTGTCTCAACAACTTTTGTACATGATTGTATTGTTTTGATATGTTCAATGTGGGTATAAAGTATATCAAATATGCATATAACAAATGAAAGTACCAATTGTACTAAGTATAATGTTCAACCACAACAGATATCTTCTGTTCAATCTTCTATTCAATTCAAGTGATGTAATTTCTGTTTTATGCATTTTTTTTTTCTTCCTTACAAAGCACTATCGGTTACTATTTATTTTCTTTACGTTATATTTACACATCTCTGTATTAGCTAGGAATTGGAGGAATACAAAATAAAAAATAAATAAATAAAATACATTTATCTGAAATAAACTGATCAGAGCTTTCTGTTTTTTTCCCTCAACAGGACAAATGGATTGTGTTTGGAGGAATGATAGTTACTTGTATAATAATTTTCTTAGTAGTGAAGTACTTAACATGATATCCATGGAGCAAGCTATAATACGTTTTTAAATATTGCTCGTGAAAAAAGTACGTACACCTCAAAGACAGACATTTTCTGTTAAATCTTTTCCTTTATCAACTGTAGACTACATGTATAAGAACAAACCTAAGTTTAGAAATTCTGTGCCAAATTTTCATTTTAGAGAAAAATGAACCATATGTAAAGAAGGTGCCTATTGTAAAGTAGTTTTATTCAATTGGGGCCCATCTACACCAGGCAAATTTTATAAGTGCAGAGGTTGAATATTAGTCTTGCCAAGGTCAGACTTCAAAAGTGGCTGCATCCCGCCTTGGAGTAGGAAAAATTAAAACCAACAGATCTGTCAATGAATTTTGAGGAAAACACAAAGAGAAGGCACTCAATTTCGACATTTGTGGTTAGCAAATAATTTTAATTCTTTATTTTTAAGCCTTGATATGATTACAGAAAGTAAACATTTGGTAATTTGGTAATTTCCCAACCTGTCTGCGCTTCAGAAACATACGGTCTATCCCTAAAAAGTCTAAAAACGTTTGTCAACAATATAACCTGTTTCCTTCATCTCTGCAAGTACTCTAACTTAGGAACTTGTAAAAAAGTATTTGTAAACTCTACATTCAAGAGTACAGGCTGCAAGCCCGTTTTCCCATAGATATTCACCATAAATATTAAAACAAATTTCTAAAGGACAGTTCAACAAAGTGGTAAATTTAGTTTTCCTCCATTCTCATTCCCAGTGCTACTCGTTAAGAAATGGAGGCTTTGGGAATGAGAATGACCTCCTCACACTCCCAGATCCTGAATGTTCATGTTCTGAAAAATCCCTGGGGGCAAATGCATTTAGTATTCTCTCCGTTTTCCCACCTTTTTCAGTGGGGTATACTCTATTTCTCCCCTTTTCCATTCCACGCGCTTTTTGTGGCGTGTACTGCCATAAATTCTGCGTTCTCTTTTTGATCACATAAGCCTTTTTCATACCTTCCCTGGTCGGCCTCCCTGGTCTGTTAACCCGTGAATCACCCATTATCCATTCCCCTACCCCCTTACCTCGATACTGTTGGTGTTGTTCCTGGTGGAGGGGATAGTGTCTGAATGTGTATACGACTAAATTCCTGAGACCCAAGGATGTAAATACAAGAAAAGTGCACTGTGAAGCCACTTGTTGACAACGTTATCGGCCATCGCCATTTTGAATTCATCCGCCGTTTCTAGGGAGTCTTGGGACGAAACTCTGAACGTTCTGAGTAGAGACTGGGTCACAGAAAGGTGTTGGCGTCGCCTGTTTTGATAGCTCTTCTGTTGTAATCTTGTAAGCCTTAGATAGAAATTATATGTAAGCCGAACAAAGCTAAAAACTATCATCTCGTGCTTTCGAAACACGCTGTGCAGATCAAGTCAAATGCAGTATAGATGTCAAGTAAATGAAGGTTCAAAGCGAGTCAACTTAATCTTACAATGGAATTTGCACACTGTGATGTTATAGTCAGTTTATTCATTAACGGAAAAAGGGTAACCTGTTCCAGACGTTTTCTATACTGACAATATTGGTCAATACTTTTTCTGAATGCGACAATTAGTGGATCGTCAGATCGTGGTTTCATCAATAGCGATCTCCGCGACTTCGATTTTTTTGGGAAATGGCCATAAAGCTCACATTGAGTAGTAGAAAATACCGGCTAGTTAGCCTTAGGTGCCCTGGCATTGTAACCTCCTACGCGACACTCTTAAGGTTCCTCTTGGCTGCGTAGGACGCTATCTGCCACTGATTATCCTTATCTCCTCAAGGGAGGCTTTAGCCACAGGGTTCTACTTTCGTTGACTGAGGCCACTGTAGCATTTGTCGAAAAAATCTTCAAGAACACCGCGGTCTTGCGAGCCTCGAAAGCTCTTGATAACGCTAGAAATGAGCAAACTTCAAAAGTATGATCCTAGTTATCATTAGCAAAATAGCAAAATCGAAGCTTATCTCCCGATCAATTTTTCATCTTCAAAATTAGCACTCAAGCCTTAAAATTATTGAACCTCCATAAATTTTCCCTTTACAATTTTTTTTGCGCTTTTTTACCGAGTCTCGATGTTCAGGAATTATTATATTTTCCATCACGAAAGCTAACAATGGGGAAAGTAACAGATGAGAAATTTTTTGTCCTCTAAAACGAGAAAAACCGTTAAATGATGCTCTAAAACGCGATCTTTCTGATTTCTCCTTGCGCGCGCGCTTTGTTCGATTTTTTTCTCGTAAAGTTACGTATTGCATGCGTCATAAAGAAAATTCAGAGTCAAACGCAAATTCCAGCGAGAAGTTGTGCATTTGCCGGATCGGTCGGAAAAAAATTGTAATTTTCGTAGAGAAATATGGGCGTGTGTTGTTCCAAAACCGCCAAAGAAACAGGCGCATCATCACCGCGACACTATGTTTCAGTTAATAGCTCGCCGAGTTTATTTCCAACTGAAAACGGATACGAACAAGATTCCACGTTGGCGCGCGGTATTGAAGAAACACGTTCACGCCTTGAAAAAGCAGTGGAGTCAGCAAGTGTAGTAGATTTTAACGAGAAGAGCTCGAGGAGTGCATTCATTGAGACCAGTGTAGATTCCACGTGGGAGGCAGAACATCGCCTGGGAGAAAGGAAGGAAAGTTGGGAAAGTCTGGTGGACAAGCCTCGCTGGAATGCAGAGTGGAGTGAAGAGTCGTCCACCGAAAATGAGGATGGAGACAACAAAGGTATTCCACTGAAGCCGCGTTGTTCGGGTGCGATGAGACGACTTAAGAAAAAAGACAACAGACGTCAACCTAATTACAAAGATGAGATCATGCTGACTGACAACATTGACAGCATTGTGGAGAAGGAGATTCCGGAAGTCCCGGATGTAGGGCATGCACTGGCCGGGTCACCTGGACCGAGTTCTAGCCATGCCGGCGTATCAAAACCTTCACTGAAAAGAATCAAGAAGACAGAAGATACCAGACTAGCAACGAATGTCGAGTGCAGTTTAAGTGATGCCAAATCTGATGCTAGGTCAAATGGGACAACTGTAACCAGCGCTGTTGCAGAACAAGGCCCTAAACAAATCCATGCGAAAAGGAGAAGCAGAAAGGCGGGAGATAAAATTCAGGTAAGTGGTGTAACGTTTATCGTAAACAATGGCAAACTTTCGTAGCAATTTAATGGGGAGGGTCTCGTACACCGGTTGCACTTTTTAAATCCCCTTCTCAGGGCGTGTCTTCAGATAGACACATTGGTAGGGTGCCATAGAGGGACATGCTCTGGAGCGATACCAAGCCCAAGAATAAAAAAGAAGGATTCCATATTCAATCATACATTAATTTCGCGTGTGTCGGAAGTGATCTGATATGTTGCAATACTTAGAGGTGGTCTTGCTGAGGGGTTTTGGTTCTAGGTGTCTAGGAATTATGACAGGGGGGAACACATTTGAAAATTAGAAACTGATAAGGTTTATTTGTAAGGCCATATTCATATTCTCGATATTGGATTGAAACTAGCTCGCAATGGAGGTTCATACCGGGGAATAACATTAAAAGAGATTAATGTCATTTGCATTTGAAAAGACGCCCCTCCTAAGCCTCATTTGCAAGCTAGTTCTAGTCCAATACCGAGAATACGAGTGTGGCCTATCTTTCCGGGCGGCGAATGGTACCGAGTCATACAATTTCTATTCAGTGCCAGTCGAAGTCGCACATGCGTATTATCATGTCACAGGCTCTTTAAATAAAGTAAATTATCGATTGATTTATTTTGCTTATATCTTTATTTAGCTTAAAAAGGAAGACGTCGAAGAACGTGATGTAGAAAGTTCTCCCCTTGCAATAAGTTCTGTCTCAACTTCACGACTGGAAAAGAATCAACCTCAGAGGACGATGGATGAAGAGGACATAAGAGTGGCGGAGGAAATCAAAAACATTCTTAAAGATGATTGTTTAAACTTTTCAAATGAACCAACAGCTCCCAGTGCTGGTGAAGCTCAGAAACACACAAGAAAGGGATCGGCAAGGAAAGTGAAACATGTGATTGTCCCGGCAGCTAAATCTAAGGGAGAAATCCCAGCTGGCAGAGTTTCACCGCCGAAAAACACACAGCGTCCTAAGAAAAATTCCATGATGCAAAAGGAGATCACCGAGGAAGAGAAACTGGTAGACGATATCGAATATATCTTGAACGACGATATTCCTGCAGCTGAATCAAGTGGACAAAACACCACCGGCAGAGTTTCACCCTTGAAAAAAGCACAACATCCCAAGAAAAATTGCACTGGGGAAAACAATATCTCGGTGGACGAGAAAATGGCAGACGATAACGAATATATCTTGAATGATGATATCCCTGTAGCTGAATCAAATGGCCAAAACACCACCGGCAGAGTTTCACCCAAGAAAAAGTCCCCAAGGGATGAGAAACTGGCGGAGGATATCGATTACATCTTGAATGACGATATCCCTGCAGCTGAATCCAATGAATTCCGTGCTGGCAGAGTTTCACCCTCAAAAAACGAACAACATCCCAAGAAAAAATCCTTAAGGGAAAATAAAGTCACAGGTGATGTGAAACTGGCAGATGATATTGATTATATCTTGAGCGATGATATCCCTGCAGCTGAATCGAACGGAGTAATCAGCGCTGGTACAGTTTCACCCGATGAAAAGGTGCAGCGAGCCAAGAAAAAATCTACAAGTGAAAACAAGCTCACAGATGACAAGGGCATCGCAAAGGATGTCAAAGATAACATACTTACTGCTGAAGAAGTCAAGAGTCAAATCTCTTCTGACAAATTTTCGCCAAAGAAAAAAAATGTGTCGTTTCAGGAACCGGAGCAAACTGATGATAACGAGGCACAGGATGAGGAAGACGGTTCAAGTAGAAAAGTATCATTCGGTCTTGATGCACTTCCTCCTCTTGCGAGGAAACATTCTAAACAGTCAGATGAACAATTGGCCAAGGATATAGAGTATATTTTGCACGAAGATGATATTTTTGCTGTCAAGCCAGAGGTTGTTGCAATCACATCCAGTCCGAGCGAATTACCTCGACCTAAGACAAGCAATCCTAGGCTTACGTTAGCAATGGAGATGGACAAGATCTTTGATCCCGCGTCGATAGATTGCTCAGATCAGGCAGATGGCACTTTGGCAGAGGATCATGAAACAGTTAATGGTGTCTCAAATACAACAATTTCGCCAAGTTTTGGGGCATCTCCACGCCCTAGGAAGAAAACCCGAAGAAGGAAATCAAAGTATATGACGGTCGTAGAAGACGTGGCAGGGGAAAGTGATTCCAATGCGTCAGTTATATCAACTAGCTCAGCGTCGCCATCACAAAACGATTTCTCATCAAGCTCAGGCACAGAGAAACACCAGAGAACACATTCCACGAGGAGCAAAGAAACAACAGAGGACGAAACGGCGTCAAAGGACAGAGATCATACCTTGAAAGGACACTTAGAAACTGAGAAATCACTTGAGCCAATTTCTTCCAGTTCTGGTTCATTGCCTCGACGTCCGAAGACGAGAAATCCAAAACGTATGCTAGCTAACCACATCCAAAGTTCTGCCTCAGCAGCTTCTAGCTCTCGTGCTCTATCACGTCCAAAACAAGATTCTCTTCGGAAACCAAGACAGGCACCCTACAAATCAGCGAAAGATGGTTTTGTGCACGGTGCATCAAATGTACAAATGGCGTCGACGGCTTGCGCAGCTCCACGCACCAACAATAGCAACAATTCCACAAGGAAATCCAAAGATACTTTAATCCTAGAAGATGTTGACTCCGGTGAGCAAATCGCTTCAAGTTCTTGCACAGTAACGCGGTCGCCGCAGATTTCACCTCGGGAACAAAAACATGCAAAGGACGTTATTGCAGGAAAAAAGAGCGACGGTACGTTACAAGATACTAAAGACGCGGCCTCAATCGGATCAAATGCGTCAAGTGCAAGTACTGGTACTCGATTGAGAAAGAAACATCCCACGAGAAAACCCAGGGAAACAGAAAAGACTAACTTGGACGAAATCATCAACGAGATTATGGAAATTCCAACACGAGACTGTTGTGATGCGGTGGAAAATCCCTCTGATGTTGGGCCAAGTTTGAAAAAGAAGACTTCCTCGGCACAGCCCAACAAAGCCAAGCATACAGAGGAATTTAACTTGGACGAAGCCATTGAAGAGATTTTAGGAATTCCAACAGCAGACTCTGGCGCTTCAGTGGAAAATCGTACTGATGTTACAAGAATTTTTAAAAAGAAGAATTCTACAGCACAGCCCAGCCAGTCCAAGCATACAGAAGAAATTGACTTGGACGAAGCCATCGAAGAGATTTTAGGAATTCCAACGCTTGGCGGTGACAGTAAACAAGCAGCGAAGCCACACAATTTGAGTAAAGAAAGAAAGACGAACTCGAGAAAGAAAGTCACGGGCGAGTCACGTGGTATGGACACTAAGAAGCCTACTGCGCAGACAACGAGTGTCCCGGATATTGGATTCCCGGATGCTAAGACTAGTTCGTCAAGTGTTGAAGCTATGAATTGTGACAGCGGATGTTCCGTTGCCAGTGGAGATAACATGCGACCCATGGCGGCAGGACCTTCTAAAGTGAAGTCTATGGGATGCTCTGCTTCTTCTAAAATAGTTAAGCTTCCGTCTTCCCACAACACTAGACAACAACCATTGAAGGGAAAACAAACACTACCAGCTATCCTTATCAAGGGAGAAAGCACCATACGAAAACCGCGCATGAGAGCTTCTAGAGAAACCGCTGAACCATCGCTTGGAGGCTTGCAGGGCATGACAACACACAGGAAAGCCGCCGTACCTGTGACCGGCGAAAACAGCACCAGAACCAGTCCTGGAATCTTTTATGAATGTGAGGAACTGGAGCTGATGAAGCAGATCGAGAAAGAATCTCGATGCTGCTGACTCAGACTCACACAATCCCCCATTGAACCCTTTCCCCGATATCCCCCTAATCCCTAATCTAAAGCCCTTTGCGATCCCCAGTCTCTTCCACTGCGTTTCCAAGGGCTCTAAAAGAGTTTTGTGTCCAGTTGTAATAATGGAAAGAACTTTGAACTAGACTGATAGGGAAGCACTTCAGAGAGTTCCTACGCCTCAGAGTCCCTCCTCTAGGACACTGAGAGATGCCATCAAATTCAGCAATAGGTCGTTTGCACTGAAGTTTTTACGTTTCTGGAAAATTTTTTTTACCCACGTTTCTTTATTCCGTAACAACCTTTTGCTTTTAACTAACCTCTGCATGATTATTCTGTTAAATTTACCAAACTGTCTTGACACTGTTTTTTTGTCTACGTTTCTTTCCTCTGTAACAACCTTTTAGCTACTTCTGCAAGATAATTCTGTTCATTCATGATTATTCTGTTAAACTGACCAAACATTAACTATATCTGGATAGTGTTTTTTGTCTAAGTTTCTTTCCTGCGTAACAACCTTTTAACTACTTCTGCAAGGAAATTCTGTTCATTCATGATTGTTCTGTTAAACTGACCAAACTATATCTCGATATTGTTTTCTGTATAAGTTTCTTTCCTTTATAACAATCTTTTAACTAGTTTCTGCATGATTATTCGTTAATGGTGAAGAAATATAATTTTTGACGAACGTTGGGTTTTTAATTTTTTTCTTGCGAAAGAAGGTATCGGAGATGAGTTAAATTTATCAAACTGTCTTGATAGCTTATTTGTTCTAAGTTTCTTTCCTCCACAACAACCTTTTAACTAACACACATGATTATGTCAAATTTATCAAACTGTCTTGATAGTGTTTTTTGTTGAAGTTTCTTTCCTCCGTAACAACTTTCTGACTACTTCTGCATGATAATTGTGTCAAATATATCAACCTGACTTGATAGTTTATTTTGTCTTCGTTTAGTTCTAAGTTAATATTTCTTGGTGAACAAATTAGACACTACACAGCATGGATTTTTGTTATTCAATATCAACGACATGTTGATATCGATCATCAGAGATATTTTTTCAATAAAACATATCGATAAAATTAAATTGTGGTCACATTCAAGAGCGGTTAGATTTGTCAATAAGCTTCAATTGGACTTGATTCGCGTAAACATGATTACAGAAACATTACTCGCTTTAGAATGACAGTGCTTACGGAGTCTGAGCACTCTGCCATGCGAAAGCGACACAGGAAGCTTGTGCGATTATCTGAATTAGAGGCGCAAATCAAATGATATGTTTACACAAAACATTTCAAAAAGGAATGCGCTGTGCAAGTTAGGTTTCATGTTGTTCGCAGCATTTCCTAATATATGTTCGTTGCTGGACTCTCAAGGAAAGGGGAAATGAAGCGGTTGGGGGGGAGTGGAGGGGGGGGAGTGGAGGGGGGGGGGAGTGAGGGACGAGGCTATGAATCGGATACCAGAGTAGACAATGATTATTTAGTTCCCCAGGTGGGGAGAACACAGAAAAGAAGCGTATCTCAAAATTGACCCCAGTGATTGCCGGACGTCCATAGGCTACAGGATTCCGATGCTTCAACTTTCACCTTCGTAGTGTGAATCAGTTGGTAAATCTCATAACTGGCATTTTAAGAAGCATTTCTTGCCATTTCAGAACTGATAAACACTTCTCGGAAAATACCACTGTACCACTGATTGTATGTGGGGAGGGCTAAGCACTCGGGACATAATAACGGCAGTTCTTTCCAATTTGGTTTTGCTACTGTGTGGGAACACCTGTGGATCTGATATTATCAGACATGGAGAAATGTCTGCTATCTAGCTGTTTTTTCTTCCTTTTCCCGAATTTTATTACAATTCCAACTCTTATCCAGTTTCATAAAAATTCACCTATAATGCTCACTTCAACTTAGGTTGTTTGTATCAGCATTTTCAGGGTCATACACAATCTAACGATCGCGTTGTATTCCCGGCTAACAAAAGACTAAACTATTTAATAGTTCGTATTTTTCCCGCCAGTTCGTTGGGGGGAAAGGTAAGAGTTAGAGAAATTACTTGTGAGATTGCCCTGTTAAATGCGCACATTGGTTTCATCGGTGCAAAGTGGACGATTGTGGGTTATGCTAGCGTTTGTACAGTGAAGTATAAAAGTACCCTACCGGAGAAAGCATGGCAATTAATTAATTAATATTATCTTGAAAGCATGTTCATGGTATTCACGCGCATGTTCTTTATACAGCCTGCCGCTGCTTCTTGTACTCGTTCATCTTCTGAGCCTGTTAATGTGAGTAAGGTCTGTGGGAAACAAAGAGAAGAGATGCCGACGTCACAGTTTGAACGCATATACCTTTACACAGGTTAACTCTGCATACGAGCCAAGTAGCCCAT
>Ga0126339_10003256_pt1 | contig 11791 bp, 7 predicted proteins | sample OrbTmetagenome_2_FD_92532 | JGI IMG/M metagenome (GOLD analysis project Ga0126339, IMG submission 92532) | Coral microbial communities from Petempiche,Puerto Morelos, Mexico - Orbicella T R C metagenome | ecosystem: Host-associated > Invertebrates > Cnidaria > Coral | place: Petempiche,Puerto...
AAAATATTTTCTTTTATTATTATAATAAACTAAGAATATTTGTAAGCTGGTTAAATTATCTTAACAACGGCTGTTCAATATTTTTTCTTGTTTTTTTTTTTTTTTCTTTTCTTTTTTTTTTTTTCTTTTTTTTATGGCTAACGTCGGAATATACAATTTGACGATAAATTTGTACTGGATAAGAATTAAAAGCCCGAAAACCTTCAAAACCTCAACTCAAAATTATATTGGGCGTGCAGTATAAGAACAGCCCTTACAGTCCAATATGCCCTGCTGTCAATGGACGGACGGAGTCCTTTTCGCACAGTCGTAAACAAGTACTGAACAGAAGATACTTCCACCATCCTAGTAGTTACTTAACAAGAACTTGAACTTAACCTCCCCTATCTTGAAGACTGGGAGTAGTCTCTTTCTTTTCCTGACGTGCGACGGGTTTCGTTTCCTAGCGTTTTCGATCGATTTTTCCTGCCTCTCCTCCATTCCCTGCTCGTTTGTGTCCCTAATTTGCATATTCTTAATTCGGTCCTACGCGGAGGATTTCAGGAACAAAAACCGACTACCTGTAGCCTACCTACCTTCAGGAATTGACAAAAACCCGTGTAAAATCCCAATCACAACCAAGGCTGAACAGTTATATTGAATCTGAACAATCGCACTGATTCCAGGCTTAGCCAATCAGAAAACGAAGGATAAATTTCACTAGCGAAGAAACGGTGTGCCCAGTTATCAATGCCAACCAATTACAATTGTAATTCCCGATCTGCATCTTGCGTTATGCTTGTTTGATTTTGAAATTACTTGTCCATACTTTTCCCAGACTTTTTGCCCAAATATTTTTCAACACAAGAGGAGAAATTTCGTATCTCCAAGAGGCCATATAATATTCTATTTATTATATCAACAGGAATGAAATACCAACCCATTTCACTGTCGCTGCGAAAGGCGCCATTTATTAGGCAGCCATAACAACGGTGATCTTTTCACATGTGAAGATAACATGTTATTTTCACATGTAAAGATATCATGTTTTCGCGTGAAAGCTCACTTGATATTTCATTGTTTTTTTTTTTTATATAATAACAGGTTCACTACTACTGTTATCACTGCCTCCAGTACTACTTTGGACGTAGTAGAATCTTTGCCGACTTCATTGTTTACATTTTTCCTTATTAACATACGACTTAACGCAGAGAAGGGATCACGCTAGACGCGAATTGACTACAAATATTTTAAGACCTTGGGAAACCTAATAACTGGTAGCTATTGATGAAATTTTTGGCCCTTTGGGTGTAATATTCCAGGAAAAATTGGCGTTCAAAAAATGCAAAATTTCTGGGCGGCAAAAGCGCTAATGAGCACATACATTATTTGTAAAATTTTGTAGTCTTTGGACCCACGTCGCACAAAAAGTATTCAATACCTCGGGCTGAAATTTTCTGCGACAGTTAATCGTGCTGTGCCCTTTCAACATTCAAAAGTAATTTTTTTGTAGCTCCATTAGAAACTGTATCACTTATGCTAATGAGGTAAATATTGTAAACAAAGATTCTCCTATACAATACCAACCCTTACCAGAGAGGTTATCTCGGAATTTTTTTAATTTCCAAAGAAAAACCTCTCCAAAGTAACGCTTGTTGATTATCAACTTCAAGTTAGCCTATCTAGTGACATTGCAAAACGTTGACTTTTCGATCGTAACCGCTGCGTTAGAGCAAAATGAAGGAATGTGGTTTGTTTGTGTATGTATGTAAGAAGAATGCATGAATAATGGAAAGCGTTCATTGATCCCGTGGGGACCTAGGCGGCGCCCAGAAGCAAATTTTTGTTCTGATTTTTGACGACTTGTAGTGTCGCCTTGATGAAGAAACAATCAACATAGAGAGGTTTACTCGCTTGCCGACGCGGCACAACAGTTTCTCTGGAAACTGATCACTTTCTTTTCACAAACCCCTCAAAAAAAAAAAAACGTCGGTTCTGTCTTGGTGTACCTCTACACAAGATCTGACACAAAAGAACAAACAATCGGCACCACAGCTAACTAATCACTCTTAAACAAAGAAAATTCAAAGGTCATTCCGTGCGTATCAGTGTACGTGACAACCTAGCCGAGACGTGTTTGAGTATTTCAAGCCCTTTCCATGATAAGTTCTTTACCAGTCAGAAGAACGCAAAATGACCGTTTGCGTCGATCCAGCTCAGTTCACCGAAACTATAAAGAGTTTAGAGATTCTCCGTGGGAACATCGATCAACTGTTTCTAATGCTCATGGGCAGCATAATCTTTTGTGAGTACTTGAAACCTTTTTTCCACAAAATTCATTCTTTAGATAAATTCTGTGCGTGGCTGTGGAACCTTAAAGTTCTGCTCCAACAAATAACTTCCACAGTAAAGACCGTTCGTTGTTCATATTTTGTTTGGCGTTTACAAGCGAACGTTTGACTAAAGTGATTAGCTTTTAACGAAACCGCCTTGTGCTGTATCGGTGAACAAGCAAAACCCTCAATAGCTATATATAAACTGTTATAACATAATTGCTGTAAATCCGCTATTGGAGCTAAGAGTGCATTGTGAACGTCTGCAAATTATAGAAGACCTGTTTCCAGATGTTTTGTTGGCATTAAGGAAACAATCAAGGAATAACGGCCATACTCGTATAAATTTATTTTGTTTTACCTTTCAAAGCTTTAACCAACCCGATGTCTATGTTTTATCTTTGTTTTGGTAAAGCGCATTAATACGCATGCCCGTTCATTTCTTTCACGCGCATGCGTTTTAACCGCAGCTTAGTCTGATCTGAATATTTTTGCTGTCGAGATCTTTTCTAAACCGAGTAGAAGATGTTGTTCCAATTCTAAGAAAACAATGCACTTTTGAGTCTAGAAAAATTGCTTAACACACTTGCCTTCCGCTCTTACGTCCAGTAGCAGTTTTTAGTGCGCATTACGAGAGGACATGGAACACCATCTTTTGTTTGGCAAAGTTACCGCCTCAGCGAGTTTGTGAGGTTTCAAGCGTTAACCCTGCGTCAGCCTCACAAACCTGATCAACTTGTTTAAACATGTGACCAGCTCGCTGGTGAAGTTTTAATTGAGCGGAAGGTAAACACAAAATCGTGTTCCTTTTTTATTATGTAAAACATGTTTCTTTACTGGATCGCTCAGTTCATTGCCACCATTGTTAGTTACACCACCTGTTGGAGAACAGTGAGGGACAGTCTGAAACACAGTACACTCACACTAGCTGTACATCCCGGAAATTCAATTCCCAAAACACACTAACACTAAATGTACGTAACACGTTAGCCAGGCAGCAGAATGGATTTATCCGTTTTAGCAACAGCAAAACACATGCACCCTGTGTAGGGCAAATGAAGATATTTTATCACTCGTTCGCTTTGTCTTACCCAGGTTAATTTGTTGACTTAAAAGCATCCCATGATAACTGAGAAGTTTGTTTCATCTGAGTTATACAGTGAAACCTGTATTAAGCGGACACCCTTGGGACCCTCACTCTAGCTAGTGTCCGTTTAGTACAGGGTGTCCACTCAAAACAGGTTCTAATATGTTGTGCAATAGAATAGTCAATTATTAATCCTTTTGTAACACAGTGTAACGCAGTGTAAGATCAAAAACTAGCATAGCACAAAGTCCAGTCAATCTATACAACAATCTGGAATAATCACTTAGCTTTAAAACGACATCGCTGACCGATGTTAAAGGAGTCTCTGCTGAACCTTTTGAAGTAAAAAGCCCTTGAAGTATCCGCTTAATGCAGGTTTTGTGCAACAAAATGGCTTAATATTGGTGTCCGCGTCCGCTTAACAGAGGTGTCCGCTGAATGCAGGTTTATTTTAAAGTAAATGTGGGGAAAAAAAATTGGGACCTCAGGTGGCGTCCCCTTAATAGAGGGTGTCCGCTTAATATGGGGTGCGCTTAATACTGGTTTTACTGTAACATTAAGGCTTTCATTTCCTGTCACCTGCACTGATCGTTAATTTTGCCTGAACGTGATTGGGTTGTAAGGTCGACCAGTCTCACTTAATTTGTAATGTCTTTTTTCTTGCAGTTATGCAGACAGGGTTTGCTTTCTTAGAGGCCGGTTCAGTGAGATCAAAGAACACAACAAATATCTTGATCAAGAATTTCTTGGATGTTTGTAAGTACAGCAGAATCGTCCTTTGTTTGTAAGTAATCACGCGTATCCCACTGCATGAGTTGTCCCCAGTCTTTGCGAATTGTATCTCGCTGAAAACGAGAGATACAGTTCAAAAAATTCGACATTTCTACAAACTTGGGTCTGATGTTATACTGATTTATACCTTTGGCTCATACTTCAGTTATTTATTTCAGTTATTGGTGCGGTGGCTTACTGGTTATTCGGGTTCGCCTTTGCTTTTGGAGCTGAAAGCAACAAATTCATTGGACACAAGTATTTTGCTTTGGCTTACTTACCTTCCGACCAGTACTCCTTCTGGTTTTTCCACTTCGTTTTCGCGGCAACTGCGGCAACAATTGTCAGCGGTGCCATGGCCGAGAGGACTGAGTTCAAAGCTTACCTTCTGTACTCTGTGTTTCTGACTGGTGAGTTTTCACAGAATTTGAAAACGTTTCGTGCTCTTTACAGTGACATTAACTTAGTGCTGGGGATTGATCTTCCCGTACGGTACAATCGTTTACTTTTTGTCTTTGTCAAAGTAACTCTGTCACGGTATTTTGGCCAATTACAAAATTACCTTTACATTAAAGGAAACCTGAAAATAATAGTTTACTAAGATGAAAGAACACAGCAGATATAGTAATAAACCATTACGAAACAAGGATGGTTGAGGATGGAAAGGATTAACACGAATTAAAAACGACAAACTTGCATGAAAAAGTTAGGCAAAACTTTCCAAGGTGCGCAAACCGTGACGTGGCTCTTTAAAACCTGCTCCTTTGAATCCTCTTACTCTAAGTTTTCAATTGCGCGTGATACAGGTTTGGCCAACTTCAAAGAAAACGCTGTTGTTCTCTCGCAGGTTTTGTGTATCCAATAGTCACTCATTGGGCATGGGATGGAAATGGCTGGCTGGCTGTTGGTGTCGAATATACTAAAGACAATGTGACCATGTCTGTGACATACCAGGTAAGCTGTCATAGCACTTGTATTTCACAATATGGCGCATGCGTTTTGTCTAAAACTGAATAAGGCTCAATATTTGACTGGAATTCTGTCAAGCTCATTGAACATAAAGTATCTTACAGGTTCCATCAGTCGTTTCCCGCCAAAAATGTTGGTGTGAGATGATGGGCCGACGATGGCTCGTGTGTAAACAATGTCAGTAGACCCAAAAATCAAGTCACTTGAAAGATATTTCCGCCGATACTTCAAATAAATAAAATAGGTCCTCAGCAATGTCCTTGAGCTCGCTAATTTTTCGTTATGTTTTGGTAGGATTTTGCAGGTAGTGGGGTTGTTCACGCCCTTGGAGGTGCAGTCGCTTTAGTGGGAGCAATCGTTGTTGGTCCAAGAATCGGAAGATTTGTTAATGGTGCCCCTCAGTTGATGTCGGGTCATACTGTGCCGGTATGTATCGTATTCTAGGTTAATTGAGACGTTGAGTCAATTGGTTGGACATTATTCATCTCCCTCCGAAATCCTTTGTTTCGTGATCTAGAAGTTAAGCTTCGAAAGGGTAATTCAAGTCAAATTAACTAAGTGGAAAATGTAGGTTAGTAATTGGTGAGATTTGATAGCTCTTTGGTGTAATATTGAAGGAGATATGCAAAATTTCTGGGTAGCAAAATGAGCCCATACATTCTTCAGTGAAGCGTTCTGAGATTTTAAACCCACGTCAGACAATCGTATTTATTATATCGTGCTCAATTTTCCTTGAGCAATTATTCGTATCATGCCAGCAACTGTAGCGTTTATGCTAATGCCGGTTGATATTATTCACAACGTTTGGAGCGTTTAATGTAATATTTAGAACCAATCTACCCTCGGACAGATGCGTATAAACATAAATGTTTTCCTTTGTGCTTTTTAGAAAGCAGCCCTTGGAGGATTCATCCTGTTCTTTGGTTTCCTGGCGTTTAATGGAGGTTCCCAGGCAGCCATTGCTAGTCCTGGTGATGCAGACGCCGTGGCCCTTGCCATTGTGAACACTGTTTTAGGAGGTTGGTTATACTTACCATGCATTCAAATTTCTTTCTCAAAGTTAAAGTATTTTAAACTGTAGTTCCAGTTTCAAGAAACTAATCGATGCGTTTTTCTTGTAATGCAGGAGCCGCCGGTGCATTGACCGCCATGATTATCAAGCGTTTGGGCTTTGCGGATAAATACTGGAGTTTGCTTTTTACCATCAATGGTGGACTTACTGGAATGGTATGGCTACCAAACCCTGGGTTATTCCCAAAGATCTTTTCTGAGTGGTTTCTCGCGAAGGACAGGGTTAATGCCCTATACCATTGTTCCCATTCTGTGGCTGTAAGCTTACCCTCACATCAGTTACGTCGCCATTTTCACCCACATCTCACAACTTCATCGTTCTCGCATGCTTCAGTATAGTCTGTTTTAACTCTCGTAAATCAACCCAAGATGCGCAGCTAGGGTTACCGGGAGGGGGCAAGGGATCGGCACGCCTCAACCCCTGCCCCCCCCCCTGCCCCACCCCCCATTCGCAGTGATAAACATTCTCTCGGATCCTAAGACGGGCTGAAAGTAATCTAGAGCCAAAAATTTAACATTGCGATACGTCGAGTAGTTAGTTGCCTTTTAGTCTATCAATAAACAAATTGATTTAAGTACAAAACAGCGACTTCTATCGTAAATAACAGAATTAAAGAAAACAAATAATAATCACATTCTAAAAGACTAAAAGTCCAGCATGTTGCGAGCGTGGAACAAAGTAAAAATCTTGAGTCCCTGATGGAATTCTAACCGATGACCTCCCAAATATCGATGGAGCACTCAAACCACTGAGCTAGGAGAGGCTCGTATTGAGCTAGGTTATTGATTAGGTTCATATGTTCGCCTTCTTCTTTCAGTCCTTTCTTGCCAGAAGCATTTTCACGCACACGCTTGAATATCAAATGATTCTAGTCAGCGTGATCTGTCCTGAAAAGAATATGGTGTTAATACTGATTTAACTCGTCGGTGCATATGTTTGTTTCACAGGTGGCTCTGTGTGCAGGTTGTAATGCTGTCCATCCTTATGCTGCTTTCGTTATTGGAATCATCGCTGGAATGGCATACGTTGCTTGGAGTACTCTCATGTTGCGTTTAAGGGTTGATGATCCTCTGGATGCTGTGGCTGGTAAGTGACACCAGAATTCTAATATCGCAGCTGGAACTCCTAGGCTTCTCAGTCAACCGTATACTCAAAGTAGACCATATTGTTTTAGTGGCTGTCACAAGCGTTAGCTGACATATTTTAATTTGTGGAATTGTTTTACTCCGCAGTTCATCTCGGTGGTGGTATCTGGGGAGTGCTGTCTGTTCCAATATTCAACAAGGAAACTGGAATCTTTTATTCCGGTAACGAATATTCATTCCGTTTGTTTGGATGGAACCTGCTGGGAGTGCTTGTTATCATTGCCTGGTCTGTCGTACTGTCTTCCATCTTGTTTATTACCTTGCGCCTCACTAAACAGCTCCGCGTCAGTGAAGAAATCGAGTTGAAAGGTGAGTAGCCTGGTTTTCGCGATTTCGTGGCAACATCCCCAGAGATACGAGTCGGTGACGTACTGCCAATCACTGACGCATTAGTCGCAAGTACTAGCACCAAGTCTGTTTTTTCTCCTGGCGCCGACTTTTCAACATCTTCTCAGTCTGTGTATTAGTTACATCCAAAATTCCTAAATCTACCTCACACTGTACCAGGTTATAACTAAGATGGCTGTAGTCTGTCGGAAACGATCCATTCGTGTTACCTGCCAATTCACAATGCTCGACTAAGGCAGCGAAATTCTTACGCTGTGAAGGGTCCAGTTTACACCTCAAGCACGGCTCATATTGGATTGCGCCGCATAGCATGAACAAGCTTTAAAGAAGCTACACCACTCGTTTAAATGCCTCGATAAATCTACCCTGAATGATCTAAGTTTGTCTGTCGATAGCAGACTGACATCGTAAGCCCCCACCGTCTTTCTCCCTTTCATTCCAACATGGATTTATTCCTCTTCTGTCATCTAATCTCATCGAAAAACTTACTCTAACTGGCTCATGATACGATTGATCTTTTTTTAATAAAAGAAAAATTGACCTGAGATTCCTCTTTATCCTAGGTCTTGACATTCCCAAACATGGTGAGCCCGCGTACCCACTGTCAAGTTATGGAGACGGTTGGGGATCTGGCGAGTCCCCGGCAGCAGGGAGACAGAACTTCCCCTTCACCGCCCAGTTAAATATAGTTGGTCCAACCCAGAACGGCCACAGCCCCGCCCCAGTCAAGAACGGTGCACCTGTTCAAGAAAAGGGCGTCTCTAATCCTGGCCTCGTGGTCAGTGACGTCCCCCCGAGCACGGACACAGCTTTTTGAATAACACTTTTCCAATAAACATCCCAAACTGCTTATTTAATTTTCCGTTAGAACTGCACTTGAGAAAGACTATACCACTTTGACAAGGTATCTTTTGTGCTTCGGCTGTAAACATTTCACTTGAAAATTTTGTACATATCTAGTAAACCGCTTACATCTACACATGTTATTGTTATGTAGGGCTTGTTTACTTTGCAGGAGAAATTCCTGGGACATGCTAAGAAAAGATAGCAGTAGCTAGATAAAATGAAGGAATAAATTGTAATTAGTTGAAAGGCCGAGGCCATATCTAAACTGTTATATATTGTCGGAAACAGTTATTGTCTATTACAGCCAGGCTGAATGGCTTACTCTTCGCCTTCATTTAGTTAATATTTTCTCAGCTATTTTATCACAACGACGGTGCATAGCCGAAATAAACGTTACGTTTGTTATGATGTTAACAATATCCACGATCCAGGGACTACTTGCTTTCGGTGATCACGTATCGTACGTGTCGTACCCGTGTCGTACCCAGTCTTCGTGGAGAGCGTCGTAGGAAAGGACTGGATATGAGATAAATAACGAATTGTATTTTTAGTTCTTCTGATTAGGAATTTGCTGGTCGCCATCAGTTGTATTTATAAATTACCAAATTAACAAATAAATTTTGTGTGGCATTGTTTGTTCAACCTGTATTCGCTTGCTTAGGTAAAATCCACCTTTTAGAAGAGAAGAAGTAAATGATAATATAACATGTGCTACAAGAAAAATGCGCCAAGACTGCGATGCGATCAATACTGATTACCAAGAGATTATCAAGGTAAGAGAGGGAATCCCCCAAATAGGCTTATACCTAAGGTAATCCCTCTTAAGTTATTGTTACACATGGTGCCCAGTGCTTCCGAGGATGTCACTCCCGCGATGCGTCCACAACCCACGCGACTTTTTTGTAACTAGCTGAGACGAAATGGCGGGAAATTTGGTGAAAAGTCATTTTATCTGTTTTAATTTTCAAAAGACGTCTCATAGCACAGATGTTTTCTGCACTCCTAGCCTCCTTTTTGATGGACTGGGCTTCGTTTGCTTTGTGCTCTTTTGGCTGTTCATTCAGTTTGTGGGAGTTTAATAAGCAAACCACAACAGCAAAGGCAACGCGTACAATGGATGTTTACGCGTGCGTTATAATTCTTTGAGCGTGGACTGAAATTTTGTTTACCCGTAAGAGGTACCAATTCTAAAACAACACATTATCTCCTGTCATATTTTTTCGGTTCAATACCCTAAAAGGTTCCGCAAAAATCCCCGCTGTTTAACCCCTAAAAGGTACGACGAGTACCCCCGTCCTTTTTATATGGGAGTCTCCCGGGGGGGGGGGTGCATAGGTGCTGAAAAAACATAACTCAGTAATACCAACCAACTTCCTGGTATTTCGAACTGATTGACATTTCCTTTTCCCTAAAATAAATCCCAGTCATTTCAATTCCATTGGTAGAGTTAGACAAACGGCATCATAACATTAGGCCACAGAACACAAGGAGCTGAGCTACTACAATCCGATCAGTGTAAAACTCAGACTGCAGACCGGCAGTAAAGTGCAGACTGCAGACTGCAGACTTTTTAGTGTATATTTATCGTATCGCTTCCAATATCAAGTGCTAATCGTACGCAGACTAACCTAGGCGTTATTCAGGCTAATCGCGTGAAAGTTAGCCTGAATATCACTCAGGTTGGCCTGTTTACGGTTAGCTCTCAATGTTGGAAATAGTAGCACGATTCAGTTAAAAAGTCTGCAGTCTTCATTTAACTCCTGGTCTGCAGTGTGTAATCCGCAGTCTGCGTTTTACCACACTGACCGACTACTATCTGGTCTTTTAATAATCATTACTTTTAAATCACGCGGCCGAGGGCGAGCGTGGTTCTTAAAATGAGAACGCTTTTTTTGTCGCCTAATTTAAGAACTTGTTTTTGAGTTTCTTGAGTTGTAATTTTATGACGAACTGGTTGTAAAGGGGCGGTGAAATGTATAGAAGAATAACAAATTTAGCCGCTGTGATAAGTTGAGTTTTTATAATATTGTTTGTGCGATTTTTCAAGTGTTTTCTGATTCTTTTCTTTGAGTCAGAATAAAACTTTTAGTTCGAAATACAGCGATGTTGTTCATGTCGACGTCACGAGCTCTGTCAAGATGACCGCGGTTTGTGAAAAGTGAGAATAACATGTGCAAGAGAGTTACAAAGGTTAGTGTTCTTTAATCAATTCCTTCACTCTTGTGCGAGGTTTCGTGCTGAATCTTGCTCACTTCACTAATTTTGAGATAGTCTTTCCAATCGCATCGTTTATTTTTCGTTAAGGTAAACATGAAAAAAATTCCAAACGACTGTATTGTGTATTATTTATATCACGCAGTATCTGGGAGGTTCCGCCGGGAGGTGCAACAGCTTACCCTTTTGTTTACAATTTTGACAGAAAAGTTACCCCGTTCGTATACCTCTTTAAGAAGAGTGCATCGTTTTTCTAAAGCTTTGGAACGAAGTTAAATGGGAAAATATCAAGCATTACCAGAAGACTGATTTTAATAATAAAAAAAAAGTATTATTTGCTCAGTTCACGTTGTGGCGGGAATTAAGATACTCCGATTTCCCTACCCATTCATACACTTCAATTTGTGAAATCCCTACCTTTCTATATACCTAAAACTCGAGAAAGGTAGGCTTTTCGGGTGGAGTCTCCCCTTAGAGATCATTATAGGGAGTACTCTCCCCTTGGGGCTTAAGCTCGGGAATTTCGTCAACTGGAAAAGCAAAATGAGTTTTGGAATCGGTTAGCATTTTCAGAGGAATATAGAATACTGTAAAGAGATTTAATTGAATAAGAGGTTTGGTAAAAAATCCGTGAAAATATTAGACTGCGTGACGTTGAAGTTACCGTGACTTCTTGTTATTGTTGTTGTAGTTGTTGCTGTTGTTGTTGTTGCTTTTTCACGGAAAACAACATTTGATGCGTTTTCAGAATGAAAACGCTGTTTTCACATTTCTCTGGCGTAGTGTGAACGAGGCTTACGTTTACTGATCTGTCTCTGACAGAGCTTGTTTCCAGGGTCTTTCTAAATTCACCTCGCTTAAAGACAGGACGACCCCGAAAAGATAATCAATTAATTTAGCCAATTAATTGTCCTTTGCATTGTGATTGGACCAGAATATGAGGTTGTCGGAATAATAGCAGGTATGAATGAATAAATGAATGAATGAATGAATGAATGAATGAATGAATGAATGAATGAATGAATGA
>Ga0126339_10003257_pt1 | contig 11791 bp, 6 predicted proteins | sample OrbTmetagenome_2_FD_92532 | JGI IMG/M metagenome (GOLD analysis project Ga0126339, IMG submission 92532) | Coral microbial communities from Petempiche,Puerto Morelos, Mexico - Orbicella T R C metagenome | ecosystem: Host-associated > Invertebrates > Cnidaria > Coral | place: Petempiche,Puerto...
CATGACCAGAGAATTTTGATTCACTTTGCTGACACTCCAGAGCTAAACAGATTGGTGGTCTTGGACCCTCAGTGGTTGATTGATGTGTTCAAGGAAGTAATAACAATTAGGCCCTATCACGGAAAAGAGAAGGAATTTAAAAAACTGTGGTGCAAGCTTGAAAAAGAAGGGATCCTGGAGGAAAAACTAGTAGACCATGTTTGGGGACCTTTATTTGACAACAGAGAAACCCCTGAGAGTCTCATTGCAATCATGGAGAAGTTCAGCTTGCTTTGTCCTTTGCCTTCTTCTGATGAGTCATGTAGTAAACAGTACCTGGTTCCATCGATGTTGATGTTTCATCCACTGGAGGACATCGCGGAACTGATTAAATCGGCACAAATACCTTCTCTTTTTCTTAAATTTGAATCTGGTCATGTTTTGCGTGGTTTATTTCCCCGACTGGTGCTGCAATTCTTTCAGTGGGCCAAAGATGAAAGTATGATTCCAGTAAATCCTCAGTTGTACCACAATTTCGCCAGTTTTTACATCTCTGAAGACGAAAACTGCTCTGTAGTCCTCCTGTGCCATTCATTTTCCATTGAAGTTGTTGTTCACCAAGGGAACTCCAGTAATGGCCAGTTCGCAGGCATTCCACAATCAAAGCTTTCTTTGTCTGCAGATGTTAGCTGTGATGCCTGTGCTCGTGCAGTGCGTAGGCAACTGGGATTGATACTCGAGTCCATGCGCAAGGAATTCTGTTGGCTAAAGAATCTGAAGTATGAAGTCAGTTTCATCTGTCCAGTCTGTTGTCAAGGAAGTTCAGTTAACTACTGTCGCACACATCGTGCTAAAGGATGCGAGCAAGAGGAGTGTCTACACTTCTGGTCTGAGTCTCAGCTAATCGATGTCAAGACTCTGCTTTGCGACAAGTCTGCTGTTGCACAGAACAAGAGATTTCAGACCGTGCAGTTTGCACCATGGTTGCTGCCTCAAAAAAATCAGGTAAATAATAGAAAGATTCACTGGATGTGACTTAAGTGAAGTTTTCGCGAAATGACAGTGCAGGAACGTCGTGGGTCATAAAGCTAAACAAATAACTATGTTGCCGGTGGCGTATTGACAGCTTTGTTTCCAGGAATGAAAAACATATAATTGTTAGGCGGCTGATACGAAACATGTACTACTCTACTCGCTCTTGGACAGACTGAGTTTGTATTATTTAACCGCACGAAATTAGCAAATTAGCGTAAATATGGAAAAAAAAAAGTATTTGTGAGAACGTGCCAATGGTAGCATTGAAGTGCTTTTTCTAGAATGAATTCGTTTTGAAAGTAGTTGCCCATGTAAAGCAGTCAATGTTGGGAATGAACTAATTGTGCTATAGAATATTGAGGAAGATAGAGAAATGGAAATCCCGGCCTTCAACATTAGGAGTTTATAGTTATTATTTAGGGCGTATTGATGTCAAAAGTAATGTATCGATATCGTTTATATAATGTACTATCAAATGCTTGGAATGCCCGAGGACATGAAAAGTTCGCGGAAAGAAAGTATATGTTAAAATGAGATTTTGTGCATAAAGAGCAATCCAATCATTCAGAGTTTGCTCATTTATTTGTGGGGTGGCGCGCCAGTACACTGTACTCCGGATCGAGCATACTGGGTTCCAGCCCTAGTAAGGATTATTGCATTGTGTTCTTGGGCAAGACACTAGTTTCACAGTGCCCTTCTCCACTCAGGTGTATAAATGGATAGCAACGAGTTGTAGGGGCAACCTCACAGAACGGTAGGAAGTAACTGATCTGCGATGGACTAGCATCCCACCCAGGGGGAGTAGCAATTCTCCTAAATTTCAAGTTGGGCTTATTGCTGGGATATTGGTATTGTTGGGCTTAATGTTTGGGTATTTGTTAGTTAACTGATTAACTCCATGTCTTTGAGCACACGCCAAAAATGCTATTGTAAGTGAAGATGTTATTGTTTTTTTTTTGTATCCTATAGCTCAAAGCTGCTGAACATATTGGGAGAAATTTGGCGGAAGGTAACAGGTTTATTGTGTTCCTTTATTTAGTTATTTCTAGCAGTAGAAACAGAAGTAACCGTTTGTAATTAACATATTCTTGTATATATATATTTTTTTATTTTTTATCCTTGTAATTTTAAATTTTAAGCTTCAGTTTTTTTATTCCGCATAGCACATTTCAGTAATGTAGATAGGGGACCACCCTAATTAACTTAGTGTTAGCTTGGTGATATCCTCTGTAAATATTGTTATTATCATTATCATTATCATTATTATTATTATTATTGTTATTATTATCATTATTATTATTATTATTATTAGTAGTAGTAGTAGTAGTAGTAGTAGTAACGTAAAAAAATTACCTGTTTACCTAGGATAACCGGACTGGGTTCAAATGAACCGCGTTTTGTCGTTTGTTGCAACACTGAGCGACTAGTGACTGGTTGGTAAACATTGGCAATTTTTTGTTTGAAAGCATTTTTAAATGGTCTTAATTAACTAGTTCTTGAAAGGAAGTGTTAAAAAGTAGAGCATTATCGTTGTATTCATTTTAAGGAACACAGCAGTTAGGGGAAGTTTAAGTTATCACCTGCAAGAAAAGACAAATCGTACGGTCGCGAAAATAAAAGAAACCGATTCTTTTGGTATGGATAAACTGTGGGAGCATAGAAATAGTTCAAATAAATGGCAGGCCCGTGGGAAACTACCGACTGTACCTGACCTTTCTTTTATTTTTACCAGCTAAAGAAATCGCTCTTCCTGATGAGGTTAAAAAATCCCTTCTGTCGCAATCATGTGACGCCAAAGAGGTTATACTTCAACTACAGCTGAAGCAAGCTTCTCTGGAACAACCAGATTGTGAGACCAAGGCATTGATCCGTTGCTTGGCAAGGAAATCTAAAGATTCAGACAGGCATGACGTGTTCCAACATTTGAGAAAGATTACACCAGCTGGAACTACTGGTGAGTTACTGGTTTTATGTTGTCAATTTCCCTTCCATATTTATTAGTTATTGAAGGACATTTACACTAATAGCCCACGGTCGATATACGCTAAGTAGTAAAGGGCTGCTACCGGTTAAATTGACCTCACCATCAGCTTACTCTTGAATATCTTTCATTTTACTGTTTCTCTCCATTAACCAAAACTCTGAGCGTCAGGAGTTTTAATTACTCCGCTTTTTCTTCACTCGTGCGTCTGAATTGTTTTACCAATAAGCGTGTGCATGACTTACAAGTATTCTACTGTAGGTCTAACCACTTGCTAGTACTATTAAATCTTTGACCAAGTTGTTTGTTTCATGAAAATCGCGCCTAAAGAAAACAAAGAAAAGAATCCACTGTAAAAAAAGATAGAGCATGAACTGACAAAAAGAGTTCAATTTATATGAAAGTTTTTAATAGCCAATCGTAACGAGTGGCATTGTTATTTGCCAAGGTGCTGATGGGTTTCCGGGCCTGTCTTGTTATCAGCCGTACCGCCTTCAACAATTCCCGCGTCACTCAGATGCTGACGGTGTTTTAGTGTCGATCACGTGTTCTTGTTTACAGTCTAGGGTTTTACATCCGCACCTGCACGAAATATCCTCCGTTATCTGTTTGCTCTACGGCCTCACCCTTTGATTTTTTTTAGGCCCTCTTTTGTCTGAGCAACTTGATGTTCGAAATATCCCTGTTTCCAAGGGAAGAAAGGTTACAATTAACTTGTGCGGTAAGTGTTACTTTTTTGTGTAGAACAAATAGTACCATATCCTAAACTTAAAGCCAATCATGTTCAAACAAAATTATTCAAAGTTGGTTTAGAGTAATCTACTGGGTGAAGGTACTTCTGAAAATTAAAAAAAAACTCTTGTCGCCTATGAGCTAGAAACCACAGAATTGAGTGGGACTTTGGTGGACCAACTTTGAACAAACGCCTCTCAAATTTCAACAGTCACGGCTGACTTGCATCTTACAAACGACTTATTCACGACCTGAACAAAACCAACGTAGGGATATAAAAAAGAACGACTTAATTTGACTGTCAATAGGCAGCCAACGACATCACGGAGAACTTACCAACATTTGCCGGTCAATGACAATGATATCCAGGGGTAGGGAAGGGATTGTGTTCTGTCATTAATATGGCAAGTAGAAAATAACCCAAAGAAAAAACGCGCCCTGACTGGTTTAAAATCGTGTTGCTACGAAAGAATTAGATTATGAGCTCGAGATTTCTATCGCGCGATAGTTGAGCCCGAGTCAACTATCACGCATAGAAATCGAGAGCGAATAATCTAATTGCTTTTAATTAGTATAAATCTGCTAGTCGTTCAGAACTTTATCTAAATACTCTTCACAGAGACTTCGAAAACGCCAAGAAGCGCCCGTTATTTGTTAACAAGCGCACACTGCTACGCTACTCACTATCTGACACAGAATAGATAGTGAGTAGCGTAGCCAATCAGAGAGCAGCATTCGTGACCGAACGCTAGTAGATTTATACTCCATAGAAACAGAACTAACTCGAGCTGTTGACGTAATGATAACGCGAGCAAAGAGAATTTACATTTTGCTGATCAAAGTAAACGATTAACTTTTGCCATACCAGCAACAAACACTGTAAGTGAAAAATCGCTTTAAGCTTTAAGGCGAGTGAAGACATGTTTGCAATGAAAAACTAGAGATTAGACTTAACCTTTATATGATGATGTCGAGGGCATGGTGGCCGGGCTAGCGTACTGGACTTCCGATAGAGCAGTCCGGGTTCGAGCCATATGTTTTTGGTCACTGTGTTGTGTTGTGTGGGCAAGACAGTTTACTCTCACAGTGCCTCTCTTCACCCAGGTGTATAAATGGGTACCTGTAAATTTAATACGAAGGGGTAACCCTGCAATGGAGTAGCACCCCATCAAGGGGATGGGAGGGGTGCGTAGAAATGCTTCTAGTCACTTCATGCCACCGTAACCGTAGATACCCGCACTCTTAGCTTGATGGGTCACTGTACTCCAGTTCAGACTTTACCTACCATTTTCTCGTGATGATGTTGACGTGATGATGTTGATGTTGACGTGATGATGTTGCATGGTCCGAGTTTTTGGGATGTCGCTTACAGCAATTTCAGTGCACGTTTTCGGATACGGAACTACTCTTTTCTCAAAGTCGACACAAACAGCGATGTCGCTTTGCCCTTCATCCCAGGCCTTTCCCCTTGTCGGGGGCCTTTCAAAAACACACACAACAAAGGATAAAACCTGGTTCGTTTAGAAAAGAATTAATTAAATGCCATCTTGTATCTGGTTTAAATGTTAATTTTACAGTTTTACAATGATCATGCTGTTGCAGGCAGCTTTTGTTATGCGCCTTGACGAAAATGAAAGACGAATCAATCTAAGGTAGACTGCCCATAGCCTAGCATCTGCAAAGTGTTGAACAATATAGACAATTATGTTTTTCTGTGCCACAGGTGGAGAGGAATGGAAGGTGGTTGCTGAGGCTCTGGGGTTGACTCCGCCGGAGATTCGTTTTCTCGACAACCGTACTCTGAACCCACTTGACGCAGCCCTGGCTTTTATTGCTGGGCAACGCTGTATAACTGTGGGTGACCTGTACGACTTGTTAAGCGAACGTGGGTGTCCTGTGATAGCTGACCTCCTGTAAAAAGGTGACTACGGGTGTGTTTCTTTCAAAATGCGGAATCAGTTTATGTTAGCCAAAGTAGAGTGCAAAGTGGTAGTCGTGCGCATATTTTCAACCCGGGGGGGTACTGCCATATGAAAAGGACGGTGATGCTCGTATAACCTTTTAGGGGATAAAAGCGATTTTTGTGTTCGTTCTCAAAAGGTCAACAGCACGAGCTTTTGCGGTACCTTTCAAGGTATTGAGCTAGAAATAATGTGTTGTTTGGGAATTGGTACCTCTTAGGGGTGAAAAAAATTTCGAGCCACATCAACAAAATAGGATCTTGGTAGCTCTTAGGGGTTCTTTTCAAAATTTTTTTACGAGCAGCCCCGTCCTTTTTATATTGGAGTCTCCCCGGGATATTTTTGTTAGCCTATCTTGGGACGCCATGTAACGTTTTAAGTGCCTAATGGTTTACAAACACGAGGTCGTAGAGCCTTGTGCAATGTATGCACACTCTAGCTGATTTAGTAAGGGAAATTTTCATCTTTTATAGAAAAAACAAAAAAAACAAAAAAAAAACAACAACAACAAATACAGTACATTGCAGGTATTTTGGTGTCCAGTGCTCACGTACATTACTGGGCGCAATATACCTGAATTTATTCAAGAGCCGGTAATCTGTTCTGTGACATTTGGTCGGGCAAAGCCACAGCTGAATATAAAAAAACCCGGAGAAGCACATTTATGACAACATAGGAATACAAAAGAAAGTAGACTATAGAATTACATGCATATGTAGCGTCACTGGGGTTAGTCGGGTTGAGTAGTAACATATATCTAGAGAAAATAGATGACACCCGGACAAGTTTCTCAGGAAAAGAAATGAAACATAATAAAAACAAATGAAACATAAATTCAAGAAAGTTTTAAAAGATGCAAAACTTAAGTGGGAGAATAGGTGAAGATGTACAAGAATACTCATCCTCTTTCATTAAAATTAGAGAGTTTAAATATAGTTCGCTGCTTGTCCAAGGAATTCGTAGCTTTACTGAACTATACTTCCAATGAAGATATTGTCCCTGACAGATAGATAAAAAGTCGTAATGTATGAAATGTACGAGATTGAGGACGAGGCTCGAAATTGATGCAAAATATTCACTTTCATCTGCTGGTTTTACAACAGTGGAAACTCTGCCTTAGGGTTGCCTCGTTAAAACGGTCACCTCGTCATAACGGTCACCTTTTTTTGTCCCGGCGAAATGGCCATTAATGCGGCCATCCTGTTAATACGGCCAACCGCCACATTCTGTAATCCTAACCTTTACGGCCACTTAAACCAGTTATGTTCATTTTTCAGTTGTTAATATTGTATGTACTGATTTTCGATGCTTATGAAAGAAAAGTCGTTTAGAAGTGCAGTTGTGATGTTTCTGTTACGACGTCACTCAATTTAGACCAGTCATGAAATTTTTACCCTACCCAGTTAATACGGCCAGATTTTCATGGCCCGTTTTGGACCGATATAACGGGGTGTAGTTATTTAGTAAGTTAGTTTTGGTAGCTTTTAGTTAGAAAGCGACTCTAAGTAGATATTTTTTTAGTTTCTATAACTTTTTCCGTACCTATTGAATACATGCTAAAGTAGATACACGTGTTTTAAACGATCAGAATCTCCATAAATTGCCGGTTTTCACTGTCGCGTCATCAAAAATAAAAGTCGCAACCTTTCAGTAAAATAAGTCATGAATCTGGGATATGATAGACGATTGATAAATAAACAACCTCACCGAGATTTAAGTCTGTTACGTGTTATGTGGAGAATGTTTCACCCAAGTTAATAGAGCTTTAAAAAAGTAACAGAAACATCTGTCATGGAGTTTTGCAACTGAAACGAAACGTTATTACGCTAGAGTTCCGACACATTCGAATTAATACTTTTTCTAGTGCATGCAAGAAGTGTTCAGTTAGCAAAACCTTAGTGAGCGATAACTCACCTTTTGACCTACGTGAGAGCCCCCTCGATAACAAAGTGAAGAGCCCTTTCGAGCTTAAACGTTGTAAAAAGTCAAGTTCTTAGAGGGGTCTTACATCTGATGAAACTAAAACTTCAGAAGAACTGGCAATTTTTAATTATGAAAAGTGATTACGTCACACGAAAAGTGGCAATTCAAGGGCTATTGCCCTTAATGTAATTTTATCATAAGTAAGTTGCGGGTTGATTCACTTAATATGGTTTTGCATGTGATTGCTTATACATTTGAAATCTCTGATTTGATCTCCTTTACGAACGCTCGATGTCAGTCCCGAACGCCGGCGTTCTTGTTTGATTGTTACCTTAGCGTCCGGGGAGGGTCTGGATGGAGGTTAGGTGATAGCTGACCGTCTGTCTGTCGGAAAATGACGCAGTTTTTAACTGATAACTGAGATTGTGATCTTATAAATTTACTGAAAGCTGAGAGACGGTGACTGATAGCTGAAATCAGTGTGCATTTTGTATGATTCAATATTTTGAAATAACCGTGCTATTTTTCTACTCTTAATGTTTGCTAGTTTATTGTAATTCTAGGTTTTTATACCAGCTATTAATAATGGTAATAGGACCGAGTGGAGTCCAATTCGGTCTGTAATCATGCGAGTGACTAACAAAATCGGACGACCGCGAAGCGGAAGTCCGATTTGTTAATCACGAGTATGATTACAGACCGAATTGGACGACGCGGAAGTCCTGTTACCAATTAATCAAAACTATAAAAAAATTCGAGAAACGAACAAACCATCGATTGAGCGCTGAACGATTAAACGTCGTTATGAACGCTGAAAAACACAGCAGTTTACTCAACAAAGTGCACCGCAACAGCGCGCGCAAAATGACGCGTACTGTCCAATTAATGCTCAAATCGGGCTGCTGATAGCCAATCACGTTCGAGAATTTTGCTATAGTTTTCATTAATGTTGATACTGTTTTTTAGTAGCTAGAGGCGGTCATTACGATGCGACGACTCCAACCCAGGCCACCAACAAAGTTCTGTGGAAATGTAATGAATAAAAACTGACTGTGAATGTAAACAATAGTTCAATCTGAGCAAGTTGTGGCCACATACCGTCAGAAACAATTAATTAATTTGTGGCCATTTCTATTGTTTTAACATTTGAATCAATTTGCAAAGAGTTTGCTCAATTTGCCTCTGTTGGAGAAGCCGCACAGTAAGATCCATTACTTGAAGATCAAATTAAAATCATTGTAAAATTAAATGATTCATTATTTTCTTAAGTGTCTTTCTCTTATCTTTTCTCCTCTAAATTTTGTAGTTATACCTAAGTTTGTAGGTCCACACCAGCGTTTTTAGCTGTCTTTAACTGACCTACATGACAAATAAAGTATGTAGTATGTATGTATGTAAAGTTCTTTATAAGATATTTGATAGAATTTCCTCTTTTCACGCTTCGTTTGCTTAGATCACGTGTTAAAAATTCTGAAACATTTGATAGGTTTTTTGTTCTTCGCAAATCGCTATTTCGTCGCTCGGCTCTCTTAATCACGGCCTTTTTCCCCTATGATTAGCAAATACAAGGAAAGAGGTAAAATTGTCACATACCTGGTCTGTTACCTGGTACATTAGTAAAGTGAGGATTCCATATATTGATCAAATGAAGGCTCACTTTGAGGTTTTTGAAAGCCTTGTTATTGAAATAAGTTTGAAGCGAGGAATGAATTCAAACTGCATGATTACGTGTTGTAGGTACGCATATATAATTACTTGTGACAGGTGAATATATTTTACTAGTAATAATAAACATATAATTTTGCTCACCATATCACTCTGGTATATAACATCAGACTGGATTCGCAAAAACATGCCCATAAGCAACCGTCGAGACAGTCCAAGGGCGTACGAGTCACCTGCCTCTCCAGCACGGACCCTCTAAACACAGAACCCTCAAGTAAGCAATGTTCAACAACTGAGCAAAGAACACAGAGGCACAGTCGCAGTCAACGTTATTTAGCACTCGATCATAAATAGCAGTCAAGCTTAGTAAAGGTGTCGCAAAAAGGCACCCTCCCCTCCTTCACTTATGACAGAGCCACATCAGAACCAGGCCCCTAGCCCGGCCTTGACGTTAACCCCTTCAAGTTTAAGCCTTCAGCTGGGCTTCGACTCGGGTTCGCCTAAGTCCAAGCGAAAAACTAGCGGGCACGTTTTTGCGAAATCGTTCAGAAATATGTTACCTTATTTTTGCGTTTAGTCGGTTGGTTATTACTTTCACGATGGCTCTAAGCAACATTGGCCATTTTCAACTGGTTTGAATGAATTATTGAAAATAAAGCGAATCGATTTACCGCTGGGTAATAAAATCAACGAATTTAGTCTATTTAATGTGCTGTAAACTTAAAACTTTTTCTCTGTCATTTTGCCACGCTCGCTAACTATCGATTGAGAGTTCGCTGCATTGTGGGTATGAATTAGCCAATCCGCCAATCAATCAATTGACAATATTTTTGCCTTAATCCGAATCCGCAAACCTTTCTATTTCTTTCAAGAAGAAAAAAAGGATGTGTAAAATCCCCACTCGGTAAAGCATAACAAGAAAGTAACTACTGGCTCATTAAAGTTGAATAATGTAACGTACATACCCACGTATCGCCAAGCTTCTGTATGAATTTGTGTTATCGTGCTGTCACCATGACAGTAGACCACGAGTAGTCCCTCTTTCGCTTAGTCCGCCGAGCGAGACCGTCCTAAACCGCGAAGAAAACATGGCTTCGTGAAATCCTGGGGGAGCGGCCATTTTTTCTCTCGCGGTTTCCTTTCGCTTCAGGCACGACGGACTAGACAAAATATCAAAAAAAACAGGGACTACTCGTAGTATGACATGACAGCGACACCATGATCTACTGAAGACAGCTAGAGATTTCAACATTATGCTCAGTTTTCACTATTGTGCTTGAAAAATCTTACTGTTATGCTCGAAAGGCGCCACTTTTATGCTCCATCATGCTCACATAAAAAAAAAGCAAAAAGGCTAATATTTACCCTGAACACTCATTGTATGAAACAGGAGCAACTTATTAGTAATCCTCCATTACTTTGGCTTGATTATTGCGCCCATGAATTTGCTAGTTACTGAAAAACTAGTCCTGATGCAGCAGAAGAGGAGAAGTCAGGCGAGTAGCGATTTCTATTGGCCTGCCCAAAGCCCGCAGCCGTCAGCTAGTTTTTGACACTACAGTGGAACCTCGATTTAACAAAGTGCCGAGGGACTGGGGAAATTGGTTCGTTACACCGAGGGTCGATTTTGCGGAAAAACGAACAAAATATTCGTTTTATCGAGTTAAAGTTAATAATGGGTTTTTTAATGGTTTTTATTTGGGCAACCCTACATTTCTGGATCTGATCGATTACTGTAAATAACATTTGGGCTTTAATGTCTATAAGAAGCTACAGTACACTGTACAGAACTGTAACTAGCTACGGCACTGGAAAACTAAACAGGTCAGCAAATTTTTAACTATATCAACTGACTTTTACAACAAGAAGTCTTCGCAAATAAAGAAGTTAATATCTGTTGTGATGTGTTGATAGCCGGGGTCGAAAGTCTCAGTGTCTGCATGTATAATGAGCTACTATAAACTTCAAAGTTGTTTTATTGTTATAAAGATTAAAGAATTTTCATTCTTGTTTGTCCTTCGTATTTATCTTTTGCCAGGTGTTGACATTTGTTCGTTATATCGGGGTATATTGTACGTTTGGGCTTCTGGATTGTGTTCGGTATGACGGGGATTTCGTTATATCGAGGTTCTGTTCCATACATTTTACTGTAACTTCGGTCGGGCTGAAGAATATCGTTCGTTATGCCGAGGACTTCCTTATATAGAGGTTCGTTAAATCGAGGCTCCACTGTATTATCCCGGAATAATGCTTGAATCTTTTGCATCCCTGTTATGCTCAAAATAATGCCGGCAAAATGTGTAAAACTATAAAGATGAGATTTTCACTTGACATGCGATACAATCAAGTTAACAACGTGCAATCAATGATTGAATACTACAGAACCTTCGGAGTTTACGTTGTTTAGTTTCTTGTCACGCAATTTCCGCTTCCGTCCGACTTGTGTTACGATATATTTTCCCGACATGCAATTCTTTTCTCCGAAAGAACGTCATCCGCATTTTCGGGGAAAGCA
>Ga0126339_10003258_pt1 | contig 11790 bp, 8 predicted proteins | sample OrbTmetagenome_2_FD_92532 | JGI IMG/M metagenome (GOLD analysis project Ga0126339, IMG submission 92532) | Coral microbial communities from Petempiche,Puerto Morelos, Mexico - Orbicella T R C metagenome | ecosystem: Host-associated > Invertebrates > Cnidaria > Coral | place: Petempiche,Puerto...
ATGTAAATCGGAGCGTTTGGGTCTAGAATAGGGTATCATTTTTCACAAAACTGACTAGTTGGTTGAAGATTTTATCTAGACGAAGGAAACCAGGAATTGCCACTCAAAAATATAAAAAAATCAAATCGGCAAGTTTAAATTTACGCAAATCAACCTCAACAGTGTCGCTAGATGAGGGGATTTGGAAAGTTTACTCTAGTATAGGGTAGCAAAATTCAGCTGAACTAACTCTGGTATAGGCTAAGGGTTCCAGGGTCCCAGCGGCACATCCCGACCCAGAAGTTCCCAAAGTACCCCCCCCCCCAGGGGGGAGTACTGTGAAGGCCCCTGGAATGGAAAATCCTGGGGGGTGAGGGGTCAAACTGGAAAAAACCCTCTAGCTAGCAATCACTTTCACAACACTAACTCTAACAATGTCACTCACAGTCAGGTTGTTCATTTCCACCCCACCATGTTTGATGGTCACTCGTCATTGTCAGACATAAGTTCATAATAGCTTGTAAAATTCACCAGCCTGGCAGTGTCATTGTTGCTATTACCTGTTCCCAGACTTCCTTTTATGGCTGGGTGTTGGGGCATGATATTTCATTACTGTTTGTAAACAGTTCGTTAAGACTGCACATTGAAAGAGTGACGAAGTAAAATAATTGAACTCTATAAGAGAGAATTTTCAGGATATCAAGGCTTCTCTTATTCCCTGGGACTGAAATGTCTTGATGTAAGCTTGTACAGAGAAAGCACATTGAAAATAAGGCAAAATGTATCAGTAACCTTTCAAAATAAGTTGCAAATATGATAGGGATTAAAAAATAAGGAACTTGGTCTGCAAACAAGGCAAATGAAAGGAATTGAAGAAATTAAAGGTACATGCATGCTTGACCTCATAGGATCCGAGGGGGGTATTGAAACTTTATAGTGTCACTGACATTTAACACTGTTGAAATGGAAAAGTAACGGTGTAACACTTCAGTTGCGTGACAAAGGTTGCACATGGTGTTGCTTTTCGCGCCAAAAGGAACTCAGTGTTGGAAGCGTCAAAGTTCTACCTGGGGGGGCTATTCCCAGAAAAGCTGGGTGGGGGTGGAGGGCTCGCTTCTCAAAACCCTTACCTTATTTATGACCAAAATCTGTGATATTCCTTACCCTATTTATGACCTGACCAAATATTCGATACCCTATTTATGACCTAACCATTGAATTAAAACCCTGTTTCAGACCTGCGTTATAATAAGTTCCCTAGTTCAGACCAATGGTAGATTACTGTAAACATAATTTGTGAAGGCCTTTTGTTAATTTGATGATGATGATGAAAAAGTGGCTTTCTCTTAAAAACAGATCCATATCAAGGCTAGAGTGCAAAAACCATACTCTATTTATGACCAAAATGGCCAGAATAGACTAAAATTGATACCCTATTTATGACCAAAACGGTTGAAAAACCATACCCTTTGGGACTGCACATACCTATATAACTCTTATAAAGGAGTACCCCCCCCCCCCCGGGGTTCAACTGTGAGCTAAACTGCTTAGCAATGGAAGTGACGCGAAGTTCTCAGTGTTCTAAGTTATTTATAAGGTAAGCTAAACGGCAAAGTAATGTATTTCTACACTGACATCTCAGCAGGTTCAAATGGAAATTTTGGTGGAAAAACGGGAAGAATTTTTGACTGCCAGGTGTGTCGTCTTTTGAACAACCGTGCCTCTGAGCCACACAAAGTTCGTACGCAAAACCAAAGCATTGTAAAAACTCGCTTGGTATTTCCGACCAAAGATCGAAATGCTGAAATACTCTCTGGAGGTTTCAATGATCATTTTTGTGGGTATTGAGTGTATTGATTATTCATGAATTTTCGACTGCCGGGTATCTAGTTTTTTGAACAACCGTGCCCGTGAGTCAAGGTTTTTATAGTATGCCGAAGCTAAGAGAATTCATCCACAACAAAAGCAAAACATTATTTAGAATTGCTTCGCATTTCTGAACAAATATCGAATACTCTCACAGGGTTTCAACTTCAATTTTTGTAGAAATTATCCTATGAGAGTTGACACTGGAGTCAGAGTACGAATTTTTTCTCAGTGTCGAAACATCAAGATTTTCTAGTATGCCCAAGCTCGAAAATTTCCTCGACCACAAAGCTAAAATTATAATTGAAATCGCTTGACATTTCTAAACAAAGATCTACAGTTTTAAGGTCATTCCCCAGTATTGCATTGCGCATCTTTACTGCGCATAATTTATGGCGTTATTAACACAAAACATGGCGGATTTGCCTTGATATTGAGTTCTGTCAGTTGAAAAATGGCTATAGCTCACTAACGAGCTCAGGCACCCCAATTTTTTTTCCAGTCATTTTAATCAACTAATCATTAGCTTTGTGTGAGAAAAGACTGATCTGATTTCTATGTTTGAAAATTGATTAAATAAGGAAAATAGCAGCTGCACTGTAGTCTTTTCTATTTTGCAGTTTGATAGCCGTGGCAAGCAATTTGGTTCCAATATTTCAACAAGGATTCAGCTGTCTGTCAAAATCAAACTTGAAAAGTTTATTTGTGTCTGACACACATGCACATATATATTTTTTTCGTCATGTAGTATTAGATTTGTCCATATGTGTCCGACACATATTGACGGTAGTTTGAGGCATCTTTTCATGAGTCTGGGCTCACAAAAAGTTTACAATAACTTGGAATGCATTCTTGTAATAAGCATTAAATAACACTAAAATGGGACATTTTCAATGCCTCACTGCTCCTTAATGAGCATGGGCACCCCCCCTTTTTTATTTTATAATCAAAGTTCTCATATGATAAATATTCATTGGACAAAGTTTGAACAAAAATCTATGTGCAGTTTTATTTCGGGGGAATTACCTTAACAAGGATTGGATGGGTTTTTCTGTGGAAATTCTATAATAATTTCAGACTGCTAGGTATATATATGTAGTATTTTGACAACACTTTCCGGCTGCCAGTTATCTAGACACAATGGTGCATTTAAGCTTATATCACTTGCAGCTTTGCTTTTCAATTGATCGGATTCGGTCTATTAGTGGAAAATGGGGCTATATAAATGTATATTTATTTTATTTATTTTATTTATTTATTCCTGGACACAAATATCGATGACATCTTATGTCATGGAGATCGCATGTGAAGCTGTTATTGGGCTTGAAAGATACAGTGAATTGCGGTTGTTTTGCCAACGAGTTGTTTAGCCAGTGACTCATTCGCCAACATCTTAGGTCGATTCACCACCGTCCCAAGTCGCTTCGCCAATGTCTCACTGGTCAATTCGCCAATGTCAGATATCCAGTATTAGCAATAAAAAAGCTGCTTATTGATGTTTGGAATGCAATCCTGATCCTTGGCTCAAGAAATTTTAGGTCACTGCCAGTTTCGCTTGACTGACTTTGGATCAATTTGCATGTTTTTGATAGGTTCACAAGCTAGCAGGCTCACGTTGTAGCACAAACACGCGGTGTAGCCGCGAATGCTGAATCGAGCGGCAAAGCTGTGAGAGCCACAAGACGAGAAAGTGAGCCTGCTCTAATCTCTGCAAATTTCTTACTTCCACCTCGGAAACCACAGAAAAGAATAAGTCAATTAATTTTCACCGGAAGTACGAACTTTGGCAGCTCAGATTACTCGGGAAAATTGTTAATCTTTTTCATAACAACATGTAGGCCCGATATCCATACCGTTGTTGATAAAGCTAAGTTTTGCTGAAGAAAAACTGTCAAAGTTTATGTCTACTACAGTCACACACTTGATTCCAAGTGATCTTGCTTTGGCGATCTGGTCTTTGACGATGCTGGTACACGGGCAAATGCCTTCATATGTTTTGTTGCCCACTTGCAATCACATACATTTGTAATTTTTAACTCTTCCCATATGCAGTCAGCAACACGACAAGTACATCTTGATTCATTAGCATACTTTCAACTGCTATTTCCTGCTCCCTCTTTAGTTTAAAATTTAACCAGAAATAGACTGGAACTTTGTTAAAACATCAGTAATACGTGCACTCAACTCTTCCTCTGACTCCAAATGTGGATGACTTTTTTTTTATTGTGCGGTAAATTACCGACTCCATGGGATTTAATTGCTCCTCATCAAACAGATTGACAGGTTTCTCACCTTTCCTGCTTTTCGACCAATAGTATTTCACTTTGCTCAGATGAAGCAGAGATGAAAAAAATTACAGAGATCAGTGCAGGCTCACTTTCTTGGTGCCTCTTCACCAGACTCCTTCCCGCCGGATCGCTTTGCTCTTCGTTGTTCGCATGTGTGACTCAAAGGTGAGCCTGCTCACAGGCTATCACAAGCTGGCTCGTGAGCACTATGTCGCGGTAATTTTCACGGTGAAAATTGACTGTTGAATACCAAAGTCCAATGACTTCCAAAAGTTTTGCAACTACTGCACCAATTTGCTGATAATGCATTATGATGTAAATTAACATTATATCTTTTCCTTGCACCACTCGTACATGCATTAAAGTGGTGTAAAGACAGCCTGCTGCTAACTATTTTGAGCTGTCTAATGCATCCCTCATTCTTTTGTGTAACTTGACATGGTTGAAGCATCCTTTCCTGATAAGCTGTGGTATTCCAACATTTGTGTAGCTTGTGGAACATTTACATGCATTCTCCATGAGATTGGTGATGAGATTGGTGATGAGATTGGTGATGAGATATCTCGACAGGACACCCCAATGTGAAAAGCTGTTATGCCAAATTGACGACTAGCAATAACTTTGTACTACCTAGCCTCTAGTGGAATGTGTTACTTACCTGTAGCATGTTGAACACCCCTCTAGTTTCCTTTGAGGTTTTACTATTTTCTAATGCTAACTGGATAGTTTCCTCCGACCACAGGTTGATTAACATATCTGTGGCATCGTTGCTCCACATGCACATTTTGCCACATTTCTTTGCCATCCTTTTTCGCATGAAAAGTACAAGATTTTTGTGCCCCAAATGATAATTTTAGACCCCAGAGCCTTTCGCTCTTGTGGTCAGTCATGAACCCAAACTGACTCTGGGGACAAGAATACCTCTGGTTTCGGCACTCGGACCTCTTTTTAGGCAGGGTGGTCTCAGCCTGCCTAAATTTTTCGTCACGCAGACCAAAAAATTTGCTTTTATGTGGCCAAAATCAAGCGGGCCATGCCCTATATTATTGTCCCATGTGCCAAAATTTAGGAGTGCTGTACCCAAAATGAATGTCATGTAAATGTGCCTTCAGCGAGATGTTTGCGGTTTTGGCAAGATCTTGGCAAGATTCTTGTCCTTTCTAAATCTTGGCGAGATCTCGGCGAGATGTACGCAATCTTGGTAAGATGTTTGTGTCTTTCAAAATCTCAGCAAGATCTCGGCGAGATCTTACGGCGGTTTGGAAAGACTTGAACATCACGGCGAGATCTTGGCGAAAGGTAGAAAATCCCCCCGCGATCTCACCAAGATTTAAGAAACCCACAAACATCATGGCGAGATCTCTGCAGTATCTGTGGCAAGATCTCGGCAATCTTGGCGAGATCTCTGCAATCTTGGTGAGATGTCACCAATCTCAGCGAGATGTAGGAAATCTCGCTGCAGTCTCGCCGAGATTCAGAAACGTACAAATGTCATGGTGGGACTAGATCTCGGCAAGATCGCTGCAATCTCGGCGAGATCTTGCTAATCTCGGCAAGATCTCAGTGAAAATTTTGCATGGGAAAAACCTATGAAACCTATTTACAGAACCTGATTGAAACCTATATTTATCTGAAACCAGTTTATCCTATTTACAGAGAAAAGTTCTAGTTCACACAAACTAGAACTTCGTAAGAATCTGCTTGCAGACAAATCAGCTAAGCACACAACATTGCAAGAGAACTGCCATCATAAATAATGAGGTGCTTGTGCAGGCATGTGCAGGAAAGTAATTCCAGGTGAGGGAATGACATCAATGGCAACACACACAAGTGAAGGTAAACTTTTATTTGAAGATGTTGGCAAAGTGACTCATTAGGACATTGGCAAATCGACCTGAGACGTTGGTGAACGAGACATTGGCTAAACAACTTGTTGGCAAAACAACCGGATACCAGTATAGTAGTAACCTACAATAAGTGTACCAAGGTAGTAACTAAAACTGTTAGACCAAATATATCGTCCATTTCCATGGTGACAAGCTTAATATAAGACTTGCATGTGAAAGTGAAAAAACGTTCTCTGGTCAAGAAAGATTAAAAACATAAGCTTTCGGTTATCAGTCTATAGCCTTTAACGAATGAAACATGTAAGCGAGCGAACAGAATATATATGAAAAGGGGTGCAAAAATTTTTATAAAAATTGAATACAAAAAGAAGTGTGAAAAAAGCTAAAAAATAAATGTAAATAAGGTCTAATTACAGTAAAATGGAGTATTGCCATTGCCTAGGCAATGGTGTTGGAAAACAAGATGTTTGTTTTCCACTCTTACAAGCATAAACCCAAGGAACCAACAGTTAAACCAAACTAGTGAGATAATTTCAGATCGTGATGTATAGCTCTGATGCACTACTCAACACAGTTCGTGTATAACCCCTGCCATTCATGTCTGGTTTGTATTGACCTTTGCTAGTCACCTAGGGATTTTGATGGGACATAATCTTGGCAGTGTGTATGTTTGATGTGTATTTTCATTCACAGTCCAAGAATAACTTACAATTGAAGGCTTTTGTGCAAAAAGGGCGTATGTAGCATTTTGGGCCGATTTTTTTTTTTTTGTAGGATCAAGCTAATTTTTGGCAGACTGACTTGTTTTGACATGAAAAGCATTGTTGCGTAATTGTTTTTGTTGATTTGCGCTTCGTTTTTGAGAAATAACGTATGCAAAAAAACTCAGTTCTTTGAGCGGCATCTTTTGGAGCAAATCCTTCCAAGGTGGATGTTGACGTGGCGCAAACTTAAACGGTTACTTTTAGCAGCTTCAACAGCACGGTTTTTTAAAAAATATTTCCAATTGCTGATTGGCTCAGTGATCTGAGAACCCAGTTGAAGGTGTTTGTGGGCGGAGTTTGTTTGCGAAGCAAGAGATTTTTTAGCGCTGTTTTCTCAAATAAATGTTTTCACTTGAAGCAGACACTTTCAAGAGTTACAACATGTGTATAATATATTTTCATTACAATTATTACTGTTGTTTGTCTTGCAACTCTGGTTTGTCAAGATGGCTTTAAATATTACTGTCACTCTACAGTGGTGTTTTACGTTGAATTTCGTTTGAAGTAGCAAACGTCTTTTGTAATATGATACTTTTGTTTTCCTCGCAAAGTATTTTTAAAACATGATACCCTTGTTTTCTCAAAAACATATAAAGGAAGATTACTCGCTAAGAGGAACGATTTTGTTTTATTCAAGACGCAAATTTTCATATCATCGATAAACAAAATTTTACTATTTTAATTATCAAATAATCACGTCGAGTCACGGAATACTGTAGCACGTTCTTATTCTGTTTGCACTGTTGGTGTTAGCACTTCAAATTCATACACAATGATGTCAATTAATACAACTGAGAAGCGATTCAACTTGACCGAGATCACATCCTACATCGGTGAACATGTCCCCTTGAAGACTGATTTACAGTTTCTGTAAGTCGTAAGTTTCACAGAGTCTGCGGCAGTATTGAGAAGTCTGTTTTGTCATTAATTTACTACTTTTGATGCCACTGACTCAGAAATGTTTTGGGTGAATACAGTGTATGAACTTTTTGCTCTCTTTCACAGAGGAGATAATAAACAAGTTGCTAAGGAGAGGAATCCGTTTCCACTCTTTTAACCTTAGCAAACACTCAATAGTTTGAAAACAACACACGACATTTCTTGAACCGAGCTAGGGATGATTCCAAAAGATACGCTGTCATAGAAGCGTTCTTTGCACCAACCCGAAATACAACTGCTATCCCAGGCAAAATGAGAGTGTGGTATTACACAACATATAAAAGACTGCGTGGGTCTGAACTCAAGAACGGATTTTATCATGCTGACGATGCTAGAATGCATGAGCCCCATATGTTGTATTAATTCTACCACAAGGAAAAGTACTTAATGTTCCTGTGTAATTCCATATGTATCTTTTACCTAAAATATAGTCGACACTAGCAGGAATTAATCTGCGCATATGTTTTGTGTAAAGTGCTTTTGTTCTTAAGAGCATAGTACCACTAGGATGGCAAGAGATTTTTGGAAACATATATAGGTTTGTGATGTTATCGTAGAAATAACGTAAGTATGATACGTTTTACGTAGTAAACAGAGGTACCTACCCCACCCCCTTATCACAATGCTAATTAATTAATTGAAATGAATTAATTGAACAAGCATTAAAGTTTACACCTTATTGTGTTAGGGCTTATTACACTAGTGCCTTACCGAACAGCAGCCCCCTAAACCATCCCAATGGTACACTCTGCACTAAAAATGACATAGCTAGTCATTACTTATTTGTATCTCTTTTATACATTCAAAGTACATGTAACCATGTTGTTTTGGAAATATAATTAGTCATGTTTTCATTGAAGTTCCCATCGTCATATTTATATACAAACAGGCTAACTAACGGCAGCATTCACTTCTCAATGAGAACTCCTAGTTACAACACTGTAGGACAAATTTTTCAAACTTCGCTCAAATTTTATATTGTTTAAACTCTCCAGGATGGGAAAAATGACACCATTGAATGTTCAAGAGTCTTTATTCCGTAAATTACCCATACATTAAACAAATTTAAATGTCAACTCCTGATCTCCATATAAACTCTTATATTTTAGCCACAGTTCTCCATACAAACTCTTACAATATGCTTGGATGATCTGTGGTCTAGTGACATGTGAAATATGTTGTCCGATAGAATGATTCACTGAGTCTTCACTGGTGAGATGGAAAGGAAGCATGTCCGATTCAAACAGCACTTCGATCGCGCAAAAGGTGTTTAATGGGATGCCAACTAGATGGCAACTTAAGAAACAAGAAAAAGAAAAGGAGAAATGCAAGCTTGGCGTTTGTGCCATCCGCAAACAGCTTGGTGGACGACAAGGAGCTCCAATTGAAGGAACAGGATTCCTGGTTAAGGACTTTTATCCTCATCTTGAAAGGAAAACTCATATTGTTACAAGTGAAGTGGTCATTCCCTCTGATAACTTGGAAGGCTACTTGCTGTGCTTTAAAAAATTAGATTCAACTGACAAAACACCACTTGAATTAGCAAGTGTTGTGAACACGGAGGACAAAATTCGTCGTAATTTCGGTTTAGTTTACATTCCTCTGGACCCTGGTAAATTCAACAAATATCGACGTTCAAGGTCTGGTCTTCTGAATCATCGGCCATTTACAAAAGGAATTCAGCACCAGGGATGTGAATTATATTGCCATATTGTTGAGGAATTCTGGATGTCACATGTTATAAAACCTTACCAACTGTTGGAGAACGAAAACGGACAGCATTCTCTTCGTGCATTTCAGCAAGATTCTTCTCGAAAGCTCCCTGGAGCTCCAATTACTACAGATGTCCATGGCAAGGCAGTTGTCGTTGGTGCCCTTACCTTCAGTGATAAAGTTTCACCCATTTTCTTTCCACATGCATTGACAAGCTCAGGTAGGTTTATTTGTCTTTATTCGTGGTACAATTTGGTATTTCCTTAGTTTCTTATATATTATCATGTATTATTATATGGCTTGTGTTTTAATTTGTAGCCCCTATAATGCGCATTCTGATTGGCGAATTGTAGGGCATTATTCTCCTATAATGCCCATGGGCAGATTATGGGCCTGCAAAACTAGCCTGTGAACAGGCTCCCGGCGAGGACGGGAAAAAATTTTGGCTAGCGCGAAATAGAAAAATTTGGAGAGTGAAGCGATCAGGGCGGGGACCTGGAACAGGCTCCCGGTGAGTGAGGACGGAAAAAATTTTGCTGAGCCCAAAACAGAAGAATTCGGAGAATGAAACGATCGGGGCGGATACAGGGGAGCCTGTAGACTTTGTTTTTGATGTGCCTATCTGTCCTTGGTGATTAGCCTGTAACAAATCAGTCAACAAGGTAATTAGACCTGTCAAGAAGCTACATTTTCTGTACTTGCAAACAGTTCTAATAGACCTAGTCAAATAGCCAGGCCCTGCGTCATAATATAGAGTGCAAGGAAGCAACATGTTCATGTAATATTTCAATCTTAACTTTGTCCCTCCAGAGTCAATACTTAGAGAGCTTAAACTGCCTATGAAGTAAAAAATAATTGCTGCTTATTTGAAAGACTTTTCAAAGTAAAGAAGAATGGCGTTTCCCTTTTTGGAATATCTTTTTTTGCTCTAGAGATATTTATGTTTTTGTATTATGCAAATGAGGAGAGTGATGATGTCATAGCTGGTTCCACTTGAACAGTAAAACACTGAATCAAGAATCTCTCTAGAAATATCTGAGCTGTGTTCTTCAAACTTGGCACCACAAATGTGCATCACTAAACAAACAGAATGACACCTGTGTTGTTGCCATGGCAACACTTTTGGATCCAGTCTCTTTCTGTGAAAAACCAAATATGCCAATTTGCAACCCTTTGTAAAGGGACAGAGGGTCTTGCTTAGAACACATATGATTCCCACATTGTCCTAACTCTTCTCATTAGATTGTTGGGAGTGGATGATCCTTGTTTAAGATAAAATGCGGTAATGTTAGTTTTAATTAAAACAGGACCAGCGGCATAACTGTTGTCATGGCAACAGCGCAACGGGTGTCATTTTGTTTCTTTTGTGCTTTACATTTCTGGTGCCAAGTTTAAAGAACACTGCTGTAATATTTCTAGAGATATTCTTGATTGAATGTTGAATTGTTTTAGTGGAACCACTTATGACGTCATCACTTATAATACAAAAACATGAATATCTCTAAAATGAAAAAAAAATTCCAAAAAGGAAAATGCCATTCTTTTTTACTTTGAAAAGCTTTTCAAATCAGCAGCAGATATATTTTACTTCATAGGCATTTTAAAACATATTTTTTTTGCTATACTGAAATGAGCCTAAAGAAATAATTTCTTTAGGCTCATTTCAAAATATGTTTTAAGCTCTCTAAGTATTGGCTTTGAAGGGACAAAGTTAAGATTGAAATATTCTGTGAACATGTTGCACAATTTATTTTTAGAGATCAAAAGCATGGTTTCCGGACTTTCCGCTGTTATCTGCTTGTCGCTTCGCAGAGTTTGAAACCTCTATCATGTGCTTAATGTTGCAGTTCCTAAGGAGTAATGCTTTAATTATCGCGACAAACACAAGCAATAAACACGCGTTCTGTGGCGTAAAGGAGGGAACACCGCTCCGCAATCGGCGTGACAGACGAACTTCCATTGCGTGACCAAATGCCAAACTTATTTCCCCAGCGGTTAATTCCGCACTGGATCGGACAAGTCGGCGAGGCCAAAAGCTTGCGCGTCCTAGTAGCGTAACTCTAAATGGCACTACGAGCTGACCTCCAGTCAGCATCATGCTAGAGTGTAGACAGTTCTCAAGCCTTACTTATCTCCCCAGCACTATGAGCCGACTCTGCCGGCACGTGCTGGATCGGACAAGAAGAGGCATAAAAGAGCGTTAAATAGCGCCACTAAATTAGCGAAAACGAAGCTTTGGGATGTCGTGGCAAGACTTAACCGATAGCATGTCACGAGAGGTGAACCCCAGTTTATTATTTATATTAATGAACAACAACAATAAACCTCCAAAGGGAGGGAAGGGTGGGAGTTACAATTTCGAGGGCTAACTAAAAGTTACAGTAGTGATATAAC
>Ga0126339_10003260_pt1 | contig 11787 bp, 7 predicted proteins | sample OrbTmetagenome_2_FD_92532 | JGI IMG/M metagenome (GOLD analysis project Ga0126339, IMG submission 92532) | Coral microbial communities from Petempiche,Puerto Morelos, Mexico - Orbicella T R C metagenome | ecosystem: Host-associated > Invertebrates > Cnidaria > Coral | place: Petempiche,Puerto...
CGGTCCGCGTGAGGTGGTGGCCCTGCGGACGAGCGATCTGCGTCCCCTGGCCCGGGGACTGGACGTGGCCATGGGGCGCGTTCTGGAGCAGTCCGGTGTGCGCCTGGACGGGCAGGGGCGATTGCTGGAAAGCGTCTCTTTTCAGCGGGTGCTGGAGCGTGGCTTCGTGCTGGTGCGCGACGACCAGGGGCGTCCGGCGACCGATCCGGATGGATTGACCGATGCCCAGCCCCTGACCCTGGAGTTCGCCCGGTCACGGCGTGTGGGGGTAACGGTGCGCGGGGCGGATAAGCAAAAGGCCGGGGAGCGCGAGACGGGATCCGGTCCCCGGGATCCGTCGGCGCGACGCCGCCCGGCGCGGGGCCGGGGCATAGACAAAAGGCAAGGGGATCTGCTGGATGGAATCTGAAAACCATAGGATGAAATGATCCTAATGATAGGATCGTGAAATCCCCCTGTCCATCTGGGGGATTGTTGTGCCCCACCCAACCGCTGGTATGATGCGCCCCGTGGTGGATGTCATCGCCGGTTCGCGGCCGATGAAAGGGCAATGAACGGGGGGGAGGGGAAGACGATGGCCTTGCTCGAATGGTCCGAGGACCTCAGCGTGGGGTTCGACGAGATCGATGTCGATCACAAGAAACTCATCGATCTCTTGAACGATGTGGACGCGGCCGTTGCGGCGGGCCATGCCCCCCATGTCGTCGGTGGATTCCTGGAAGAGCTGATCAGCTACACCGCCTGGCATTTCCGCCATGAGGAAGAGTTGATGCAGACCCATGGTGATCCCGACATTCTGGCCCACAAGGCGCAACATGCGGAGTTGAACGAGGCGGTCGAGGACCTGCACCTCAAGTACCTGGACGGTGACGCCGACGTCGCCCAGACCCTGTTGCCCTTCCTGAAGGACTGGCTGACCAGCCATATCCTGGAAACCGACAAGAAGACCGGGGCGTTTCTGGCCAAACGCGCGGCGTGACGATGCCTGGACAGGCGCGACGCCGCGTCATCCCCGCCCGAAATGCCGATCCAGTCTGGTGACCGCCTCGTCCAAGGCGCTGTCCAGCTTGGCGAAGCAGAACCGGGCGTAGTGACGGGGCGCGGCGTCGGGGTCCTGATAGAACGCCGAGAACGGCACGGCCGTGACTCCGGCCGCTTCGGTGATGTGACGGCAGAAGGCTTCATCGTCACCCGCAAACCCCACGCCGCGGATGTCGGCGGTCAGGAAGTAGGTGCCGGCGCTGTCCAGCACGGGAAAGCCGATGCCGCGCAGGCCGCCGGCCAGGCGGTCACGGCGCGCCGCCATGTCCACCGCGAGATGCTCCAGAACCGCTCGATCCTGTCCGAGGCCGAAGGCGACCGCGCTTTGCAGGCAGGTGGGCGTGGTGAAGGTCAGGAACTGGTGCGCCTTGGCCACCGGGGTCAGCAGGGCCGGCGCGGCGACGATGTAGCCCACTTTCCAGCTTGTCACCGAGAAGGTCTTGCCGGCCGAGCCGATGCGCAGGCAGCGGTCGCGCATCCCGGGCAGGGTCATCAAGGGCACGTGGCGGCGGCCGTCGAACACGAGATGCTCGTAGACCTCGTCACACACAGCGTAGGCGTCGTGGCGGATCATCAGGTCGGCAAGAAAGGCCAATTCGTCGTCGTCGAACACTTTGGCCGAGGGGTTCATGGGGCTGTTGAGCACCATCAGCTTGGTGCGCGCGGTGAACGCCTCGGCCAGGGCGGCGCGCGGCAGGGTCCAGTCCGGCGGCTCCACCCGCACCAGCCGGGGAATGCCGCCGGCCCGGCGGACGATGGGCAGGTAGCTGTCGTAGAGCGGTTCGATCAGCACCACTTCGTCGCCCGGTTCGATCAGGCCGAACAGACAGTCGGCCAGTGCCTCCGTGGCGCCAGAGGTGACCATCACCTCGGTCTCGGAATTCACGTCGAGACCGTAGAACTGACGGTCATGGGCGGCGATGGCTTGGCGGAGCGCCGGAATGCCCATCATCGGCGGATACTGATGCGGGCCGGCCTCAGCGGCCTCGGCGGCGGCGCGCAGCACGGCCGCCGGCTCCAGCCCCTCGGGGAAGCCCTGGCCCAGATTGACGGCGCCGTGCTCCCGTGCCAGCGCCGACATGACGGTGAAGATGGTGGTTCCGTAGGACGACAAGACAGAGTTGGCCGCTTTCACCGCGTCAGGCTCCTTTCCGAAAGCACTTTGGGTCCGAAGGCACTTGGGGGGCCGGTCTCAGATCTTGGCCCCATTTTTCTTTTGGTTGTAGCCATTGCCAGGACCGTTGAGCGATCGCCCGCCCAACAGAAGGTCCATGTAAAGGTCCACGACTTCCCGAGCCATGCTTTCCATGGTTTGACTGTCCAGCCCCTGGACCCGCGACGCGCGCGTGGCGATGGCTCCGGCGGCGCCCTCCGGGTCATGCTTGGCCAGGGTGTCGCGCAGAGCTTCCAACTGCCGGCGCGTTGCCTCGGGCTCGACGCAAGAGGTGTCCATCGATCGCAGGCAGCGGCGGTAGACCACGCTCAAGCGATGGCTGAGATCGGCGTCCATGGAGGCCAGCGTTTCGAGGGCTGAAAAAAGAGCGGCGAAGGCTTGGCCGAGCGACATGGGGATCTCCGGGATGGCGGGCGCGGAGTCGGGCGATCTGAATAGGACGGCCTCTGTGCGCTTTGCGTTTGTGCCCATGGATTGGGCGATGTGCAACCCCATTGGGCAGGGATGGCGCTGCAACGGCCGGGAAAACCGCCAGAAAACCGGGGGTATCCCTGGGTCGGGCGTTGCTGTGGTCAGTTGGCACGCTGCGTGATAAAGGACCGGACAAGGTCGCCGACCAGGGGCGGGACAGCCCCGGTCGCGACGGTCGCGACGCACTGGACGCGGCGGAGTTTGGCACGGAACGGGCGGAGAGACCGGCACCCATGAAGAAGATCGAGGCGATCATCAAGCCCTTCAAGCTGGACGAGGTGAAGGAAGCCCTTCACGAGATCGGCCTGCAGGGCATCACCGTCACCGAGGCGAAGGGGTTCGGTCGCCAGAAGGGGCACACGGAACTCTATCGCGGCGCCGAGTACGTGGTCGATTTCCTGCCTAAAGTGAAGATCGAACTGGTGATCGAGGACGACCTGGTGGAACGGGCCGTGGAGGCCATCCAGCAGGCGGCCCAGACCGGCCGTATCGGTGATGGCAAGATTTTCATCTCCTCCGTCGAGGAGGCCATCCGCATCCGCACGGGGGAACGCGGTCAGGACGCGATTTAGGACGAACGTGTGGGCGCGCCCATCCGGGCGCGGTCGCCAGTTTCTTGGGGTCCGAGGACTCACCCGGCCCCGGCACGGCGCCGCCGGACATCCGGTCGGCGCACACATCCGGCATCGAAAGAGCGCCAATACAGACGAGGGAACAAAGGGTCATGTCCGACGTCAGCAGCATTCTCGAAATGATCAAGGAAAACGACGTCAAGTTCGTCGATTTCCGCTTTACCGACCCCAAGGGCAAGTGGCAGCACACGGCCCAGCACGTGTCCACCGTCGACGAGGACATGCTGACCGAAGGCATCATGTTCGATGGCTCGTCCATTGCCGGCTGGAAGTCGATCAACGAGTCCGACATGATCCTCAAGCCGGATCTGTCCACCGCCACCATCGATCCGTTCGCCGCCCAGCCCCTGCTGGTGCTGTTCTGCGACGTGATCGAGCCGTCCACCGGACAGCCTTACGACCGCGATCCGCGCTCTGTGGCCAAGAAGGCGCTGGCCTACATGCAGTCGGCCGGCATCGGTGATACCGCCTTTTTCGGTCCCGAGGCCGAGTTCTTCGTGTTCGACGACGTGCGCTACGCCGTCAACATGAACAAGTGCACCTACGAGATCGATTCCGAGGAAGGCCCGTACATCAGCGACAAGGATATGCCGGAGGGCAACTACGGCCACCGCCCGACGGTCAAGGGCGGCTACTTCCCGGTGCCGCCGGTGGACAGCGCCCAGGACCTGCGCGCCGAGATGGTCACCGTGATGGCGGAAATGGGCCTGGAGATGGAAAAGCACCACCACGAGGTGGCGCCGTCGCAGCATGAGCTGGGCCTGAAGTTCGGCACCCTGATCCAAGCCGCCGACGCCATGCAGATCTACAAGTACGTGGTGCATCAGGTGGCCGCCGCCTACGGCAAGACCGCCACCTTCATGCCCAAGCCGGTGATGGGCGACAATGGCTCGGGCATGCACACCCACCAGTCCATCTGGAAGGACGGCAAGCCGCTGTTCGCCGGATCCGGCTACGCCGACCTGTCGGATACCGCGCTCTTCTACATCGGCGGCATCATCAAGCATGCCCGCGCCATCAACGCTTTCACCAACCCGACCACCAACAGCTACAAGCGCCTGATCCCGGGCTTCGAGGCGCCGGTGCTGCTGGCGTACTCGGCGCGCAACCGCTCCGCCTCCTGCCGCATCCCCTATGTGGCCAGCCCCAAGGGCAAGCGTGTCGAGGTCCGCTTCCCCGATCCGTCCGCCAACCCCTACCTGGCCTTCACCGCCATGATGATGGCCGGCCTGGATGGCATCGAGAACAAGATCCATCCGGGTGATCCGATGGACAAGAACCTCTACGACCTGCCGCCCGAAGAGTTGAAGGGTGTGCCGACGGTCTGCGGCAGCCTGCGCGAAGCCCTGGATGCCCTGGACGCCGACCGCGACTTCCTTAAGAAGGGCGACGTGATGACCGACGACATGATCGACGGCTATCTGGAGCTGAAGTGGGAAGAGGTCTACGCCTTCGAACACACCCCGCATCCGGTCGAATATCACATGTACTATAGCGTGTAAGATTCCAGTACACTGGAGACGGACACCGGGGTCCAACACGCATTCTGCTGGATCCCAGGTGTACCTACACGTCCAACGCGTTCGGCTGAAACACGCCGAACGCGTTTTGGTATGTGCTTGGCATGGCACCACCCGAATCGCTGCGTCGACGGTGGAGAGAGCCTGCCGCGTTCCTCGTAGACTCCACGCCGCTTGGTGGACACATGCCGGCCGGCCTGGACCCTGACTCTTCACGATCAAGGCCATGCGCTGCCCTGGACGCCCTTCGGGCGTCCAACGTTAGCGTCGGTGTCGCGAAGCGGCACCCGGGGGTGCCGACGCGGGCGGGTCGACCGACCGATAGAAGAAGTCACTTCTTTGCCGGTCGGGGTATCACAGGTGTACAGGGTGCCCAACCTTGACCGCTTCTATGGTTGCGGCGGGGTGTGCACGCCCTGTAGACAGGGAACCGTCTATCGTGACCCGGGTCCGATTCCGGTTAAGGCTTATCCCCTTGTTTTCGGCTGAAACAGTACGGAGCGTACTCCTTGAACGTGAGACGCCACCGCACTGTGGTTGCCGGAATCAGGGTGATGAGCCGGCTCCGGTTATCGTTTTCTCAGACCACCGGCGGCAATCGCTGAGCGGGAGGGCAATGAAAATGGAAGTCGTGTCGTCTTATCTAAATAGTATTGGTTCCTTTGTTTGGGGACCAGTCATGCTGGTTCTGTTGCTAGGAACCGGACTCTACGTGACCGTTGGCTTGTTTTTCCTTCCCCAAAGGAAACTGGTCTACGGGTTCCGGCTCATGCTCGGTGGCCGCAAGGTCGAGGAAGGCCATGAGGGCGAGATCACGCCGTTTCAGGCGTTGACCACCGCGCTTTCCGCCACCATCGGCACGGGCAACATCGCCGGCGTGGCCACGGCCATTTTTCTGGGCGGCCCGGGCGCGGTCTTCTGGATGTGGCTGACGGCGCTGGTGGGTATGGCCACCAAGTACGCCGAGGCGGTGCTCGCCGTGCGCTATCGCGAAACCGACGTCAACGGTCGCTACGTGGGCGGCCCGATGTACTACATTCGCAACGGCTTGGGTCGTGGCTGGGGATGGCTGGGCTGGGTGTTCGCGTTCTTCGCGACCATCGCGGCCTTTGGCATCGGCAACACGGTGCAGGCGAACTCCGTGGCCCAGGCGCTGGACAGCACCTTCGGCGTTCCTGTCATCGCCACCGGCCTTGTGCTCGCCGCCCTGACGTTCATGGTGATCATCGGTGGCGTGAAACGCATCGGCCGTGTCGCCGAACACTTGGTGCCGCTGATGGCCGTGCTCTATGTCATCGGGGCGGCCATCATCCTTGTCGCGAACTACGCCGACGTGCCGGCGGCTCTCGCCTTGATCTTCAGCGACGCCTTCACCGGAACGGCGGCGGCCGGCGGGTTCGCCGGGGCGGGCATCGCGGCGGCCATTCAGTTCGGTGTGGCCCGCGGCGTGTTCTCCAACGAAGCGGGCCTGGGCAGCGCGCCCATCGCCCATGCCGCGGCCAAGACCAACGACCCGGTGCGGCAGGGCTGCGTGGCCATGCTGGGCACCTTTATCGATACCATCATCGTGTGCACCATGACCGCCCTGGTGATCCTGACCACGGGTGTCTGGACCAGCGGAAAAACGGGTGCCGAACTGTCGGCCGTGGCCTTCAACACGGGGCTGCCCGGCGGCGACTGGATCGTCACCATCGGCCTGATGGTGTTCGCCTTCACCACGATCCTCGGGTGGAGCTATTACGGCGAGCGCGCGGCCCAGTTCATCTTTGGTCCGAAGGTCATTCTGCCGTTCCGGATCCTTTGGGTGCTGGCCGTGATCGTCGGGGCGGTGGGTCAACTCGGCCTAATCTGGACCGTTGCCGACATCATGAACGCGCTGATGGCGATCCCCAACCTCATCGCGATCGTGGCCCTGAGCGGCACCGTGTTCGCGATCAGTCGGGCCTACTTCAAGGACAACAAGGAATAAACGACGGCGCGGGCGGGGGGAGTCCCTCCGCCCGCCCGCATCCCGTGCCAGTCTTCCGATCGTCCGACAAAGGTCTATGGCGCCAACGGCAGGGTGAACGCGAAGGTGCTGCCTTGTCCCACCGCGGACTCCACCCAGATGCGGCCGCCGTGGCGATCAACAATCCGTTTGCAGACGGACAGGCCGACACCGGTGCCGCCGCCGAACTCTTCGCGGCCATGGAGCCTTTGGAAAATTCGAAAGATATGGTCGTGGTACCGGGGATCAATGCCGATGCCGTTGTCCTGAACGGTGAAGGTGGCAAACTCTCCGGACCATTCAGCGCCAATATGAACTTCGATCGGGCGATCGGCGTCCCGATACTTGAGCGCGTTGCTGATCAGATTCTGGAACAACTGGATCAGTTGTGGTCCGTCGGCCAGCACCTTGGGCAGAGGGCCTTGATTGATGACGGCCTGGGTTTCCTCAATGCGCGGCGCGAGGTTTTCCAGGGCTTCCCTGAGGAGATTTCCCGAGTCGACGGCGGTCATGGCGCGCCCGTGAGTCTGGACCCGGGAGAAGGACAGAAGGTCATTGATGAGCGCGTCCATCCGTTTTGCGCCGTTGACCGCGAACCCAATGAACTCTCGTCCCGTGTCGTCTAGAGCCTCCGCGTAGTTTCGCTCGAGGAGTTGCAGGAAAGAGGCCACCATCCGCAAAGGCTCTCGGAGGTCGTGTGATGCGATGTGCGCGAACTGCTGAAGGTCGTTGTTGGATTCTTCGAGATTTCTGGTCTTTTCTGCAAGGTCCCGTTCCAGCGCGATGCGCTCGGTGATGTCCGTGGTCACCCCGCCCATGCGGATGATCTGCCCCGATGTGTCTCGTTCGAAACTCTTCCGGTCATCGACCCAGTGGACTGAGCCATCGGTGTGAAGGATCCGGTACTGCTGATGCAGGGTGCCCTGCATCTGTGCCTGTTCGGCGACGGCCAGCACGGCCGCGCGATCTTCGGGATGGATGGCCTTTGTCAACGTGCTTGGATCACGCAGGAACGTATCCTTAGGGTATCCAAAGATACGTTCGCACGCATCGCTAATGAACTCCAGCCGTGTTCCGTCGCCGAGCCAGACAACATCATCGGTGGCCGAAAGAAACCATTCGAACGTTTCTTCGCTCTTTTTCAAGAACTCCTCGGATCTTTTTCGGTCCGTGATATCGCTGGCGACGGCGAACACGCGATTTTCCTCGACGGCAGCGATCGCCGACCAGACCAACCACCGGTAATTGCCCGAGCCATGTCGGTATCGGTTCTCGAAGGCCTGGGTCACCTCTCCCTGCGCCAGCCTGGCCAACTGAGCCCGGGTGACTTCGATGTCATCGGGGTGAACCAGATCCATGAACGATGTTCCGATCAACCGATCCGGCGGGTATCCCAGCGTGCGTTCCCACCCCGCGTTGACGCGATGAATGGTGCTGTCCAGGCCGGCGATCAGATGCAGATTCATCGGCTGCTCAAAGAACTTGTTGACGGTTTCCTCGGCCAGTCGGCGTTCGGAGATGTCATCGACCACCAGAACATATCGTCCTGGGCGCTCGCCTGGCCTCCATGCCGCCGAGACCGTCAGTTTGACCCAGATGAAGCAGCCGTCGGCCCGCCGGATCTGGATTTCCGTCGTGAAACTCATCTGTTCGCCGGACAGGAGGCGATCGAAGGTGCTGGTGATGGAGCCCGTCCCAATCGACTGGACGGTCTCGACAACGGATGCCTGTCTCACCTGATTGGCCGAAAGGCCAAGGATCGCGGCGTAGCGATCGTTGGCGTTGACGATGCGCCCCGTCGCGGCATCGACCAGGGCAATGCCGACACCCGCGTGCTGAACAATGGCGGCGAACCAGCGCTCCCGTTCCACGAGTTGACGCACCAGAGGGTCGCCGACCGTCACGAACCCGGTGGTTCCCAGGACGATGGTCAGAACACCAAGGACGGCGGAGGTCAGGCCGGCCCTGACGAAGGGAGAGCGGATCTCGCGAATATCCACCTTTGCGACGATCCCGAGGTGCAGCGTGGGCACGGGTTCGAAGGCGGCCAGGACGGTGACGCCTCGGTAGTCCTTGCCGATCAGGGTGCCGGATCGTCCCAGGAGAGCCTGGCGCATGGGTTCGGCCAGGTCCGAGTCCAGAGGGATCGGTGACGGCTGGTACCGATCCCAGGCGCGTTGTCGAACCAGGAAGACGATGCTATCGCCCACCCGCTGGGCAAGGGTGAACTCGCCGATTCCCGGATGATGCGACAGGCCGGCCTTGATCTGATGGAGGGTGGCCGCCGTCGCGCCACCCGGAAATGTTGTGCCATACGTTGCGTTGAACGTGGCTGCCGCTTCGATCGCGCGAGCCTGGCTTCGAACCATTTCGACCAGGCGTTCGCGTTGCTTGTCGAATGCAACATTATACAGAATGGTCAGGGTAGATGCTGCGGTGATGGCGATGGATAGAACCAGGATCAACGTCAGAATAACCCCGTGACGCCGCAGGCGGCGCCCAAGTGCATGGCCGTCGGCCTCGGGTGAAAACCCGAGATCGGGGGATTGGTGCGTGCGGGCTTTCCAGATGGCGATCGCGATCACGACCAATGAAATTGCCAGGATTGACATCCAGGTCACAAGGGACGGGGACGCCCCGTCCGGATCATCATTGCCCCACTTATCCTTTAGACCGACATGATCCGCCGACCCGACGTAGTGCGTGACGACGTCGTTCAGAGCCGCCAACAAGGCGGTGTTGTCCTTCCGCACGGCGATGGCGCGTTGGACGATTGCCAGGGGCGCGCCGAACGCGCGCACCCGATGGTCGATGCGAACATCCTCGGTCAGTCTGCGAAACACCGGTTCGGGTAGAGCCAGGGCGTCGATCTCGTTCAGGAGGAGGGCGTCGAGACCGTGTTCCTCATCTTGGTAGGTGTGTACGACGAGGTCCGCCGGTGGTGTCATCCACTGCGCAGCGCCGTCGTGCCCTATAGCGCCGACAACGTGGCCTGTCAGGTCCGATCGCTCTGTCAGGGTGGTGTCCTCGACGCGGCGGACCATGACCACGTCGATCTGTTGAAGCGGTTGGGTGAAACTGGCGAAGGCCGCCCGGCGTGCCGTGATCCCAACGTTTGGTACGACGTCGGCCTCGCCAGTCTTGAGGGCCTCCTCGACCTCCTCCCATGTCTCGACAACCAGATAGTCTACTCTGAGGTGCGCGCGATGAGCGATGTTGTCGAAGACATCCACTGCAAGGCCGGTTGCCTGCCCATCGGACGTCACACTGTACAAAGGGGGATCATGTCTTGGGACCGCGGCAATGATCGGCCCCTGTGACGCGTCGCTTTCCTGGGCGGTGGCGGCCGAGGTAAGGTAACCAACAGACAATCCCAAGAAAAGACAGGCGAAACAGACGTTTGCCGAGACCCTGCCAAACATGGTCACCCACCTTGAATCGCTGTCCGTGCAGTCATGCAATCTTATCACGGAAGTCGACGTCGGCCTTCGAAAACATGTGTGCAATGCAGTGAAACAAACACTCTTGAGTAGGTGACGCAGAGCGCGGGTGCCGTTCAGGTTTGATCGTCCGCATCGCCTGCAATCGCTGTGTGGGTGACGCGCTTGGCGATTGGATTGCTGTGTCCGCATCACGAGATGCAGGCGCTGCAACAACGTGGTCCTATGCCTGGAAGGCTTTAGCCGGCCTTGATCCTGACTCGTCAGGATCAAGGCCCTACGCGGCTTCGCCGCGCCGGCGTGGTCGTGCCGGCCGCCTGACGTAAAAAGTCTCTTCTCTCGTCGGCCGGAATCAGTCCTTCGACTCATAGACGGAAACAAAGCGTGAATCGCATAAGGGACGGGTTGGGGCGGGGTCCATCGCCTTGGAGACATGGCCTCAAGAGATCGGCGGTGCTTCAGGGCAGAGGATCCGGCTCCAGCAAAACGCTCTCGACCAGAACCCCTGAGTGGTCCGGCATCAACGTCAGGCTTGCCTGACGGCGGTCGACGCGCCGCTGGGCGGGGACCCGCGCATCGAGAAGAACCGTCGAGCCATCCTCGGGGAGCACCAGCCGACCGACCGGCGTTCCCTCCCAGGCCACCGCCAGCGTTTGCTGGCCAGTGTTGGAGCGTGCATGGACGCGCAGGCGGCCATAGGGGACGCGGGGCTCGATATCCATGCGGAGCATCGCTGAGTCCCCGGTGATGGCGCGAGCGTCCTCGGTGGGGGCGACGGGTCCCCAGCCATCTCCGAAATAGCTGTCCGGGTCCTCGCCATCGAAGTCGACCATTCGCCGGACCGTGAAGCCTCGGCCACGCCACGCCTGGATGTCCTGAATCACTTCGTCGCCGCCGCGCGTCAGGCTGAAGGTGCCGACCGGCTCCAGGCTGTCCACGCTCTGGCCGAAGCGGGTGGCTACGTCGTCCTTCAGGCGCCGGCCGCTGCCCATCAGCAGCATATCCCAGCCCTCGGCCTCGCGCAGGTCCAGGGTGAAGGCCAGGTTGCGCGGATCGTTGGACAACACCACCACCGGCAGGGCACCGCCCACGGCGCTGTCGACCTTGCCGCCCTCCACCCAGTGCACGGCGGCGGCGAAGGTCTTGGCGCTGTCCAGCACGCCCAGCGCCTGAAGGTCCGGGCGCAGGGCACGCCACTCCAGCGCTTCCAGGGTCGGGTCCTTGTCCAAGGGAACGACGCGGGCGATCCAGTTGGTGGCGATGTGGCTGGCCAGAACCGCCAGCACCAGGCTGGTCACCACCACGGATCCGCTCAGCCATGTTCCGGTAATACGCGGGCGGCGCGTCAGGCCTTGCTCGGCCAGGCGACCCAGCAGCGGGAACAGCATCAGGTATCCAGGCGCCTGCCAGTGGAAATGGAACCCCAAGGGCGCCCAGAGGGCGACGATGGTGAAGAAGGCGACCGGCCCCAACGCCAGACAAGCCAGGAACCAGTCGATGCGGTTGGCGTCCGTGGGGCCGC
>Ga0126339_10003261_pt1 | contig 11785 bp, 6 predicted proteins | sample OrbTmetagenome_2_FD_92532 | JGI IMG/M metagenome (GOLD analysis project Ga0126339, IMG submission 92532) | Coral microbial communities from Petempiche,Puerto Morelos, Mexico - Orbicella T R C metagenome | ecosystem: Host-associated > Invertebrates > Cnidaria > Coral | place: Petempiche,Puerto...
CCCCCCCCCACCCGAGCAAGCCCCTGGGCATTTGAATTTTTGGAAAATTTTTGTTCAAATCCCCCCTCTCCAGGCCAAAAAGCTGTTCAAATGCCCCATCATAGGTCCATTTCAGGTGATCAAATGCCCCCACCCCCGGGAAAATTACCAGATTACTGTTTTAAATTTTCAGTAACTTCTATTATGATGACACAATTTGTAACACAACTGAGGCTCTAATTAAACTGGTATGACGATAACAGAACGAGCGGGCTTTCAGACATGAGTAGAACAGAACGAGGCTCAAAGCCATGCATGCCTATAACTAGTGTACCACTGTCCGGTACTGGTGGGCAACCAAAGCCCTACATGCCACGAGGCACGAAGAGGACAGGTAACAGGTAGTAACCAAAGAGAACCAATAACAAAGGTGACAAATGTTGATGTGGAATCATTATCAATAAACGTCTAATATAAAAGTACAGAGTTTTGTCAATGTGGATCGACTGCATGTAAGTATTACACTAGACCAATGTTCTACTCATAGAGAAACACATAGATATATTTCAATTTAAGATATATATATATATATATATTTAATACTTCTGTTTTGATTGAAGCCAATTTTGTTAAACATTGGATACATCAGTAAAAGAGAAACAATCGCAAAGTTGCCAAATTTTGATGTCAAATTATTAAACCTTTAATTATGTAAACTTTTATTAGTAAAATTGAAGTAATCATATTAGCACTCTGTCGATGTGGAACATAACTATTAATTTATATGCTACAACTGCTGTGTAAGTGTATCAGTGCGAACTTTCAAATTTGTGTAGTTTTTAAAATGAACGATAATAAACTATTTAAAGAATATATGAGTGGAAAATTTTTTTTTTCTGTTGAAATCATTGTTGTTTCTTCCTTGCTCTTGTTTCTTTTGCTTTCTGCAATGCCTTTGCACAGTTTTCCTTCTTTTTCTGAAGATGGCTTACCCAAATCTTCACCTCGTTTAAGGAAAGGCAACACTTTTTAGCCAATGTGATAAGGCCGTCTTCTGCTTCAATCCTCTTCTTCAAGGCCTCTTCAATAATTATAATACAGAACAAAGCTTGGATAGGCCTTTGGTTTTCAACCACTCCGCCACGAATCCGCAATCTTTTCCTTTGAATTCATCAAAGTTTGTCTCTGCCATGATTTATCAACCCACGTGGAATGAGCGGGACATGTGACATGAAATCAAGGCTAGCGATCAAATTCTCCACCCCCTATGAGTGGTGATCAAATGCCCTGACCCCAGGAAGAGTAAGATGATAAAATTCCCCCCCCCCCCTTGGGGCCATAAAAGGCGTCAAATGCCCGGGGTATGCCTGGGGGGGGGCGGGGATGTTGAAGCTTCAATTTGACCGGTACATTAGTTCCGATGCCGAACTCAATCGAACACAATCTAATCACAGGTGGCCCAAGCTCATAAATGTTTGATTGCTACAAATTGAGTTTGATGAGTTTCATTGGGTGCGATTTCCGAACATTCTGTTGACTATGCTAGGTGTAATGCAGGAATCCATGTAAACCCCCATTCTCCCCACCCCGGGACAAGGTGGGGATTTGTTACAAACCTATTTCAAATGTTAAAATATTTCCCGTACACTGGGGAAGTTGTCTGCCTACCAAAGTCCTCAAATGCTTCCACCATGTGGGGCTTCCTTAGCCTAAGATATTGGAAAAGCAAGAACATTAAAGCACAGTTCTGTAAAATAATATATCCCATTCAGTACTACATAACCAGCTGGAGTAGTCAGTCTCAATAATACTCTTTAGCAGAAATGGTCGTTAAAAGGGCATTTTGTTTTGGTCAAAATCATTAGTTACGCATACAAACCAGTGCAAAGAGGGCATATCCATTCACCCTCTGGGGCACATCGCAGAGCCCCAGACAGCCAAGGTGGAACCACTCCACTGAACATTTAGGGCTGTCTCACAGGCAATCATCTTTCCATGCTCTCCTTGGCCACAGAAGCAAAACACATAATTTCCTACTTGGGGATGGTTAAATACAAATAATTATTTCCCAATCCCCACCCCCTCAGGGGTGCGATTTCCCTTAAATCCCCTTCTTTTTTGACTAATCCCCACCTTGTCCTGGGATGGGGGGAAGGGTGGGGGTTTACATTGACTCCTGCATAACAGCATGTCATCTTGTGTTTCTCTTGCCCTGAACAACTTTACTTCAAGTGAGTCAATATAATTTTTTTTATGGAGACTTGAGTTGACCTTTTCAATCACTGCTGTATTTAAGAGAGAAATGGCAGACACAATTTTTTGTCAATCGTTAAATGAATTAGGCAGTATAGTTTCAAAAAAAGGACCCAAAATGTTCTTTGATTAATGTTGTATTTTAGCATCTTGGGAATATTTCTGAGGAAACAAGCAATCCAAAATTTGTTCTTAGAGTAAAACAAGTCTTACTTCCAGTGAAATTGTTGACCCTTTTACAGTGGCAATGTCATACACCATGAAATGCAAGGTCAAATGCACAACTTGGCTATATAAAAGACCATTTAAAATGAATGAAATTTTAAGAACTGCACAGTTAAATGACTAGGATGTGTTTTCTAATTTTCAGGGGACAGTGGGGTGGGGGGGGGGGTTGGGAGCCAGGAGATACAGGTGCAGGAAGTTCAGACCCCTGTCCCCCTGCTACCCCTCTGCTTTGTACAATGCAAAATTTCACTCCAGAAGAACAATTATTTTGGAGAACTTAACTGGTGAACTAAATGCATAATAAGTAGTTAGTAATGAATCTGTTCCTAAATACAAAATAGTGATTGTATCTAGTATCTGAGTTACTTGTTGTGAAGAGTTTTTTTTATGAATGATCTGTAGATGGCACGTAAGCCAATTCAATAACACAGTTGCATAAAGAAGTCCATTTCTTAAAACCCATTAACCACAGGAAAAAATATATACATGTCAATTGCCAACCTAGCTATAGGTCTGTCATACTCCAGACCTTGGGCACAGTTTTTCCCATTACAGGCCTTAACTGGCTGGCAAATAACATGTTTATTTGTTTTCTTTTGTTTATTTGCTCTCATCGAATTCAACTAGATTGTATTCACCCTGTGGTCAAGGTGGCTTCAGTTCAAGCAACTCCACTTCCTAGTACAGAGAAGTATTACATGACAACCCAAATAACAGCTGTGAGAGATAATTAGAAGAAGGTTGACACTTAAAATGGTCTCGAGGGAATCACCCCATGAGAGATAGACCATGCAGGAAGTGGTTAGAGGGAACACAAACTGGGTAGAATTGAGAGAGCAGCGAAGGAAAGAAAGGCAAGATGAGCTAGGAGTTTGTCGGATCAGAAGGATTGAAGAGGACCAAAACGCACAAACTCTTGGCTCTGGCTTCGTGGTTAAGGATTTGCCAATAATTGAAGGCCTTCCTTGCCCTTATTGTCTGATATCAAGTGACAAAGTCTTTCCCAGTGACTGTAACATACAAAGTTATTACTTGGACTTTAGGAAGCTAAATACACAGAAGTTGAAAACAGTCAAGTTAGAAGACATTGCTGGGAATACCCACATTACTCAATTTCCTGGCCTTGTTGTAATTCCCATCAACCCTTCCAAGAAATGCAAAAGAAATCAAAGCATTTTTACTTATCGACCATTCAAAGTTGCCAGCGAAGGAGTTCAACCAAATGAGGACTTACTGTGTCATTTTGTAGACGATGGGCAGACAATATTTTCTGTGAAAGGGCTAACGCTGAGCCGATCAGGGACCATTCCTGTGTACCAACTCCATGAAGTCCACGAACATCCTTACAGAACATATGAAGAAGTTACTGGCAGAGGGGATCGTAAGCCCTATGGTGCTGCCATCTTAAAGCGTAGTAGCAATGAATTTATGGTTGCTGGAGCCCTGACCTTTAGAGATAATGATCGTCGCGACATATCTCCTGTGTTTTTCACAGGTAAGTATGTATAAAATTGCTAAAATTGTCAGATTCATTCAATTTACGATAAAACACAGTTGCCTGGCCTAATAACACTGAAACAATGTAACAGCCAAAATGGGGGAATGCCATAATGTAATTAACACTAGACAGACTTGTCTTATAACTTTAATTAAATGTTATTACATTTGGGATGTTAGTCAACAAGAGGTTGTCAGTTTATTTGTTGTGCCCTATTAATCTGGGTCATTCACCAGTGAATTTGAGCCCTCTCATTGAGTTACAAGTACAATACTTGAAAGACTTCCAAAAGCATGAGTCCTTTAAGATGCACGCAAATTGGCATGAGACTCTTTATGCTTAAAAGAAATGCGGCTCACGTTAACACTTTGCAATATTCACATGTAACAACATTTTTAGTAAAAGAAAATCATTACTGAAATAACAACGAAAGAGAAACTAACCCTTTACTCAAAGCGAAGAAGATAACATAATCTACCAAACTTAATCTGTTGAAGCCATGAAGAAGCAACTTTCATTTGTAGTTTTCATGAATGACATTTCAAGCCACCTCAAGTCAAAACTTAGTCTGATAACAATCATTGCCTTTTATAAGTGGTAACAAGTACAATTTCACCCCAGTGGCTTTCATTAAAAATTTTTATCTTTATCCGAAGTTCAGGTTTTGGAGTTTGTTAAAAATTATTCAGCATACACAGTTCCATTAAGGCTACCTTGAAGCTTTCTTCATGAAATTCCTTGCGCAACATCCACGGTTTGACACTCGTACAGCTGGTACGCAATTTACAACAACTTCAACAAAGCAGTTTTTTCCCTGCAGAAAGGTCCTTACTGAAGCTTCAAAGTAAATTCCATCTATGGGCTTCTAATTAAAATCATGCAGAGAAGCTTGTTCACACACGAAAGTCAACAAAAATGTTATCTTTCGTCTTTAAACTATAAAGCACGACAGAGCACTTGGGTAGTTGTCGCCATTAAAAGCTCCAGTTCGTCTAGATGCAATCGGCATGTTTAATTAAATAAACATGTCTTCACAGCTTGTACTTTAAGATTGAGCCGTAATAAAATATTAGTAGGGACTTTAAGATACGTTACGGGAAGGTGCTACTACGGCTACTTTGGCTGTGAGGGACGAGGCTGACAACGGTGTTTTACCCGCCAAACTCGATCAAATGATTAAGATTTTGCTGTACGGCAACGGTATGTGCAGTCTTTACGTGTCTTTACAAAAATGACTACTTTCAAGGAGACCAGAGATTATTCTACTTTCATAGGAAATAGGCTTGATTAATGACAATGATTTCCTTCTCCTGTATCCGTCTTACATCTCCCAGAACTCATATTTGCCTTTTAGAACTTGATAGAACCACCTGTGGCACCGCCTGTAATTTCAACCACAAAACAAAATATAAACTCTGATATAAAAAAGCTCGATTTCAACACGTTCAGGTTGCTCATACAACGATTACGTGATAAACCCGCAAATACAAAACTTTTGATCATAATAAATATATTTTGAACAGTTAAATAAATAATTATAGCTCAGATTAGTACATGCAAAGCTTTCGTATCTACAGTTATTCGGCCCAATACTAATATGACTGAATTCATCATCTCGCGGTTGGTGTTAAAATGGTTCAAGTTTTCTGTACAAATGACAAAGAAACAATGATCTTAAAACTGATTTTTATGATTGAGAACTTTGTCTTCAAACTAGGCTGTTCAAACAGTGAAAAAAGCGTTAAAATGAGAAGTAAACAGCAGGCTTATACTCGCGTAGTGAAGAGTACGTGAAACCAGGCACTTTCCCGTAGTAGAAGGCAAGGCTACAGCGGGAAAGCTATACTGGTACACGCGTCATGACGTCACCGGAAGTGATCTTCACTATCTACCGCCGTACGACAGCCTAGCTGTACCATATCTTAAAGTCCCTAGTAATAGGTAATCATAGGGTTTCAAGTTCAATTTGGAATTAATTAGCACGAGTGAGTTTTACAAAAACATGTTGCAAATTAATTCCAAATTGAATGAGAAAAACTGTACGATTACTTATTAATGATATAAACATGAAAAAATTTGTGTGGAGAAAGTGCCAGAAGATCTTTCTTGAAGCCATTTTTCTCTCATTCGAGAAAACTTTTTTCAAAGTTTCCGCACAAAATTTTTGTCATCATTTTAGGTTATATCATTGGCTTAGAAAATTTCCTATTGTCTTTCAGCCAATCATAATCCAGAATTATGATGTGCAATTTGTACTAGTGTTACACGTTTTGCACTGGTGTTACACTTGAACTGCACTGCTCTCAGCCAATCAGAATTGAGTAATTTTCATATTTATTATTAAAACTTTAACTAGCTATGGCTTACGATAGGTTTAGAGTGGCAGTTGCTTCGAGGGTCAACCTGGAAGAAGTTTATCTCAAGATCAAATTTAACGCACCATCGCCAGGATTTGCGTTTCAGTAACGAGAATGTACAAGTTCTCGGTGGGAATTTCTATGCAAGAATTTTTTTCTCAACAAGAATTTGGTTCTCGCTGGGAATACTACCAAGATTTTACCTCCCTGCAGGATTCTCACTGGGATCCTGGAGGAGATTTTTTTTCTTGGTGGGATCCCAGCAAGTACAGATTTCTCGGCAAGATTCTTGCTGAGATGTACGAGGGGAATTTTTCCCGGGAAGGATCCCGCCAGGAAAACAGGCTACCTTGGTGGGATCCCAGCGAGTGCCAGGAATCTTGGAATACATTAAGAGAGGGAAAACTTCATTTTAGTCCAGCATAATTAGGAGCATAACACCTCCCATGGAGCATAATTTTCAGCATGGGCATCTCATAAACTAAGACCTAAAGCCCCCTCCAAAAAAACTAGGACCCAAGACCCCCTCCAAATCTCCAAAACTAAAACCTAAGACCCTCTCAGAATCTCAAAAACTAACAGACCTAAGACTTCCTCGGCATCTCAAAAACAGAAGACCTCGGGAAAAAGACCTAAGACCCAAGAACAGGCTTTGTTGTATTACACCATAGTCAATAGAGGGGAATGGTTATGAAACCTGACAAAGTTCGTTGTTATATGTTTTTGTTCGTGTTTTTGGCCTTGAACGTGCACAAAACACAATAGTTGTTTACTCAGTACTGAGGAACTAACCAATAGAAACATGTTGGTTATGTAATTCATGTATAGCATACGAGCGCAAAACAAAAGATTTTGCACACCGGTGGACCTTCCAACATAAATCTTGGCATCTTAACTTTGTTTGCTCCTTTGATGTTTGCCAGACTTCATAACCAGTCCTCTCTATTGGGCCTGCTAAATCTGCGAGCCACGGTGCGAGCCATGCGAGTCATGCGAGTCATGCAAGTCATGCGAGCCATTTTTGCGAGTATTTTTTTTTCAATTGGTATGGGAGGTCATCGACTTTTCACCAAGAAACATAGATCTCGCGCCCGACTATCACTAAGCTATCGCTATAGAGCGCCCGCCCGCCATCTTGAAAGCGGAGATGACCCTGGGGACGACTACAACCTCGCTCCCAGGGTACTCTCTCTTTCCCTGGGAAATTAATTTTAAATTTAGCTTCAAAAATGCCTACAATTGTAATATTCCCAAAAGAAAATCCTAATCTCGCTTCGGTTACCAGAACTATTGCTGGTGCGGCAAATATGAAAAATGCTCTAAACATCTGTGCATCGTGCCAAGTCTTGCGTCATAGTAATGGCTGCCCTGAGTGTGATGAATTTTTTTCTTTGTTTCACATTTTTGTTGTTTGGAGAAAATTTTGTCTATTCAAATCGCCCAGGATCTGCAAGAAATAAAAACAATGCATCAAAAATTGATTAAGGTTCAAGACTAAAGTAAAGAAAATTTTCTGAGAGAAACGTACGGCTCGACCGCCCCACCGCTACTCGAATGGGTAGGTGAATGGTATCCATGGCACCTGTCATTCATTGATATCCACGTTGAAAATCATTCAAGAAAAAAGAGAACAGTACTTCAGGGCAACTCCATGTATTGGCGTCAAGAATGGTGAGTGAATGGCGTAATTTTAACAGGTTCGCTCTTCAGGGAATCAGAGTTATCAAAACTTTGTCGGTTGGCTGACTGCTGCATGTGGTTGTCTCTTCCCTTAGAATTTAAAATTGCAAGAATTTGATATTGCGATCTTATTCATTTTGTTCCGTTGCTCTTGTTCTTGTTCTCATGTGAATATAAATGTAACAAATAAACAATCTTAACATTTGTTCTAGGGCTCGCATGACTCGCATGACTCGCATGGCTCGCATGGCTCGCACTGGCTCGCCTTTTGGCTCGCATGGCTCGCTGGCTCGCAGGTTTATAAAACTCCTCTCTATTAACTATGATTACACCTACTGCCTTTTAAAAACATATTGCAACAGAGAGCTCATAGTTAAGTGTAATATTTTGACTCTACCTGTAGGCAACTTTATTTAAGTATTTTAGGTGTTGTTTTCAATGAGCCCCCACAGTAGCCATTTCTCTGAGAAACTGGCCTAGGTTCTCTTTTTAGGATTACCTTTGTCTATTGTTGCTGCAAGTGCTACCAATGGATACAGTGATCAAAACCAAAGCACTGGAGAACCAGTGGAGAGAGTAAGAGAAATGTTAGAGGAGATGGGATTCACACCATGGGCTCGTTTGAATCTTCACATGAAAGAAGCATTGAACGCCTTTTTAGAATGTTTGAGCCATACATATCATTTAGCAGTAACATTATTACAGCAAGGTAGTTTAAGAATAACTGTTCAATTCCAAACTTTGAACAACCTCGAACTGTTGTGGAGTGATTACCAATCACGTATCCTTGATGAAAAAGCTGAGAAATATCTGGTGACAGACGACATTAAGAATAAACTTAATGTGAAGGCCGTAGCATTGAAAACAGAGATTCTTGAACAGGATTACTTGGCTTGCAAGCATTCTCTTGAGGCCATCTCAGGTGAGTGTTAATGATTATAAGGTTGTCTATATGCAACTATGACACAGATGTTACATGTAATTTTACATGTAGCTTAAAGGAGTGAGAGAAAATTCAAGATTGAATGGCAAAATGATGATTTTCTGACAAATTTATTCTCACAGCTAGCTCACAAATGTCACTCAACTTTTCTTTCACTTTGTTCCTCATTCATATAAAAGCATGCGAGACATCTGAAAAAAGTCTATTAAGTACTATTACAACAACGTCTGTCTAAAAGATAAAAGAGGAAATCCCTGGTTTCTACAGTTCCACATAATTCCATACTTGACACTTCTCTATGTGAGGAAGTGTGGAATGCTGTGACAAATTAAACTAGGGATTTTCGAGACCTTTCCCTGTCCTTTCGACTTTTGTCAGTCTTCAATTAGTTCCAGGGCTTGAAACGATTTGAATTCTAGCTTGCCCTTCATACAAGCAGCTCTCAAATTGCCCTCTATTTAGTTGATAGACAACTTGCCTGGGCCCATCGGACTAGTGACAACAAAAAGTTACTTGCCCAGCAGGAAAATCTACTTGTCCCAGATGAACGGACAGCACTTTTTTAGAGCCCTTAGTTCTACACTTCTCTATGTATAGAAGTGTAGAATACCGTGACAAACTGGGGATTTTCGTGACCTCTTCCCCATCCTTTCCACTGTTGTCATTCTTTACTTAGTTCTACACTTGCCTATGTGTGAAGTGCTGAATATTGTGACAAATTAGGGATTTTTAGCTATCGACTTTCCCCATCCTTTCCACTGTTGTCATTCTGAACTTGTTTCTACACTTCTCTATGTGTGGAAGTGTAGAATATCACGACAAACTAGGGATTTTTACATGGCTTCTTGTAAATAAGTGTCCAATTAATTAAGAACACACCTGCAATGATATCCTTATCATTACGGATTTTATTGGCCAATATTCAGCTGCTAGCCAGGATGAATAAAAGAAGCGAGAGAGAACATCCTTGCCTTACACCTCAGCCTCTGGAAAGCTTAATACAGCCATTGGGAAAACCATTGTTTAAAGAACAGAACTTTCTATGTTTGAATAAGACACCTCAACCCAATTTCTTTTCGATACTTCAAAATTATAGTTCTTCAAGGCATGTTGAATAAAGGGTCTCTCTTTTAAAGTATCAAAAGTTTTTTGAAGATCTAATAACAGGGTTCATGGTACTCGACTGCCGAAAAAGACAAAATAAAGTTGTATGAATTTTCAAATTTTTAAAGCCTTGATCAAACTTTTAGCTGGAAACGGACACGAAAATTGAGGAGAATTTGAATGCTACGTTTCACTATAATTTATACAGCACTGTTGTCTAGATAAGTATGGCCATGGGGAAATGATCTGAACAAAATATATTACCACTGAAAAGAAGAAAAGGCATTACATTCTGCAGTCAGTGATATTAGCCTTGGAAAGGTAAAAAGAAGAAAAAAGAAAAAAATAGAAAAATAAAAATCATTACAACACGGGTTATTCGTATTTGCTTACCCAACCAAGTGCTAACCATGCCGAACAGGGCTTAACATTGGTGATCTTGTAAGACGCAATTTGCTGTTATTGTGGTATAGTGATTCCATAATGAACACAGCATTTTATTTCGAAGATCTCTGAAAAGACAACAAAGAAAGAAAGTACAAATTTCGATGCCTACAACTGAAATAGACCACAGAACATACGATTGTAAATGCCTAGCTGAAGATCAGGTTTAGATCTCATCAAAGGTGATATTGGCTGGGAGGATGAGGAACCATAACAAAATTGGAAAAAAAAATGAGCACCTGCAATACAGGAATTTTATTACTCTGTCCCATATCCAGTACTAAGCTTAGCTTTGGTGATCGATGAGGGGTACTCTCCTTGTGGTAACATCTCAATCAAAGATGACTTCATGAATGCTTTCCTCGGTCTCACATCTCCCTTAGTGCGCTCAACCGTTTAGTTTTGCACTATTTCTTAACAATGTCAGTGGACTCTTACAGGCGTATCAAAATTGTCACTGTTTAGAGGCAAGCCATTTTCCAAATTGAGTGGCTCATAGGCACTTTGATCCTATCAAACTACATCTTGATCTAAACATATTGCTGCTTCAACCTTACATTGGTGTAATGATTGAAGTTCTTTTTGAGACTATCATATTGTTTTAATTCTAGATCCATATTATATCATTGTGGTATATTTTATTGTCTAGCTCATCTAACATTACTTTAACCTGTCTTTTACACACTGCTTTGCTTCAATCCACAAAAGTAGCCACCGTCCTTGAGCCTAGTGGCTTGTTTACCCTATGGCATTAAATTCAGATTTCTGGAGCATTAGGCAACTACATTGTAGGCTAGAATAGTATTACTTTGCCTGAAGGTGTATTGCTTCCGGCCTCCATTAGTCTATCACAGCTTACTCTCCAGCATTCCACCAGGTTTTCTCAACACCAATTTTCCATTATATTCCTTTATTATCCAACTGCAGTGAATACCGTCCAAATAACAGTACAAATATACAGCGATATTTTACAGTTATTTGTACAGTAGAACACCTGTTTGCTGTACAGGTCGGCGCGTGCACGCAAAGCTGTCACACTCACCCTCTTTTCATTGATAAATTTATTGACTATAGCAGTTGGATGATAAATCTCTTAATATAAGATGTTTTGGTGTGCAGTATTGCTTGATATTTCTACTCGTTTGTATTTTGACTTGCCCCACGGGCTAGTCAAAATCCCGGGGGAGGTACTTTGGGAATTTCTGGGTGGGGATGTGCCGCTTGGACCCTGGAACCCTTAGCCTATACCAGAGCTAGTTCAGCTGAATTTTGCTACCCTATACTAGAGTAAACTCCCCA